>Ga0123353_10013637_pt1 | contig 11654 bp, 10 predicted proteins | sample TergutLab28metaG_3_FD_92763 | JGI IMG/M metagenome (GOLD analysis project Ga0123353, IMG submission 92763) | Labiotermes labralis P3 segment gut microbial communities from Petit-Saut dam, French Guiana - Lab288 P3 | ecosystem: Host-associated > Arthropoda: Insects > Digestive system > Gut ... | reverse complement strand
TGTTGAACTAATGATTAAGATTCTTGATTTTAAGCTTTCGCCGTGTTCTATATGTAATATGTTTTCTTTTGGGTAATTCCCCGGCGTCTGAGTTCTAATAGCCAACGTTTCGGAACCCTCTATCAGTTTCATCTTCATAGGCAAGTGGATGAAGTATGACAAGGAATGGGATGTGTGGTGTATTTATACCTGACAGGCTGGTGGAGGAGCCAATGGAAGGCGAGTGACTGGATGTGGGCGGGTAGGTGCACAACAGGTTGTAGAAGGGGGCAGGTATATAAGTGCGAGTGCGGGTGGGATCACTGTAGTGTTCTCGGTGGATGTCTCCTTTTCTTGAGTTTGTGTAGCAGTGGTTTCCAGGATCTGCTGAGGTTGAAACCCCCATCTCTGTTGATGTTATTAAGATTGTCACATATACATAGAAGTTCCAGAAAACTGTCACTTTATTTACATCTTGTGAAAAACATTAAGAATATAAAGAATGTCCATGGGTGAGTGCTGTAGAAATCATTAATGAAGTACTGTGGTATCACACACTGAAAATTGTAGTAGGCTTATATCTGTGATAGTGATGCAAGTCTTTAAGATTTGCAGCAATAAATACCTTGGAAACCAGCAGTAAATAACATATGTTTACATCTTCAATATGTACGAGTGTATCTTCCCATATTAGGTCTTGTATTGGTACTGCGTTGATGTCATCGTCGGTGGTGGTGGTAGTGGTCGTATGGTGACCAGTAGCTGGACAACCGAGTTACTGTGGTTTAGTTACTGCCAGTGGGAAGGGATTTTTCTCTTCTCCAAACTGTCCAGACCAACCCTGGGGTCAAGTTGGCTTCCTGTTCCATTGGTACAGGGGACTTTTTCCTGGGGGTGAAGTTGCCAGGCCATAAAACTAACCATAACAACCATCTAGTGCAGTGCTTTTCAGCCTTCTTTTCCTTTCATACCACTACCACAAACAAAACATTTACACACATGCCAACAAGTAGTGAAAATATTAATAACACACAGTGTTTACTTGTCTAGTTTAACTTTATACATACTTCATAAATGTTTTTCTTTTTATTTAAATACATGTAAGCAATTTAGTAATGCAATTAACATCTTTAATATTGAATTATGAAAAGTGTAATCCTCACCCAATATTGTGCGGGTGATAAAATTGAGAAGTATGAGATGGGCTGGGCATGTGGCGCGTATGGGTGAGGAGAGGGGGGTGTATAGGGTTTGGTGGGGAAACCGGAGGGAAAGAGACCACTGGGGAGACCTAGGCATAGATGGGTGGATAATATTAGGGCGGATCTCCAGGAGGTTGGATGTGGGTATATGGACTGGATTGGGCGGGTCCAGGATAGAGACAGGTGGCGGACACTTGTAAGTGCGGTAATGAACCTTCAGGTTCCGTGAAATGAGGGGAATTTCTTGACTAGCTGCAAACCAGTTAGCTTCTCAAGAAGGACTCTGCACCATGGAGTAAGTAAGTAAGTAATTATAATTCCCAAATAACTTCATGTACCACAGGATGACCCTCTGCGTACCACTGTGTCTGAGAACCTTCATTTGAAAGACACTGATCTGATGGCAGGGTTCAAAATGAGTTTAGCATTACCTTGATGATGTGCAAAGGGCCAGTTCAAGCCCTGGTATAAAAGAGTCACATTTGTATTGGGTTTTCAAATTATGATGCTGCAAACATGTTTGTAAAAGCAAACTGACGTATCCTAGTTCAGCACTTACACTGGATTTATGCAGCATCATATAATGAAACGCCTGCATGCAAAAAGTCAGTGGGCTAAAAATGTCTGATGCTGGCATTTCAGTATGCCTGCTACAGTTTAACCTTCTGGCATTCTGTTCATCAGGCTGAAAGTGTTAACTGAATCTCAGGAAGAAATCATTGTCAAGCTGTTTCATCTAGTGCTTTCAGCTCTCCTTGACTTTTCATCATCATTGCTATAATTGGGTGTTTAAGGATCAGGCTGTAACCTGCAGTCAATATAATTAATACATTTATTGGTCCAAAAGTAGGTATACAATTGATGATTTATTGAATGGCGCTATACACGGTTATGGTATGATTCTGAATTAACCCTTTAAATGCCAAATTAAATCCCATCTGCCATCTGCTAGAATTATTCAGAACTCACCATATTCTCCACGTTAGCAGGTAAAGGGTTAATCCTGTATGTGCTACAGTTGCAACACATTACAATTAACGCAACCCTACGGCATGCTGTTATACTTTTACAACCTCTCTGACACAGAGTACATTAACATCAGCCATCAAAACATAACTTCTAACATCCATATTAAACATCAGTTCCCAACACTACTTAGTGTGACCAAAATTCCGGTCTTCTTCAGGAGGTATTTCCCTTATCAACATACACATTGGATGATATTTTCAATGGTTGAGTGGATTTACTCATCTAAATTGTTCTTATAAAGTTAAAAATGAAAATGGTATTATATATCTTTCAAATTCTGATTGTTTTACATGTCCATAAGTGTATATAAATAGTGAGTTTGATCATGTGATCTCTGTATGTTTTATGGGGTTTAGTGCAAATTATATGTGTGTTAATATATAAAGTACTTTCATATTACAGTCATGGGTTGCATATATTTCATACGTTCTTGCCTACCTACCTTGCTGAAGCCTGTTGTAGATGACATGTAGATACACATAATTCATGCCCAGTTTTGTACATCTGATCAGTTCATCTTGTTTGATCATGGTGTCACTTAACACTTGCTTCATGTGCAATTTATTTAGGCATTCAAAAGTACATGATATATGTGCTGAAAGTGAAAGTTTAATAAACACAAGTTAAAGCCTGTGCTTTGGTGGCTGTTTTTAATTATGCTTCATATGTAAACATAGTGGTATGGAATTCAATACTATGATTCCTGACAACTTCTTTTGCCCAAATTTCTCAAGTGGGCCAATAATATACCCTTCCACTTTGTCAGGATTCTATAGTTCTCTTCCTGTACCGTATTTTGTCTGTGAGTAGTACACAGAAGAAAGTAGTCATAGGGCAATGTCCAGTGACTGTAAGGGTGACCTGTCCATCTTTGTGAGAAATTTTGTTCAAGGCAAATGCACGTATTCTGCATGGGCTTCATTGTACCAGAAGTACAGCTGAGGGAAATCTGGCAGCTGGTGAGACTGACGTATTGCTGTCCATAATGAGGAAGAGATACACATGCATACTGAATTTTTCATCGAAGAAAACTGGACCTAAAATAGTATATCTTGGCAATGATGCTTGAAGGCTGTGCTGTGTGTTTGATTGTTTGGTTCTTATCAACATTTTTAAAGAAATTGCATGAGATAAATTTGCTTGTCTGTCTTTTAGTGATGATCCATCCATTTGCACAACTCAAGATACTGATACTGGAGAGAACTCACCAATGGAATCAGTACAAAAGCCATATAAATGTAACATATGCCAAAAGTCATTTCGCTGCAGTTCATTCCTTAATATACATTATCGATCACATACTGGAGAGAAGCCATTTGCATGTGAGATGTGTGACAAGAGGTTTTCTCAAAAATCGAACTTGAAGGTACATAATCGTATTCATACTGGAGAATTACCATATACTTGTCATATTTGCAAGAAGTCATTCAAGCAACATTCTTGTTTTGATACCCATCTCCGCAGTCACACAGGTGTAAAGCCTTATGCGTGTGACATTTGCAATAAAAGATTTCCACAAATTTCTTCGCTTAGTCGCCACATTCGAAAACATACTGGTGAGAAACCATACACATGTGACTTGTGCAGTATGGTATTCAGTGATCGGTCACAAATTATATATCATGTAAGAACACATATGGGTGACTTGCCCTTTATATGTGATACATGTAACAAAAAGTTTCCCACTAAATCATCCCTATCTGTACACCAAAGCATTCATACAGGGTATAAGCCATATAATTGTGAATTATGTATGAAAAGCTTTGCAAACAGTTCCAACTTCTCTAGACACATGCGTACTCATACGGGGCATAAACCATTTAAATGTGATGTGTGCAGCAAGACTTTTGCCCAAAGTTCAGGTTTGTCTGTTCATTTGCGCACCCACACAGGGGAAAAACCGTATTCATGTGAATTATGCAATAAAGTTTTTTCCCGTGCTGCACACGTTGCCAGACATCTTTTAATTCACACTGGTGAAAAATTATACATGTGTGACGTTTGTGGCAAAGCTTTTCAGCAGAATGCATCCCTCACAAAACATATAAAAATTCACTCACGCAAAGTTCCGTAAAGGTTTTGTGCTGTATTCTGTATCTATACTGATGTTTGAGGTGATGTTAAGTTTTAAGAATATAATAAAAATATATTTTCAGTTTATATGTGCAATTAATGTATAGTTTGAATGTAAAATTTGAAAATTTTAGTTGTACTTCGAAATGACAAAGCCATGAGCAATGAGGAAATCTAAATCAGCAGTTCACTGTACTGAGAAAAATACATGATTAGACAGGTCAAGCACCTCACCCTCTATGTAACCCAGTGCCACAAGGTAATTGCCCTTACTCACTTGCTTGATTTAATTGCCTAAATATGATATACATCGAGATTTTACACATGGAGGAGGCTCTTGGCACAATATCCAGAAGAAGCAGTACTATGTGTACAGGACACGTTTGGCTTCTAATTATAATTACACAAGGTAAGCTGTGCTGAATGTATTTAGAAATTTGTATATCTTTGGTAACCTCCACGATGAGTTGAACAATTTTTGGTTAACATTGATTGGTTAAATTTATTGAGATCGAAATTCTAAATTCCTAACGTTATACTGGGTTATACAGAAAGTGGGATAAGGCAACTATTTTGATTGACTAATTGTTTAACTTTTTTACTTTAATTTGTAAACACATGTACAAACTGCAAAATTGTATAGTTATGCGTCGACTAACTTTGTAAATTAAATAGCTTTAGTAGACCAGACTGTACCAGCTTTAATACAGTCGACTCAGCAACCTCATTATGACATTCTTGAGTTCCCGTCAAGCTAACTGCGTAATGGTAGAACACAAGCTTTATTTCAGTTGGATCATACAAGTTTAAGTAGTTGTCATTTATCTACTTCCCAGATTCAAAAACTGAATAGTGGCAGTGCTATCAGATTGTGGAGACCTAGACGACGAGGTTAGGACTGTCAAAGTGACAGTCTACAGTGTCTCCTCAAGTAGGATATAGTTGAGTTTAGTACTATCACCTTGGTAGGCATTACTTATGCATTGAATAATGTACTATCAAATGATCTGAGGTTTTCATTATTGTGAGTAATATAAGGACTGCTGTGTTTTGGGATGTGATGCTGTGTAGTTCTGTAGATAGGTAACGTCTGTTTGGAGGAGCCAATTCACATTGTCTTCAGGTTAGATGAATAACCTGGTGGGGGGGGGGATTATAGCAAAGTTAGGGGAAGGGGAGGACTGGGACCTGGGCTGTGAGAGGAACCAGTGGCCCTGCAGGGGGCTGTTTGTAAAGGGTGGAGTCAGGGAAAAGCTGTAAGGAGTGAAAGAGAAAAAAAAATGGTAAAAGAAAGAAATAAACTTACTTTGCTTTCAGTTGCCAAATTGCCTTTGGATATTTGGATACATGGAATTAGTGAATGAGAGTGTGTGTGTGTGTGTGTGACTAAAATAAATATGTAACAGGAGGAATTATAGAGAGAAAGAAGTAAGAAAATCATTGTAAGAAAGGGGGAGGGAAGGAGGATGAAAAGGAAGCAAGAACCTGAAGAAGGCAGTTATCATTAAGTACTAATGATATGTACTGAAGGAAGTGTTACCATCCCAGCTCTTAGTCGGTTGTGCGTGTCTTTATCTCGGACATATACATAGTGCTTTGCCATGCAGTTGGAGATAGGCAACTGAGTTTTTAGTAGTAACATAAATAAATAAAACTTTGTTCCTGGGTTCATTGGATTTATACGTAAATATGTATTGCACTTGAGTAAGGGTTTTCACAGAGTAATGCCCCGTGGCTTCTGAATATAAATGATTCAGTTCTACTCACAATTTCAAACATCGTTTGTTATTCCTATCGACACTCCACCACATGCTTGCCAACCCCCATGCTGTCACTCCTCAACACCACATTCCACCTCTAACCTGTGTACTTGCAGTACAAAGTCACCTTCCCTCACGCCGCACGTCTGGCTCTTGAGATACATACAAATCTGCTACCAAACAGAACTATGAATTTTTTCCCTACTACCTGACACATCTATCCAGATTTATGGCTACACAAGACATGGCTTATCATTGTACACTTCTTCAGGGAATAGTTGAAAAGCTTACATGAGTTACTCAGCAAAAGAAGTTCCTGTTTCAGTGTCTTTGTTTCCTCCTTGATGTAGCTAAGAGGATAGTGATATTATGAAGTAGGTTGTGATGGGCAAAGTTGATGTTTTCATAGTCCAGTTAACGGAGACAAATGCACCAGTGGTACTGTTCACTGTGGTATTAGTGAAACTGCTGGTCTGGCAAGTGTGGACATAAACTGGATGTGGTGAATAACTGTTATCCTCAAGCATAGGACATATTTGTCACTGGCCAAAAGCAGGCTAGAAATCCTGAACAGGAGTGCAAAATACTTCTTACTGTGCCTTGGTAGTATTCTAGTAATGTGATTGAAAGTTATTCTGATAAAGGACGGAAAAGAAATAGGTTATATCCTTCCTGAATACAGTAACGCTCTCAGGTGGACTGAGGGGCTGAAATATCCTCGTTTTAGCCCAGGCATTCTCAAACCCTGGGGCATGAACTGCCAGCATAATCCTAGATTGTTTTTTATTTTATGTATGTTATAAATCTGTGGTATCCCAGTGGAGGCAAGATTTTGTGCCTGTCCAGACCAGTCCCGGGCCCCACCCAGCCTCCTGTAAAATGGGTACCAGGTCTTTCCCAGGAGTAAAGTGCGGCCGGGGCGTGCTGCTGCCCACTCACCCCCTTCTAGTGCCGCAGTCATGGAAGAGTAGAGCTATACCTCTACCCACCCTCTGGGCCACACCGGGCCTGTAACAGGATCACTTTACCTTTACCTTTTTTTTTTTTTTTAATCTGTGGTGTTTTACTGAGGTGTTGAGTAGAAACTGGTACTGTCTGGATCACAAGGTCAATGTCATTTTTGTAGACAGAAAAGTCGTAGAACCACTGCTGTAACCATTTTGTCTGAAAGTAATGTTTAAAAATTTCAAGTCAGCTTGAAGGCTTTCCAGGTTACAAAGAGCCATGGCCTTAATATCCCAAGGTGGAAGCACAATCTGCCTTTTGGTGGTACTGGTGACAGTGGTGGTGGTAACTGGAGTCCAGATAGGGTTAGTCTGAGTGGGTTTCTTATACACGGTGACCTAGGGAGCCACTGGATTTCCTATGTATATCAGCATCAAGGAAGGGAAGACCAGTATTTCTTATCTCTGTGATGAATTGGATGTCCTGGTGGATGCTGCTGTTAGATGGTGTAGGAAACCCTTCAGCTTATCCAATCCATGTGGTCAGATCACAAAGGTGTTGTCAACGTAACAGAACCAGTAGAGGGAATCTTGTGGGCTGCTGTGTTTAGTGCGACTGGGTTAAAGTTCTGCATTAAGAGAGTGGCACTTGGGGTTGATAATTGTAAACTTACAGCCATGCTGCATATCTGTTCATAAGACCCACCACTGAAATAAAGAAGGAAGAAGTCTTCAAGACAGCTTATTGTAAAGCAAAATAACATTGAAACTGCAAAGATATTCTGAGGTCCAATGTGGAGAGAAATGTGAGTGAAATTTTCTGGACATCTCTTAGGCATTTATTTATTTAAGTATTTATTTATTTATTTTTGCATTATATGAATCCATCAAAGGAAAACCTGTTGGATACAGAGTAAGTCATAAATGCTTTTTGTGGAATTTATTAAATAAATATTAATTCCAGGTCTAATATTGCACACATAAAAGATAATTTATAATTTATACCAGTATTTTTATGTACAGTTTATGATTATTTAGATGTATGTAAATAAACACTGAGACTTTAAATAATCAATATTGAATGGTTTATAAGTACAAGAAATTACTTAAAATTATGTGGTATTAGACCATATATATAATATCATTATATACTGTGTACCTTTTACACATAAAGAAATTTAAAAAAAAAAGGAGGAAATTTGTACAGTAGAAAGTCTCTGTGGACATTCCAGAGATTATTACATAAAATAAAAAAAAATTACAGGAGTATAAAAGTTAAAAATACAAGAAAATGTGAAATACAGTAATAAAAATCATTATGAATAATATATATTTTAGATAGTTTACACTCAACATATTATAAAAAATTCTACTAATATTTAGTTTGTTGAATTGAAAATATTCATCTAGAGAGTAAAATGAATTCACATACAAAAAGTCTTTCAAAATTGACTGGAATCTATTTGGATTATCAGATTCATCTTTTACAATGTGTAGGAAGGGAGCCCATTATAAACCTTTATACCTAGACAGCAAATCCCTTTCTGATATTTAGTTAAGCTGGGAAGAGATTGGTGAAAATTAGTGTTGACTGCTGGTTATATGATGAATCTCGGAGTTAAGAGTATGTTGGTTTCTATTTTTGATCACAAAGAGAAGAAGAGAAGTTATATGTTTTGATGGAAGAGTAAAAATTTTTAACTTCATAAACAAATTTCTACGTGAATCTCTGCTTCCACAACCTAGCATAATTTGTATTATTTTTATTCAACCTAAAACTTTTTGCCCTATCTGACCAGTGTTCCCAAAACAATCCATAATTCATAAAGGAATGGAAGTGGACACGGTAAGTCATTCACAAGGTTGTGACACACATGGCTTAACTGACCTCTTGGCAAAACATGCAGAACTTAATTTAGGTATAATATACTCATATGTGTTCTCCAAGACACTGTATCATTAATAAACAGCCCAAGAAATTCTGTGTTAGTGGTATTTGAAATTAGCTTATCATATTTAATGCAGATATCAGTTGTGGTTTTATGGAGATTCATTGAGAGTGAGTTTGCTTCAAACCATATATTTATTTGTTTAAAAACTATGTTAATATCATTTTGTAGTTTCGTAGTGTTTGGACTTGTCATCAGTATACTAGTGTCATCAGCAAACAGGACAGAAGTAGCTGTACTTTCTGTAACCTTAAGTAAATCATTGATGTAAAGGAGATAGAACAAAAGGCCCAAAACTGATCCCAGTGAGACATCATACCTTACTTTGGCCCACTTAAAAATTATATTTTGATTAAGTTTAGAATTGGTAATCTGAACTCTTTGATGTCTCACTAGGATGAGATTCAAACAAAAATTTAGCATTGTGAGTTGCTCCATAGTATGTCAGCTTAGACAACAGTATGTTATGATTGACAGAATCAAAAGCCTTTTCAAGGTCACAAAAAATACCACCAACCACAGACTCTCATTCACTAACTTTTAAATAGCCTCTTGCTAAATTTTTCCTGAATCCAAATTGTTCCTCAACCAATATTTTATTGATATTTGAATGTTCCATGAGTCCAGAATACATGATCTTTTCAAAACGTTTCAAGAATGAAGTTAGTAACCATATAGTTCTATTGTTAGATATGTTCATTTTATCTCCTTTTTTATACAAAGGTTGTACAAATGAATATTTTAAGTAAATTGGAAAGATTCCTAATGATATGGACTTGCGGCATATGTAGGTTCGTGGGGAACAGATTTAAGGAGCACTAATTTTTAATAACTTGGTAGAAACTTTTTTGTATCCATGAGAATTTTTTTATTTTTGAGATATAAGTATAATTCTAATTTCTTTAGTTGAAACAGATTTCAACCCCACAACAGGGAAGGAATTTTTAGAAATTCGTGATAAAAAATAGAGAGGAGCGGAAATAATATCTTTGTCATTCCCAGTCTTGTTATGTGTCTTATTCTTGGTAATTGTGTCAGATATAGAAAGAAAATAATTATTGAAGGCATCTGCAATATCTCGTTGGTCGCTAGATTTCCCTTTGATATCCAGTACTTGATTATCTCCATTAGAAAAATTTTTGCCAATCTCCAATTTTATAATGTCCCATGTGATTTATTATTATTGCTTGACTTTAATATTCTCCTATTATAATTCACTTTTTTAGTTTCTTTAATAACATTGGACAGAATTTTACTATATAATTTATAATACTTTTTACCGGCTAAGTCCAATTCCCTTTTATGTTGGCTTGAGGCTTTAATTCCTAAAGTGATGCAATCATTATTGTTATTTGTATTTTTCACTTATTTAAAGGGAAACTAGAATAAAAGTCCTTTACTATGTATTTAAGAAGAAACTGAACGTGTTGACATCATTGCTATTGAAAGTGACATCCCCAAGTTTCATAGCCTAAGCCAGTAAGGAAATCAGGTATTGTATAAAATAATTACAGTTTCCAGTGTGTGGTGTATAGATTGTTAATACACATATACAAGGTGTCCCAGGAGTTAAGGTCAATACTTTGGGATTTAATTCCACAGCTCATGCTGAGTCAAAAACTTCATATACACATGGGTCCAATTCACAACGGTTCAGGAGTTACGATTTTTTAAAGTACAGTATATAAATTAGAAAGAAAAGAGGAACATTGTCCATTTATTGAAAAACAAGTATGTTGTTAAATGTACAGTTACAAATTCACCGTTCAGCACTCAAGCAAGTTGTTCAAAGTATCCTCAAACTGCTTGGATACATTTTCTGACTTGTTTGGCCAGAGGACTTGTAAACTTATGAAGCACTGCAGCATTGTTGAAGTTTCTTGCAGCGCTGAGAATTCGCTGGAGTAGTTCTTCTCTCATGTACACCTTGTGTGCATACACCAAAGCTTTCATGTAACCCCACACATGGTAATTAATGGGTTGAGGTCTGGTGACCGTGGTGGCCAATTCTTTGCACTGCCATGACCAATACATCGATTTGGGAATTTATGATTCAGAGACTGCCTAACAACCTGACTGAAATGAGGCAGCGCTCCATCATGCTGGTAGTACATCTGTCATGTTTGTGGAAGAACTTTCTCTGAGTGCTGGCAGTTCATCTTGCAAAACGGCGTAAATATCACCTGTCAGACGTTGCAGGATAATGTATGGACCAATGACACCACAACACACATTTATGGAACAGCGATGTTGGTAGTTGCTATCAACAGTTCCATGTGCATTAACATGATCCCATACATGTGATTTTCTTGTACTGTTGACTCAATCATGGGTAGTGATATTAACTTCAAATAATTTCAAGATGTCATTTCATAACCTTGTGAGCAGTGATGTCATGATGTGGTTTCAGCATTGAGCATATTCTCTGTATTTACAGTGTGCTGCAGCAACATGCTGAAGTACCCAGTATTTACTTTCAGACAACAGCCAATACTCAAAATCTATTCAGCATAAAATTAAGAAACATATTCAGTATCAAACTAGCCATACAAGTTCCCAAATGTGAATAGCGTGAGAAAGCATTCAACATTTTACTGCACATTTGATACTAATTACTGCTGGAGGTATGGGATGAATGATGATGAATCCTGCTTTCATTCACGATACAGTGAAATAAATACCCATTACTTCTCCACACCAACAAGACCAGAGACTTTG
>Ga0123353_10013636_pt1 | contig 11655 bp, 9 predicted proteins | sample TergutLab28metaG_3_FD_92763 | JGI IMG/M metagenome (GOLD analysis project Ga0123353, IMG submission 92763) | Labiotermes labralis P3 segment gut microbial communities from Petit-Saut dam, French Guiana - Lab288 P3 | ecosystem: Host-associated > Arthropoda: Insects > Digestive system > Gut ... | reverse complement strand
CTGAGGCCGTCCGTGAGACGAACTCCGAAATCGGCAATCATTTGCTGGTGCAGCGGCTGGAGGGGAGATTCGAGCATAATGTGATAAGTTTTGTTTTTTTGAAATTTGGGGTGTGTCATAGAAAAAGCAAAATCGCCATCGTTGGTGAGCAAAATCAAACCCGAACTGTCTTTGTCGAGACGCCCAACGGTTTTGAGTTTGTGAAATTTTTCGGGGAGCAATTCGTAGAGAGTGGGCACTTTGCCTTGGCTGCGACGACTGCTGACGTAGCCGACTGGCTTGTTGAGTATGAGGTAAGTCATTTCGGCAAGCTTGACGGGTTTGCCCTTGATGTTAATTGCCGTATTCTCCTCTGCCCTGGCGCCCAGAGTAGCAATTTGGCCGTTTACGGAAATTTGACCAGAAGCGATGAGATCGTCGGCCTCGCGCCGGGAAATTCCAAGGTGAGTGGCAAGATATTTATTGAGCCGCTGGGGCATTGGTGGGTTCCCCTAGCATTTCGGCCATTCTTTGTTCCATACTGGCACCGGCATCATTGGTATTGTCGGGGGGCAATGGCTGAAGGACGCGTTCGCCAACAGCGCTTTGCTCTGTTGAAGCTGGAGTGGGGGCGGCGGGAGCATTGGGGGCGGGGATAGGGGCGGAAGTAGTGGGGGGCGGAATGGAGACGGGGGCTGCTTGGGTAGAGGTTGGAGCAGGCGCAGGTGCAACCTCCGGAGCAGATGGGGCTGGAGCGGCAGGGGCAGGCGTTGCTGGAACAGAGGTGGGTGCGGGCGCAGAAGGAGCGGGAAGCGGAATTGTTTCGGTCGCAGGTGCAACCTCCGGAGCAACTGGGGCTGGAACAGAGGTGGTTTCGGCTGCATGAGAGACAGTGATGTCTGAAGCTGCTGTCTGGAGGGCGGGTTGGGCAGCTGGATTTGCGGCAGGAACAGGGGTGGGTGCAGGGGCGGGCGTTGCTGGAGCAGGAGTGGGCACAGCTTCTTGGGCAACTGGAGGTGGAGCAGGCGCAGGTGCAACCTCCGGAGCAGATGGGGCTGGAGCGGCAGGGGCAGGCACTGCAGGAATAGGATCTGGGGGAGAGGGAGGATCCGTGAGAATGGATGCTAGTGTGCCGATGTTGTTGAGGGCATAGTCTGCAGGACGATCGCCTAGAACTTGGTGGACGGCGTTGACGACGTCTTCGATGCCGGCCTGGCTTTTGACTAAATATAGATTCGCACCGAGACTTTCGCCGCGACGACGCTGGTCTTCGGAGGATAGGGCGGTCATCATAATGACTTTGATGTCTTTGGTGTCGGGCGTGGAACGAATGATATCGAGCATGTCAAAACCGGAGATCTTGGGCATCATGACGTCGGCGATGATAAGTTCGGGCTTTTCGCGGACGGCCATGGCAAGAGCTTCTTCGCCATCACCGGCAGACACAATGTTGTAGCCTTCGGCTACCAGACGAATACTGTAAATCTCGCGCAGAGACTTATCATCCTCGACTAACATTATTTTGGTCATGCTGTTCCTATATTAATACACTTATGTTTAAAAATCTACTTATTTTTGCCCTCTGCTAATCTGATGGCCGGCAGGAGCAGGCGCGGTTTTAGGGTTTGTGGCAGCCGGGTTTGACGAGGCGGACGGAGCGGAGGCGTCAGTGCTAACTCTTGGTCGCATGGAGCTTTCCATGGCCATTTTTTGACGTTCGTATTCTTCGCTGGAAATTCGAGGAAGAGCAACAGAAAATTTGCTGCCCTTTCCTTCTGTACTTTCGACCCAAATGCGACCGCGCATGGCCTCGACGCGCTGTTTGACGATGTATAAACCAAGTCCAGTGCCTTCTGTGTCGCGGGTTTGAGAGTTGTCAATACGATAAAATTTTTGGAAAATGTGCTTTTGATGCTCCTGGCTGATGCCCACGCCGGTGTCGGCGATAACGATGATGGCTTCGTTTTCGTCTCCCTGTAAATAGACGAAGATGGAGCCAGTTGGAGTATACTTGATGGCGTTGTCGATGAGGTTGCCGATGATCTCGCGCAAGAAATCGACGTCAAGACTGCAATAGAGTAGCTGTTCTATCTTGCGAGTGGTTGAAATCGTGGCGGTTGCAACATCGTTTGAACCGAACTGGTAGTTGAGGCCCTTATCGGCGATAGCGGGCGCCATACTATCGGCGATGTCTCTAACGAGGGAGTCCATTTTGACGGGAACGGCTTTAATTTTGGTTTTGTTGTCGTCCAGCATGGTGGTGTCAAGGAGGTCGCGGAATAGTTTGCCGAGGTGCCGTGAGGCTTCGTGAGCTTTTTCGAGATAGGCCCGGGCACGATTGTCGATGGTGGCGGTTTGGGGACTGAGCGCTAGCCCCAAGTATCCCTCGATGCTGGCGACCGGGGTACGCATTTCATGGCTGGCGGTTGAAATAAATTCGCTGCGCTCTTGTTCTTCCTTTAGTTCCTGGGTAATGTTGCGCAAAATAACGACTGTTATTTCGGGGGAAGCAGGGGTAGCGGTGAGGTGGACTGGCAGAGCTTCTCTGCTCTTGATCTTGGAGATATTAAACTCTTTACTTTCGGTATGCTGGCTGGTGCGTAGGGCGGTAGCGATGGGATTTTGGTTGCCCTGCACGGGCGCGCCGTTGCTGTCCAGGAGATGAATGACAGAAGCATACTGAAGGCCCTTTGCTTGCTCGCTGGGAAAGTTGACCATGGCGGCTGCGGCTGGGTTCATGTATCTGATGTTGCCGTCTCCGCTAATGACGAATACGCTATCATGAAGGGCATTTAGGATAGCGTTGCTGGCCGCCGAAGAGTGCGCGGCAGTATGCGTGGTGGTGGTGGTGTTTTTTTTCTTGCTAAAGATGCCCATCTGGTCATATTTTACCACAAGGTTTAAATAAGTTTGCGCTCAAAAGTAGATGTGGTATATAATTATCCTTATGAATAAAGATGTGATTTATATTGAGCCTGAAGATGATATTACTGATATTTTGACGGAAGTAAAAAACAGCAAAGCTAAAATTATAGCCCTGGTGCCGCCCAAGAAAGCGGGCGTTTTAAAGAGCGCCGTGAATTTTAAGTTGCTGGCGCGTACAGCCAGAGAGGCCGATAAAACAATCGTGCTGGTCACGACCGATAGCGCCCTACTGAAGCTGGCAGTTGTGACAAAGATACCGGTGGCAAAGACCTTGCAGAGTAAGCCAGAAGTGCTATCTGGAATTGCGCCCGAGGAGGAGATAAGGGCCGAGGATAGTAACGTGATAGAAGGCAAAGAGGGAGATGTGGTTCCAGAGGACGGGAAAAAGACTCCCGCTGTTAAGGAAAAGAGAGAGGCTGATGACGAGGCGATAGACCTAAAGGAAGAGGAAGTAGAAGAAAAGGCCGAGGAAGATGGCAAAAAGAAAAAGTCGAAGAAGAAATCGGTAGTGCCGAATTTTAATAGATTTCGTAAATATATCATAATGGGCATAATTGGCGTGGTGCTGATAGGTGGGTTCTTGGTCTGGGCGTTGGTTTGGGCGCCGAGCGCTAAAATTATGGTTTCGGTGCGCACTACGGCACGGCCATTTTCGGAAACGATTTCCTTTACGAGCGACGAAGGCAAAGCCGATCCCGAGGGCGGGTTGTTTTGGATGGAAGAGCATAAGGTCACGAAGCAATCTTCGGTTGAATTTACGGCGACCGGTGAAGTGGACAAGGGCAGCAAGGCAACCGGGACGTTAACCTTTAAGCGAACGTCGGCGAGCACGACTTACCAAAGTGCTATAACTATTCCAAAGGGGACAAAATTTACGCGTGGGGATTTGTCATATATCACAACGGAGGCGGGCGTACTGGCGGCTTTGGATAATTCCAATACGCACTGTGAGATAGTGGGTTCCGCCATACTTTGTACGCTCACTAAGGACGTAACTGCTACCGTGAAGGTTGAGGCGGCTACGGGAGGTACAGATTACAATATTGGCGCTACGACCTCGAATTGGTTGCCAGCAGGAGCGGGCTATTCCATTAATGGTTCAGAGATGAAGGGGGGAACGACTAGGTTAGTGAAAGTGGTTTCGGCAGAAGATGTGACGAAAGCCAAGACGAGATTGGCTTCGGAAAATTCGTCAGAAGGTAAAGCCGAACTTTTGGAAGGGTTCCCGGTTGGGCTGATTGCGATTTCTGCGAGTTTTGGCGTTGATACTGAGGAACCGGTGGCAACGCCCGCCATTGGCGAAGAGGCCGTGGATGGCGAAATGCCAAAGTTGATGGCCAAGACTACCTTTAGAATGTACGGAGTAGATCGTGTGAGGATTGGCGAATACATTGAAGCTAGGACTAAGCAGGCGATTGCCGGAGAGGGGGATCAGGTGGTGTATTCTACGGGCGTGAGCGACAATACGGACGAAAACAGAGCTTTTATTGAATCGTTCCGCGAGGCGAGTGGTGTCTATACTGCAAGGCTAAAGACTACTACGAAAATTGGTCCGGAAGTGACGGACCAAATGGTGAAGGATAAATCACTGGGTCGCAAGATTGGCGAAGTGCAAAGCTTGCTGAAGTCAATCAACGGTATTAGCTTGGTGAAAGTTGAAGCCTCGTATTTTTGGGTAACGTCGGTGCCGAATGATACTAATAAGGTTGTTATTGAAATAACGGTAGAGTAAATGAAATTAGTTGCTTTAGATGTGGGAGAAAAACGTATTGGGGCGGCAACGGCAGACAGTTCGGTGCGGATTGCGGTGCCGCACAGCACAATCAATGTAGACGGGGATGAGCTCGCGAAAATTGCTAAGATTATGCAAGAAGAGGGAGCGAAGCATTTGATAGTTGGTTTGCCGCGTAACGCTTCGGGTGAGGAAACGGCGCAGTCGCGCGCAATACGCTCATTCGTGATGTCATTTCAAGCGTATATGTTAAAGAATAAATTTGCGAAACCTTTGGTAAAGTTTCAAGACGAGTCTTTGACTTCTGCGATAGCAGAAGCGCATTTGGCGTTAGGCAAAAAAACCAAAAAGCGTCAGAAGGCTGATATTGATCGAGAGGCAGCAACAATTATTTTGCAGGATTTTCTGGATGGCTTTGGCGGAGACGCTATTTCGGGACAAACCATTGATGCTAAATCTAAAAAAAAATCGAAACGTAAGCGTGGAGCAAAGTCGATGTTTCTGAGAATCTTGGCAGTTATTATAGGACTGATGGTGGTGACGTCAGTGGTGGGGGTGACATGGTATGCGGACAGTATCCGGCCAGCGACAACAGAAGCGGATTGCGGCGATGCTGAGTCAGAGCATGACGAAAAGTGCGTATGGCTAGAGTTCGTGGTAGAGGAAGGAGAGTCAACGACTGCGATAATCGATAGACTGGAGGCGGAGAAGATTATTCGATCGGCGCTGGCTTTTAAGATTTATTTGCGGCTGAATCATGGTAGCGTCGTGGTGCGAGTGGGAATGTATGAGCTGAATAGCTCGATGTCGATAGAGGAAATTTTAGAAGAGCTGCAGAAGGGTTCGCTGGCAGAAACTTTCAAAATTACTTTTTTGCCGGGCGGAACGGTGGCGGACGCAAAAAAGCGTTTAGTGGCTGCTGGATACGCCCAAAAAGAAGTAGATGCTGCGTTTGAAGCTGAGTATGATCACCCGGTACTAGCGGGCAAACCAGCTGGGACGCTGGAGGGCTATATCTTTGGTGAAACTTATGAATTTTATGTCACGGACACGGTTGAGGAAGTTTTGATGCGGACATTCGATGAGCTATTTAAAGTGGTGCAAGAGAATAATTTGATAGAGGCTTTCGAAAAACAGGGGCTGAATTTGTACGAGGGCATCAAGTTGGCGTCGATCGTACAACGTGAGGCGAGCAGACTAACTGATCAGGCAGGGGCGGCACAGGTCTTTCTGTTGAGACTGAAGAAAGGGATTGCACTTGGATCAGATGTGGTGATAGGTTACGCAGCCGATCAAATTAACCCCAATCGTGACAAAACCGACACCTCATATATCAACACTATACAATGCCCATGGAATTCGAGAAAATGTCCTGGCCTGCCGCCTACGCCGATATCTAGCCCGGGCAAATCTGCCCTTTTGTCGGTGGCGCATCCGGCAGAGGGAGCTTATTTGTATTTCTTGGTGGGGGATGACGGCGTAATGCGCTACGCTTATGACGAATCTGGGCATCAAAAGAATATCCGGGATTATTGCCGTGAAATGTGCAAATTGCTATAGTTTGTGATATAGTAGGGACTACGTAATCTTATGAAGAATAGGAAAAAGAGTAAGAATTCGAACACCGGTGGGCTCGTAGGGCGAATATTACCGTATTTCGTGTTTTTTGCGGTAATCCTTGTGATAATGATAGTAGGCTCGCAGAAGGAACAGAGGGCAACTATTTCTAGCACGGTACTTAGTGTGATAAACGATAGTAATTTTGAGGTGACGGCGGACCAGTTGTCTGAGTCTTACATTGTAGCAGAGACAGCAAATGTACTAAGTTTGCCCTCGGCTAATTCGATCGGCGAGAATTATGTATCTATTGCTGTGCGCTACATGACAACTGGAGCGCTAGATACTGGAATTATCGAAAAGCCGAATATTATTGACACCTCTAATTTGGCGCAAGGCATTATTGCCTATGTGGTAGTCGAAGGTGATACGTTGGCAGCAATTGCGGCGCGCAATGGTCTGACGGCGACGCAGATTCGATGGAGCAATAACATGAAAAATGAAGCTTTGTCGGTGGGACAGGTTTTGTATTTGCCTTCGGTGCCGGGAATTTTGTATACAGTAAGGAACGACGACACCTTGAGTGGATTGGCCGAAAAATATAAGACCGACGCCGCTAGAGTGAAGGCCTTGAACAATTTGGAAGTGTCTGGACTGGTAGTGGGACAGACGATAATCTTGCCTGGCGGAGAGCTGCCAGAGAAAGAACGTCCGGAATATGTACCGCCGGCGCCAAGACCAGGTCTTCCGGCGTCCGTGTTGAACGATTCTGGCGTGCGGCATAATATGCGCGAAATCGGTAGCCGCAACTACTGGCTGGGTGTGGTTAGGGATTATCGAGGAAATGGTAATCCTAGCACGGAAGGACAATGCACGTGGTACGCGTGGTGGTGGAGACGTTATTACATGCCGGAAAACTATTGGTTGCCGTCTTCGGTGATTGGTCATGCGCGCGAGTGGGCTGCCACACTGTCCGCGAGAGGCTTTATCGTAAATAGAACGCCGCTGTATGGCGCTGTGGCGCAAACTCGAACTACCGGCTATGGTCACGTGGCGATTGTGACGAGCGTAGTGGAAGGAGAATACATCGTTATACAGGAAATGAATTATTTGGGAACTTATAGGGTGAACGAGGCAAAGATTTACTGGGAAGATGCACTGAAATATAACTATGTTCATAGTAGGTGGTGACCGACTGCTCGTGATTGGACATTTACCGAAAATTATGGTAGAGTCGAAATAATATGTTTGTTGATACAGCTAAAGTTTCCATCCAAGCCGGTCGGGGCGGCAGTGGCGCCGTGTCTTTTCGGCACGAGATATATATTCCCAAGGGTGGACCGGACGGCGGTGATGGCGGCAGAGGCGGCGACGTGGTTTTTCGAGCCAGTCGAGATTGCAATACGCTGGTAGATTTTCGCTTCCAGCCAGAGTTGCGGGCAAAAGATGGCAAGAATGGTGCAAAAAAACAAGCGGCGGGACGCAGCGGAGAAGATTTGGTGGTTGAGGTGCCGATGGGCACGATCGTGAAGCGGGAGGGTAAGATTGTTGCAGATTTGGTTGAGGATGGAGCGGAGGCGATCGTAGCGCGAGGCGGAAAGGGCGGCTTTGGTAATGCGCACTTTAAGTCGTCTACTAGGCAGGCGCCAAAAATTGCTGAAGTGGGAGAACCGGGCGAAGCTTTTGAAGCCGAACTAGAGCTGAAGCTGCTAGCTGATGTGGGATTGATTGGTTTTCCCAACGCTGGTAAATCGACTTTTTTGTCGGTCGTGAGCAATGCAACGCCAAGAGTAGCGGATTATCCGTTTACGACTTTGACGCCGAGTTTGGGCGTGACAACAATTGACGATAAAGATATATTGATCGCGGATATTCCCGGCTTAATTGAAGGAGCTTCTGCAGGTAAGGGATTGGGGGATAAGTTTTTGCGACACGTGGAGCGAACTCAAGTTTTGCTACATTTGATTGATGTATATGTGGATGACGCGGGCGAAGCCTACAAGATAATTCGCCGCGAACTGGCAAGTTATTCGGCTGATTTAACTGAGCGGCCGGAGGTGGTGGCTTTAACCAAAACGGAGGGGGTAGATAAAGAAATTATCGATATGCAGATGGCGAGCGTACTGGCGCAAAATCCGGAGGCAGAGATTTATGCGATCTCTTCGTCGGCACATGAGGGCCTTGCTGAACTGTTGCGAGCGTTGAAGGAGAAGCTGACGAAATCAACAGAAGGCAACTCCTCGGAACCAGCTTTTTTGACCGGAGAAAAGCTACGTTCCGAGAGGTTAGCTTCTGTTGATTTGCCGGTTATTTCGCTTCCATCGACGAAGAAAGTTGGAAAGGCATTCAAAATTCAAAAAAACGACAGGGGATTTGTCGTAATTGGCGAAAAAATTGAAAAATTTGCGCGCATGACGGACTATAAAAATTACGATTCCGTGAATCGTTTGCGCGATATTATGAAAAAACTGGGAATTCGGGGGGAGCTAACGAATAAAGGTGCCCTGCCCGACTCGATCATATCGATTGCCGGGCATGAATTCACCTTGACTGAACAATAAAGTTTTAAGCTGCCTTAGGGCGAGCAATACTGACTGTGATGGAGCGTCCGTCGAGTTCTTTGCCGTTAAGTTCTTTGACGGCTTTTTGGTTGTTGGCCTCGTCGACAAATTCGACAAAACCAAAACCGCGGCTCCTGTGGGTGTCTCGATCGGTAACGACGCGAGCGCTAGCTACTTCGCCGATGGTCTCAAAGAATTCTTTGAGAGTCTCATCGGTGGTAGCCCAAGCTAGGCTCCCGACAAACAAATTTTGCACCGTATTATTTTCTTGTGCCATATCTTTTCCTTATATAAGTTTTCAGTTCGACCATGAAGCATCTTGGTTTAGGAGAAGACATCACACTGAACGTTTCTATTGTATCATATTTTCTAATAATGGAAGGGTCTTTACAAGTTAGCACGAGCATGATACTATAGAGACAAGCTGGTACGCTTCACAGGGGTTCCACTGAAAGATGTGGAAAGTGTGGAGACTAGAAACAAAATAAAAACAGCGGATTAAAACAAACCAATGTGCCCCGGGGTGGGCGCGTAGCAGTGAAAAGACAAAACCGGACCGAGTTGAATCGGTCCGGTTTGTTGTCATCTGGGCGAGCGCTTACCGCTTGAGAATCAAGCTAGCAGTGTGGGAATTGTTGGCGTCTTTGGCGGCAGCGTCAATGGGTTTTGCTAGGAAAAATTATACTGCCTTGACGAAGAACTTTGATTTCTGCACCAACTATGGAAATAACGGTGGAGGGGAGGTCGCCACCGGATTCGCCTATAACTACAGCGCCGACGGCAGAATTAGATAGGGTGCGTTCGACTTCGGCAGAGCTTAGGCATGGCGAAAGGTTGCGCAAATTAGCGCTGGAGACCAAGAGTGGTCCGGTTAATTCGAGAAGTTTAAGCATGAAGGCGTGGTTGGGGATGCGAATGCCGATGTTTTTTATAGAGTCGAAATATGGATGCTTAAATTTTGGAGCTTTGGGCAAAACCATGGTTAATGCACCAGGAAAATGCCTACGGGCAATTTTAAGAGCTAGTGGGCTCAAGATGGCATATTGTGATATATGCGAAACGTCCGGGACCATAAGGGGTAAGAATTTGGTGTCCCCCTGTGCCTGACGCCCCTTGATCTGCAAAAGTTTTTCGGTTGCAGCGGTATTGTCTAATTTGACGGCCAAGCCATAAACGGTTTCGGTGGGAACGGCAAGAACAATGTCGTTTTCGAGTAATTGCTTGGCGCGTTTTAGTTGTTTTTGGGAAATTTTATGCATATTAGTCCTTAATAATACCACCGCCTAGACAAATTTCGTGATGATCGCCGGCGTAGAAAACGACGGATTGGCCTGGAGTGAGAGATTTTTGAGGCTCTGGAAAAGAGACCGTATGGGTTTTGGGGCCATAAGTGGCCGGAACTAGCGGAGCACGATGGCGCACCCGAACGAAAAGCTGGCTCGTCGTCGGATTACCAGATTTTCGGATTATCACGTCTCGCAAATGAACTTCTTTACGCCAGAGATTGGGATGATTGAGATCTTGCGAAACGTAAATAATATTTTTTTTCATGTCTTTTTTGACGACATAGTACGGCAGGCCGGTAGTGAGGTAAAGGCCATGGCGCTGACCAAGAGTATAGAAAGCGGCACCATCATGGGCTCCAAGGATGATTTCGGTTCCTGCTTCGCGAATTTCTCCGGCTTGGGTGTCGATGAATTCTGAAAGGAATTCGCGAATGCCAGCTTCGCCGACAAAGCAAACGCCCATAGATTCAGGCTTTTTTGCGACCGGTAGTTTGATTTTGGCGGCAAGTTTCTTAACGTCAGACTTGTGCATGTCGCCAATGGGAAAAATGGTTTTGGCAAGAGCTTGGCTGGAGATACGATAGAGAAAATAGGTTTGATCTTTGTTGTTGTCGGCGGCGCGAAGGAGATTGCGCCCATTAGTGCGCGCATAATGTCCAGTTGCCACGTAATCTGCGCCTGACTCAAGAGCCGTTTTGAAGAAAAGTTTAAATTTGATTTGCTCATTGCACATGATGTCGGGATTGGGAGTGTTGCCCTTTTGATATTCCGTTAGCATGTAGTCGACGACTCGTTCGCGATATTGGGCTTCGAAGTCAAAAACTTTAAAGTCAATGTCCAGCATAGTGGCAACGCGCTTGGCGTCGGCCAAATCTTCGGCCCAAGGGCATTTCATGCCGGGAAGGTCGCGACTCCAATTTTTCATATAACAACCAACTACTTCGTAGCCCTGTTTTTGGAGTAGATAGGTGGAAACGGCTGAGTCGACGCCGCCAGAAAGTCCTAAAAACACACGCTTTTTGGTCATTTGATGCGTTCCTGTTCGGCGGCAATGACGTTGAGGATAATTTTGGCAGCAGTCTTTATGTTGGTTTCGGTGTTGAGTTTGCCGAGGGTGAGGCGGAGGGATCCGGCAATTTCGACGTCGGACAAGCCGATGGCGGCAAGCGCTGGGCTTCTGACGCCTTTCATGGCGGCGCAAGCAGCGCCGGTGGAAACATAAACTTCGTGTTGTTCGAGTTTAAAAATCAGGCGTTCGGCGTCGAGGCCGGGGATAGAAATGGGCAGGAAATTGGCGAGCTGTTGCTTGGGGTTGCCGAGAAATTTGATGGCTGGATTTTGGGATAATTCGTGGCGAAGAAGATTGCGGAGATTTTGGAGGCGTTTTGGTTCGGAATCAAGATGCTTGACTGCTTCTTTGACGGCAGCAGCGAAGCCGGCAGTAGCGGAGACGTTTTCTGTACCGGAACGTAGTCCCCTTTCCTGACCGCCACCGACAATAATGGGGTGAAGTTTGACGCTGGTATTGGCCCACAGAGCGCCAATGCCTTTGGGGCCGTAAATTTTGGCGGAATTAATGGTGAGCAGATCGACGCCAAGGCGCGAGACTTTGATG
>Ga0123353_10013635_pt1 | contig 11655 bp, 8 predicted proteins | sample TergutLab28metaG_3_FD_92763 | JGI IMG/M metagenome (GOLD analysis project Ga0123353, IMG submission 92763) | Labiotermes labralis P3 segment gut microbial communities from Petit-Saut dam, French Guiana - Lab288 P3 | ecosystem: Host-associated > Arthropoda: Insects > Digestive system > Gut ... | reverse complement strand
TTGTTGGCGCGAAGTCACCCCTTTTTGCCCCTTGGACTCTGCAAAACGTGCCCCCCCCCCCCCCCCCTTTCTAGCTATGCCATTACATACATCAGTGATGTTCATTCTCGTGTGTATGATTCCCATGATACGCACACTGCTGTTCCTTAAAACCGAAGAGCAGCTTCTGTCAATCAGTGTGCCGTAGCTCAATGGTCTAATGTGACGTAAATAAATACACAGGTTAAGTACGAATTATAAATTATTTCCGAACATTTATTAGTATTTTACAAAGGATGGTAACAGTACTGGGACAGGAATACACGGTGTCGCAGTTGGTTGAGACATTGCGCTACAAGCCGGAAGGTCGCGGGTTCGATTACGTATGGTGTCACTGGAATTTTTCATTTACATAATCCTTCCGGCCACACTATTGCCCTGGGGTTGACTCAGCCTCTAACAGAAATAAATACCAGGAATATTTCCTGGGGGTAAAGATGGCCGAAGCGTAGGGTTGACAACCTTACCACCTTCATGTGCCGACTATCCTGAAATCTGGGAGCCTCAATCTCCTGGAACCCTCAGGGTCTGTCCAGGCCTGTAATGGGATTGATTTTTTCACAGTACTGGGACTCTGTTTACCACTGCTATTGTCTCATCGGCCCATTCTGCTCTTAATTTTTTAAACTGTTGCAGCGTCGAAAAATTTCTTTACATTTTCTGTATCAGGGCTCGAAAAATCCCTTACGCCAGGGCGCCTTGTTTTGGAGCTTAGAATTTCGGAAGCATTTATTTTAAAATTAATGTCTGGTTTTTTAACCTGAAGTTCCCGTTTAAGGACCACTTCGTTACACATCGTTACCAACAAACAGCACAACTAGTAGCACGAGTTTAGGACAACAAAAAAATGAGTGGAAAGAAATTCTCTGCCTCTTTGCTGCGCTTGGCGCGGAAGACGGAGCGAAATATAAAAGACAGAGGATTGGAAGGGGTAAGTGGTTCAGCGTGTGTCCAAAAACAGCGGGGTGCAGGTGCTTCCCAAATAATTTTATTGCTATCAGCAAATCTTCACATTCCGTCTTTCTCCAAGTGGTTTACTAACGGATTATAATCCTAGATTTTTAAGCTTAGGTTTTTGTCTCCTCGGATATCCAGTACGATACTACAGCAAATCAGCCTGCCCTCCTGACGTGTGACCACCTTGCATTATGTCACCCAACTTCGTAGTTTGGTGTCTGGCATTGGATACGGTTTAATGTGCGTGATGACCGGCGTCGTGGTGCCTGCCATAGCACGTCAAGTTGGGTATCGTCGCTGGTGTATGGGAAGTTCTGACGGCAGATTATGTGGGTACTTACAGCTTTACGTTTTTTGAACCGCGCATTGTGATATACATGTGCAATTGGAACCAACAACAAGCAAAATCAAACATCCTGACGTCGACCGGACTGCATATACGGATGCATAATAAAATACCATAAAACTGCAAGTACAAACCTTCGTGAGGTTGAACATTTGGTTGTTCGAAACATGTCGAAGACATGTTAATTGAATTAAATCATTAATGGAAAAAATGTGCATTTTGTTGGTTCTTATTACATGTGGGTACTTTATGCTTAGTTTTTTATATTCTTGTAATAAAAGCCAAAGAGATGCATCATTTCTCACATTTTTTTTTCGTAAAGAACTCTACATGTTTCGGACATATCTACTGTCCATCATCAGGAGTCTTGGTACTGTGTACACAGCAATAGGTATTTGTCATGCTTGTTATGTCGACTGTCTGCTAGCGAGGTCAGGATGGAAATAGTCACTTTTTTATATTTCAATAGTGGCCAAAGGAGCTTAATTATGAGAGTTTTTAACTCGGTGTGCTGCTAAGTATTTTTATTTGTCATTTTGAATTTATATGCCTTTCAGGATGTTTTTCATAAAACAGAATTCGCAAAAACTGGCATTATTTAGAAAGAATATCCATAGTGTGTACCAATATTTTGTGATTTCTTAGACACGAACGAACACTATCAGCATCAGCACTAGTGGAACGATTCTGTTTGTATTTAAATGAGTTACTTAATGACAGTATCAACTAAAAGGACATTGTGGCGTCGGCGTTATGTGAATGAATGATCACGGGATATGGGCGGAACGAAACTGACAGTGCAAAAAGTAACTGAACTGGAGGGCAACCTGTCCCAGTACCATTTTGTCCACCATAAATTATACATGGACTAGTCTGGGAATGAATTCTGGCCATGGTTGCTCTTGCATCATAAATACAAGGACAGAGTTCCTAAATTCTATGCTAAACACAAAGTTCAAAGAAAATTTGTCATGCCCTGAGCCACGTGATAAACTTTATAGAATAGTTTAATTTTAATCTAATTACAGGTACCTGAAATTACTTACTCCGACTTAACATATTTTCGGATTATGGTACTCTATCTTGTGACACTGTTTAGACACTTCGGCGAACACTACATTTACGGAAGAACGTGACGCCCACGTCTAAGTTGATGAACTGAAGAAAGCGGAATAGCGGATTTTTTCAGCGTGATCATACATACAGATAAAACTACAGCGTGTTCATACTACACATTCTCATACAACGACAAGGTCACATGGAGTCACCACCCCGAAGAGTATCACACGATAACGAAACGCTATAAACATGAAGCATTACGTCTAAGACGTTGCCAAGCTATTAAATTTTCAGTGGTCTATAAAGCATATTGCATATAATTATGCAAATAGAAATTAGGATCAAACATGAACGCAATTAACGTATACAGGCACACATAAATAGGGCATAAATGCGTACACACACATACGTATACCTACATACACACTCGCAGACATGCACATACACGTGTACACACACATACACACAGGCACAAGTGCGCACATACCTGCACACCACACACACACATACATACATACATACATACACGCATACATACATACATACAAGTATACCTACGCGCATACATACTTACACAGCTACAATAATAAACGATCCGTTGTACCGAGACCTGTTGAACTACACCTACATCGTGCACTGCGTATGTTCCGTCGCGTGTAATAGACTAAGGAACAAGGCCATAGAGTATTAATACCACCAATGTGTATTTAACATTTCAATAATGCCTCTTGACACTGTTTGTAATGCCGTACTTTACGTGAATGGGCACCTGACCACAGTTTGCATATCTGCCTCAACTTTCGCAGCAGCTTTACACCATTCCAATATTCAGCAGAATATAAAGTTCTTGGTTGTAAGTAGATCAGAGTAAGCTATGAAAGAGTGGTGTCAGCTGGCTTCCAGTGTAGGAATCAGAACAAGTGTTAGTGAAGCTAGGAAATAGAACGGCGAGTGCAGCAGGATTATAATTAAAACCCCATGGAAATGGCAACTGGGGAGTTTAGGAAGCACTTGCTGGGGGATGTTATGCCGGTCAGTGTTTGAGAAGGTGTGGCCATCATTTGCTGCACTCAGCGATCCTAAGCGACGACACCACATTATGGCTTGTGCTATTATCATCGTATTGTTGGTCTGCAGTGCGTCAAGTACTCTGCTTAGTTGTGAATTGCTGCTAAGCGACCTTCAGGTTGTGATCCTCTTGTTGGAAGGTGTACTGTGTGACGTCAGGTCAAAAGAAACCTGTGTAGGTTTACCCCAGGAAATATGATGATAATATAGTTTTAGTGAGAAATCAGAACTCACTTTTTCGAAAGAAAATGAACCACCTGCTCTTTACCTCAAATTACTATCCGTAGTCTTAACAACGGCATATTACTACGCTATATTACCCAGCATTTAGTCATGAGCCCTGGGGAACCCCGGACTAGTCGGAGCTAACATATTTTATTTTCTCCATACCCTAGTTTATTAGGTGGTCATTAGTGGCTTATCGTGTCAGTGAGGTCTTGTTGTTTTTCATCAAATCCACTGCAAGACCCCACCCCAGCAGTGAACATCATTACTTTGAAAAAAGTAAGGTAGTGTACTGCAAATGACGGTACAAAAATTTTGGGATCATGCAAGGAGAGACACTGAGAGACATGCTAGTTGCTGAAGGTGAGAAGCCGACTTGCATTTACGAACGTTCGCTCAAAGTTTAGGGTGAAAAATACTGAAGATGTAAGTACTGGGCGACGATGGTAAAGACGGATTCAAGACGCTGGAAAAGGGGAAGCAGCATTTCATGACAAACCGCCGGGAGGTCGCACTTGTGAACTTCTTGCGCAGGGGACAGCAAGGAAATCCAACCCATATATTGAAACACTAAGATATCTGAATGCTTTCTTTCGTCATCTTCGGCCCACAACAACAGTATATGAATTGTTGCTCCACCATGAAAACGCTCAGTCGCATAGAAGTGTGCGCCCTACCAAAGCCATCATAAATTTTGATGAATGGTAATGCCGCATCCAACCTACACTCTTGACCTCCCATGTCCAGTTGTCACCGGTTTGTCCTTTAAAATGAAGTGTTAGGGTACCATTATGCCAAGGAAGAGGCACCGCAGAACGCCGCGTGACAGTGGCTGCAGAAGATGGAGAGCAACTTTTATGGGCCGGAACACATGCTGTTGCTCAACGGTGGAAGAAGAGTGTCGACAAAAATCGAGATTAAATTGAAAAATAATTATTAGTTATGCTTTCAGCAATAGAGTAGTGAAGGTCTGTTAAATTTTCACGTGTCCAGCTTTTACGTAGCATGAAAAGAAAGTTATTTGGCATTACTTTCTGAATGTCTCTTCTAATATTACAATTATTTTATCCTATTATTTTTGCAAATTTTATTATATTAAACATATTACTAAATAAATTTACGAAGTTTTAATATAATAAAGTATTTCTGTATTCCTTTATGTGCAAGAGATACATATTTTTCCACGGAAGGAAAACAGTTACATTATCATACAAAGTGTCACCGGGCATATTCCTAAATTGGAATTCCACCTAACGCAGGAAGTTAACAGTTTAATGTCTAAATGGCAATCAACATCAAATACATTTTAATTACTTTCTCTAAAATTAGTCAGACGGTTAAAACGAGGGGAAGCAGTCATAGTCTTCATGTCCTGTGTAATCACTGTCCCTTCACGGCTCTGCATTGTGAACCAAGACTTGTTTGTAGCGGCGCTATATCAGACCTGGCGCTGTGTGTTCTTAGAGCATAAATGGATCTAAGAGACTTGAAGTAACACGGACACTGACAAACTTTATAAGGAGGGGGTTCGTAATTTGTCCTCTTTATCAAGGGGATCAGCGGAACAAAACTGTGATGCGAAGACCTCGATAGAGAAGAGCCCATGACACTAAAGAACACTTAGAAGGTATGATTATACCAAAACTTGTCTCAACTACGGAGGACGTGGGGGTTTGGACTGCACTAAACTGGCTGAGGATGTGATCTGTTCCGACTTGTGAATATTTTAATGACACTTCGGGAAGTAGAAAAGCCTGGAATATTCCTTACCAGCAAACGGACTATTAGATTCTTAGAAAAGATTCTGCTGTATCTCTTAATTTATTTTTATATGCAACTTCTTTATTTCCATATTTTAAATTGCTTTATTTAGAAATAACATATAAAGGAACTGCCATGTCTGTAGATAATGGTTCTTTAATATACAGAAAACTGCAACATAAGTCTATAATTTCCAAAACAACGTAAAAAATTCCCTCATCTGTTCGACATGTTTCTAAATACAGCACCATATAGCGACTCTACGAAGTATCGATAACGTCAGTTCACTTGCCGTGAATGTAAGATTTCGTTTTTTTTTTTAACTTCGAGATTTGAGATTCTTACAGTGGCACCAGTGTCTTCTGAGACCTGAGGTGTGATGTGGTAAGAAGCTTAGGAGTTTTGAACGTGCTGCCTCAGACTTAAAGTTGGAGATTAAGGCAACCGTTTGCTCCGATACGCTACAACATTTCTACTGTGCTGCACACCGTCATATCCTGAGAGATGGTGTCTTAATTTTCAAGATATATTACGTCACACGCATCCATCACAAATCTGTTACACATAGTCGCTTAATAGTACTGTTAATATTGCCGATACAGATAATTTTAGTGAACTGGGTTAACTGAGCTTTGCAACATGCCAATTATGTCACTTCAATTTCACTCACTTTTACTGACATTCATGATTTACGCAACAAATTAAACGGATATAAAAACTGAGCAGGTCAGCAGTCAGACTACTTTGTTGCACTTCGCTTTTCCCACGCCAGTGAACCGGGTAATAATCACTTCCGTAGCGACCGACTTCCTTGTGACGTTCGCCTCTATGGACACCCCATTACGAGTTTGTCGTAAGATAACACAGTTACAGCTCACTCGTGAGTGACGACGTGTGTCGGCGTAACGGGTCTGCACTGAACTGAACGTGTTGCTCTATTGTATATACAAAAACAAAATATTGCACAAGCCTCTCAAACACTGGGGTTCGATCACCCTGAGACTGACTGGTGTGTGGATTAATAAATTCACGTTCTTCCTTTACGTCTACCATCAATACCTAAATATATCCGATAAATAGCTTACAAAAAATATTCCGCTTGACATTACCATCAGATTTTGATATTTTGATGACCGTGCATCTAAGTTTACTCTTAGTAACTGACCAACTTAATGCACAAATTCTTATTTTATAATAAGTGTATTATATTCCTCTACATGTTTCGAGCACTAATGCGCTCATTATCAGGAGGTCAAAATTGTAATATACACCATCTGGTATCATCAGACTCTGTAGGTGGCCGTCCGGTATACAGGTTGGGAGAGGACTTACGCAACCTGTGCAACGGACGACCATCTACAGAGTCAGATGATAAAAGATGCTGTATATTACAATTTTGACCTCCTGATGATAAGCGCAATAGTGCTCGAAACATATAGAGGAATATAATAAACTTATTATAAAAGAAGAATTTGTGCATTAAGTTGGTCAATTACTAAAAAAAAATTATCATCATCCGATGTTTTCTGTCTACATTAATAAAGCCACAACTGGAACAATTGACTCGCGTTAATTCAGCTGATAATGCGCAAATACAGTCGAAATCTGTTATAACATCATAGAAGGGCCGAATAAATTGTGCCGTTGTAATACTGTGTAGCTCTAAGCAAGGTATATGGTAACTGGAGAAAAAATATTTCGAGGTAAAATACAGGCCTGCATGCATCTCGTTCATAATGTTAACGATATGACATATCTAAAATTTAAATTACAATTAAAATTTGTAAATAATAAAAAGTAATCTTCTTTCACTGTAGATTTTCATACAGGTTGACGCTAAAGTACATTAAGTTAAAATCAAAATTTAGGAAGAATAAAATGATCATGACAGACGACCGATCACCGGTAAATTGCCAAGACGCTGTTGCTGAAAGGACTTAAGGAACACGTCTCTGACAGCGCTTTGTTCGGGCTTTCAAAATCGCTTTACTCTCGATCGGATCTGTTTAAACGCACTAATAATTTCGGTTCTGTTATTCCAAATCGTTTGGATCGTAGAATTTAAGAGACCCAATTCCAGACGCAGTCCAATTTCTATTTTCCATTTTCAATGTGTCATGCGACTTTAACTTCTCATTCGACACTCAAAATCTCTTTATTCGTGTCTGTAGCAATGTTATCACGCCAGCAGTCTCCGGTTAACTGCAGGATTAGAAACACTGGGGGCAACTTCACACACACAAAGTGAATTATCGTTACTATTGTCATTTTCCAGGCCTGGAATTTATGTAGCTACCTGAAAGCGTAGAGGTCTTAACCTCTCAAGGACGAGGAGATGGTAGAATTCGCACAATTACCTCTTGCTTAGAAAATTGTAGTGATATCGATGACAGGCAATGTTGTTATATCCGAGGTAGATGCGTTTATGTATGTTGTACTAAACAAGGGAGATAAACACGTGTCTTATGGGAAATTAGTTGGTACCACAGAATGCAAAACGTTATAGCCGAAGTTTCGCACAAACCAAGGACGTTATAACTGAGTTCAACTGCGCTGAAACGGTAGTTTCAAAATAAAAGGAGTAATGAATATCGTTACGAAATGCACTTGTTCTGAAATACAGATGGGACAGGCAATTCTTATTCAAAACGCGTAGTTTTAACCTCACTCCAGAGGAAACTCGTCCTAGAGCTTCAGTGTACTCAAGGACTAGACAGGTGGTTGCTATATGCCTCGTATAATAAGTAGCTTATAATCACAATGAGGGAAGTGAGCAATCGTTCACTCAAGCGAAAGCGTCGGATGCCTCTTCCATGTCTGGTCGACATAACGCATAATTTCGCTTTATGGAAGCGCTGTCTAAAATATCCACTGAATCGCACACTGCTCATTGTGCGAGACAGACTGTAGGTATACGACATAAAATATATGTCATTAAGATCTAAAATTTATTTGAAACACTGTATTCCGACATATGGAATGTTTAAAGGGATGAAGGGAACACGTAATGTGTGTGTGTGCGCAGTTTCATAACTGCAACAAGATGTGCTAGTTACTACAGGCTTGTAAATCTAATGATCAATTTGTATCTACAATAAATAACATTAAGGTCAGAATGTCACAAAGTCACGCCAATCCTGAGACGTCAATTTGTCTGCGAGTGTAACGTTCATTAATATGAAGACCGCGACAAATATATTTAAAACATCCAATAAATACATGTAACACTTTTCCTCTGCACGCCATGAAAGCACACGTACTTCCACTCATTCTTAACCTCGGTTAGTGGTCAGCATCACGCCCTGGTCATTTTACCCCGGGGAAAGAGCCACCAGTACCAATTGCATAGGAGGCTGGGAGGGCGCCACAGGTGGTCTGAATATTTTGGGGAAAAGATCAAATATTGCCCCAGCCAGGTTTCGAATTTCCGATAGAAGAGCCCACAGCCTAGTCATTATACTGACCACGCTATCCCGGCTCCTACATTTCCAAAACAAAATCTTCAAAATCCCATTAAAATGCATATAACAATAATCAGAGTATTTCCAAGTCCCACACCAAAAAAGAACTCGTGCGGCCGCAGAGACAAGCTAATTTTACGCGGAAGGTTTTACATGCGTAACAAAATTGACGAAACAGCATGGTATTTCCAGGTGAAATCTTCCTGATATCGACCGTAAATGTAAATATTTGATTCGGCTCAATCACGAATAGCCAGCCACATGTTCATGTACACACTGTACGTACACACTGCATTACGAGGTAGGAGCTAATCACTCTTCGAACAGCAATATATCCATTTGTGTTCATCGCTTGGCTTAACACCAGGGCTCACGCAGTTCGAAAATTACGCACAGCTTCACTTTCAACATTCGTTATTAAATTTTCTGTTCGGAATTTTAAAAGCAGCTTTCCATACACAAAATGCAGTAGTGGTGGGTGGCTTCTCCAACCAGTCCACGCTAGGCTCTTAAACCTGTAAGTCCCATTGATTACTTCAAGCGCCACCAGTTTTAACGTTAAAAAGGATGTGCTTACAAAATAAAATTCAGCTACGTTCGCGTAACCATTATTGCTGTTCCACAGCAGATAAGTATTAAATACATAATACAAGTGCGAGTCTGTATTCTTGACTTAGTTACTCGACGTGGAATTTTCATCTTTTCTGCGCCTCAATTCACTGTCATCCGTGACACGTCTGTCTCCACCACACGGTTACATATTACCTCATATATGGCACGATTTTCGGAAAATAATTTCCTGAACGTAAAATGTGTGTTACGATTTTCTCTACAACTTTGTCTCATACATTTCTTATTCTAAGAAAACACCAACAGTATATCACAGTTCTTCATGTGAAGTGCGGGTTATTCTTGTCAGATTTTAATAAATTTGAACTTTCTCGATAAAGTTTTAAAAAGGCCAAAAATATCAAATTTCATGATAATACACCCAATACAGTCGTTCCACGCAGAAAAGCAGGCGTAAATGTAAAAGTTAAAGGTTGCTTTAGCAATTATGTGAAGGCACTTCAAACTTCTACATTCTGCTCACACAAGGCATTTGTATGGATCTCAAAAAAAAACCTACTCTTTTTCTATATGGCATGGACTGACCTTTAGAAGTGAGACGCAGTGTGTTTACTGCGCAGTACAGACTGTATCTTTAAATATACTTCAGATTATTCTTGGTCTTTAAAGGGTTAAATCAATATCTAATAAGAATTCAAATATAGTGCCTCAGGATATAACAAGAGCAGAGGGAGAAAGGCTGACGGTTGTAATACCAGTGAGCTGAAATAAAGGAGGGAAATTAACAGACAGTTTGTTAATATTCACTGGGATACTTCAGCTGCTTTCCTTACTGGAATCATTGTTGTGGTGCGGAATTAAAAACTCATTTATTAAAAGTTAACTGTGTACTTTAAACGCTTAACAATGTGTATTCAATGCCTTCTTAAATGCTGTTAGTTTTTTATACAAATCCACACCTATTTTGCAAGATTAAATATTTTCAATCAAATTTGCACAAAAATGTCAAGTTTTAACGCCAGTTAATAATGAAGTATAAATTATAGCACAATATTTCACAATTCATTAAATAATTACTAGTACCTGTTAACTGAATACAAAGTTTAATATGGCTACATCAGTGCCCGCCACTGGACAGCGTCCTGAGTGATTTCAGTCCATTTCTCTCCATTGTTACAGAACTTGCCTGACTACGTTTAATTACATCTTTTGTTCACGAAAGGTGGCATTGCATTACTGATTATTAAACATAAATTAAATCCTTCCGTACATCCTGGATCAAAATTTACTTTACTTTTACGAGGTATAGGAATGTATTTTGTATTTCATTGTCATAAACGCGTATTCGGAGATTCTGGAAGTTCACAGGCCTGTGATCTTGTCGGATGTCACCCTTTACAATCTTAATCTGTATCTGCATTTTAAACTAGCTCCCTAGTTTCAAATTTCATAAATGACCCCATGAACCAAATGTGTAAAACAGAGTTCACATCACCCAGGAGAAGGCAGATGTGTCGCTTCATATTTGTACAGTAAAAATTCCTTTTCCGAATTGTTCAAACTCATTTAACTTTGAAGATTCAAGTCTCCTTCGATTATGTGTTCGTGATGACCAGACTGTAAAACTCTGAAGGTGAAGACACTACGATCTTTGTTGTGTTGGCATTTGTTCACCAACCGACGCTTCGTAACTTCCCAGAAGAGCGAAATTCAGCAGTACCACTGCGAGAACTGCAAATCGGGCGTCAGTTACATTTCATTACAACTGATGACATACAGAAAATCTGCACGAGTATTGTTAATATTCCATCACTGTAGTATACAGGAAAACAGATTATGTATGCGATTACGTAAACTTACTGATTAAAAATTACGACACAAAAAATTATAAGCATACAATTTTAAAGAAAAACTCATGCAATCCTCCTCTCCCGTTCCCATAACCTACGCAAGTCCAGTATATATTCCTTTGGTTGTCCTGCCCACATCACAACAATATTCAACTTCGTGCCATATGGTTAACGGGATGGGACATCCTGGAGTTGTGGCAAATGCCCCCCCCCCCCCCCCCCCCCCCCCCCTTCCTACCCACCCAACCCCACACCCACCCCCAACCCCCCACCCCACCCCCCCCCTGCCATTTCGGCTTATACACCAGACCACAGCGTT
>Ga0123353_10013634_pt1 | contig 11655 bp, 4 predicted proteins | sample TergutLab28metaG_3_FD_92763 | JGI IMG/M metagenome (GOLD analysis project Ga0123353, IMG submission 92763) | Labiotermes labralis P3 segment gut microbial communities from Petit-Saut dam, French Guiana - Lab288 P3 | ecosystem: Host-associated > Arthropoda: Insects > Digestive system > Gut ... | reverse complement strand
GTTCAAAAAAAAAGAGAAAAAAAAACAAAAAAAAAAAAAAAAAAAAAATTTGTTGTTTTGGGGGGGGGGGGGGGGGGGGGAAGCAGTGGGGAGAAAAGTACTTCACATGTTTTTTTTATTCGTCTCTAAGGGATTAAAGAAATTGTACGGCAGGACGTAGACTGGATTAATCTGGCCCTGGATAAAAACGATCACGGTCAAATGCGGCGAATTTGTAGACTACTTGAGCGACAAATACCGTCTGAGCGAGGGCATGGTTGTGGAGAGTATTATAGTTGTGGACAAATCCGCTAGGTGGTAGAACTGTGTTCATCTGCGGCTATAGCAGTTTGTTCTGCTTTATGTTCACAGATGGCGCGACGGTGGTTATCCCAGGTCAGCAGCAGCAATTCCTGTTTTTGGAGACGATTATGGAGGAAACGTCTGACGATCTTCAAAGCGAATCCGATCGGTCAGGTCCAGCAGGTTGGGCCGACAGCGACTCCGACACCGAGAGTGTCATCCATGTACCGAACAACCAGGGTATGTGGTAATTGCAAGGTGGCCGACTGCATTTCTCTTGCTAGTTAACAACGCCGCATCACTTGTTGCGTTTTGGTATCTGGTAAGGTGATGAATGCGTGAGATGCCTCAAGATGTTGCCTGTTTTAATCCCCTACAGCCATGTACCGCCATTTTAACATTCAGCAAATTCTACGTTCTGCCCACACAGTGTACTTAATGTGTGGATCTCAGAACAAACAGCGATTATTTCCCTATACAACATTAACTGACTGGCTTTTATAACAGATGGAGAGTGTTTACTGCGCGGTACGGACTGGGTCTTTAATTCGTTTAATCTCGCCTCTGAATGGTTAGGTTCTTATAGGAAAATAACGAAGTTATCCGGTAGAAAGTGTCCGTTACACTGTACGTTTCCGTTTGCTGATATCATTGGCCGCGGGGGCTTGGGCTGATCGAACAATTGGGACCGTGCGATCGGATCGTTGCTACGATGAGGCGACTGGCACAGATCTACGGCACTAGCAGTGATCGTGACTTATGCACTGCATTAAGTGTAGGCGACCCGCATACCTTACAAGCTGGTTTCAAGCAATTAGTTTCAATTTGCATGAAACTGTTCGCTTGCAACCAGCCTCTTCGATGTGCGCGCAATCTGCTGTGCACTGTCATGAGGAAGCCATTGCGTTGCTGATCGTGTACATGTAGATATTAGACTATTTTTTATGACACCACGTGAGTTCGAGGTTGGTTAGCATACGTGTCGTCTGCTGGTGGCGCATTGTGAGTGCCAGTTTGTGGATTACGTCATCGTAGGGCTTGCCTGCGGAGCGTCTGTATGCCACAGGACACGCCTGGCCGTCAACTGTACGCTATGTGGGTTGTTGGCAGTTATTGAGAATGGGAGCGCGAGGGAGCAGCGATGAAAAAACAGAGGCAACATGCTTCGTTTGGTAGTGTAGTGCAGTCTGTACCCTTGCTGACTCTGTTACATAGCGGCACACTTGGTGTAATCGAGGTATCGGGGTGACCTTGTGTGGGGACTGTGTAGAGATGTAATGTGTGCACAGGCGTTTCAGGGACTTTGGACCGGCGTTAATAAAATACGTATTTTGATGGTGTCGGGTGTCTAGTTAGGGCATACATACATACCTCATACATTGATAGCCTAGCAGTCACACATGTTCGTTACAGAACTGCGTGTGTTTGTGCAGAGGGCAGATAATCATTACTTCACTAGTGGGATATGTCGACACCTTTTATTTATGTTTGGTGGGCCGGGATAGCTCAGTCGGTATAGCGACTCACCACGAGCAGGACGGTCCGGGGATCGAATCTCGATCAGAGGGAAGTTTTTCCGCACCATCCAGACAGGCCCCGAGGTCCACTCAGCCTCCTGTACAGTGGGTAAAGGGCCTCTTTCCGGGGGGTAAAGTGGCCGGCGCGCTGCCTTGACCACCCAATCCGTTCCAGCGCCGAGGTTAAAGAAAGAATAGAGCTTTACCTCTATTCCCCCTCTGCGCCTTCATGGTCTGTTATAGCGCAGGCTCCGTTTATTTGTATTCGCTTCGCACCTCTACTGGTGCATGGCATGAGGGAGGTGTGGCTCCACTCGTTTCCCTGGGTAGTAGGTGGCGGTGAGCGGTTAGCCTCACGCCCATGCTGCGCCTGGCTGGGTGGCCTGCGGAGCCAGTCTGGGCGGTTTGGAGAAGAGAAAATTGTTTTGCCTCTGCCGAGGGTGCTGTAGTATGGTTGTATGAGATGGCACCGCTTTGTCACAGCATTTGTATGGAGGAACTGAGAGGAACCACGACAGTCTCATTTGCCAGAGCCAGTCCGAAACCCGGAGAACGTATGTAACTGGACGACGTACAGTCGCTGAACTGCTGCCTGTTGGTCATCGCCGTAGTGACTTCAGTGACCACTGATGAAGGGGCCGCCGGGGGGCGGGCATCTGTGTGAGGCAGGAGTACATGCTTGTGTGGTTGAATCCATTCCCAGCATACCCCGAACCAAAATCTATCTCTGCCGATATTCGCTTAGCTGGTGAAGAAATTCCTCGTCTGTACGGAAACCAGAGGTTCTTCATGCTTAGCTTACTGAGCTGCTTCCACTTCACCGCACACTGCCACGTCTGATTTCAATTCAGTGGGCTTTAATATTGACATATTTACTCTTTTGTCCTGGGGGTACGCGGTGGCGCAGTTGGTTGAGGCATGCGCTACCATCCTGACGGTTATAGGTTCGATTCCCGATGGTGTCATTTGAATTTTTCATTGACATAATCCTTCCGGCCGCACTTATGGCCTTGGGGTGACCCAGCCTCTAACAGAAATGAGTACCAAGAATATTTCCTGGGGGGGGGGGCTTGGGGGTAAAGGCGGCTGGTGCGTAGGGCTGACAACCTTACCACCTTCATGTGCCGATTTTCCTGAAATCTGGGAGCCTAAACCTCCTGGAACCCTCAGGGCCTGTCCAGGCCTGTAATGGAATTGATTTACCTTTTCACTCTTTTGTCCTGCTTGGGGGAAACGTGTTTAAGTGACGGTATCCCCGTAGGCATTGGTAACAGAGTGTTAGGACTTCCGGAATTATCGCTTTGTTCTTTTTTTGTGTTGTACTTCCCGTGGAGATTCCGGGCGCTTTAAAATTGTGATGTCTGACCCGAAAGTTCAACTTCGTCTGATTTATAACGTTACTTGCAAGCCGTAGGTCTGTCTGCCTGTCAGTGCTGTATGTCTCTGTACGCACCAGCTGTCACACGCCTGGCAACTGATTAATTACGTCCTGCAGTGCTTTCATGTTACAGTGTCTGTAGGCTATTTACTGTCAGAGGGAACACAGCTGTTAGAAGACTATACGTTCAGTTGTCATATTGTAGATTTTACAACAGCGTGCATTTAAGGTGCTGTGCTACAAACCGGAAGGTCGCTGGTTCGATCCCAGCTGGTGTCACTGGAGTTTTTCATTGACATAATCCTTCCGATCGCAGTATGGCCCTGGGGTCGACTCAGCCTCTAACAGAAATGAGTACCAGGAATATTTCTTTGGGGTAAAGGCGGCCGGTGCGTAAGGCTGACAACCTTCCTACCATCCTGTGCCGTTGTCACGAAATCTGGGAACCTTAACTTCCTGGAACCCTCTGGGCCACTCCAGGTCTGTAATGGGACTGATTTACCTTTTTTCTTTTTTAACAACAGCGTGCATGGATAGTAACGCCGAGGTGGAGACCTTCCATTAACAGTTAATACACTGAAATACAGTAGAACTCCACTTATCCGGATTATTTGGGACGGCGAGCCATCCAGATATGCAGAGAATCCGGTAACTGGATTTTTCTTTGACAATGTGCTACATTTGGCAGTTTGCTGTTCGGCTGTTACTACTTACGATATGTACCTGCGTCTAAACCTTTCGTCCACGCCCCTGATTTGAAGTTCCAGAAGCCATAACATTTTGCTGTACTTGATCCGATAACCGGTAATTTCAAGTCAAGTTAGTTTTGTAGAATTCTCGACAGATTTACCCGAAGGGCCAAATCGACCCGGATAAACAGCGTCCGTATAAGTGGAGTTGTACTGTACGTGAAATTTGGGCTGTTATTCTCTGTGAGGATGTAATAAAATATACAGTAGTGGCTGAAATTGGTTGAAAATTAAAATGTAATTATTTTTGGGCTTCGGTTTATTAACGGTGAAGGGGGCGTTCCCCCCTCGGTGTTCTTTTCCATGTATGTTGTAGTAATGTACCTGATGATGGCCAAAAAACGGCCGAAACATGAAGCAGATGACAACTGAATGTGTAGTGTTCTAAAGTTGTGTTCGCTGTGACAGTAATACAGACATTCACTGACAAACATGGCGGGATGACGACACCCCCAAAAAAAGTAATTATGTTTTGTGATAGTTGTGTAGTTCTGGTCTGCAATTTGTCTTCAAGAAGGTTGTGGGGGATTTTGACGTTCAGGTGACCGCGCATCGTGATAAATTCTTACAATAAAACCAACTAGATGCACTAATTCCTCATGTATTTTTGGAATAAAATTCTGCCTGTTTCGGACAGTTCTTCTGTCCGTCATCAGGGGTTTTTCTCTGTACACACAGCAAACCTGTATGTATTGCTGTGTGTACAGTAACATACTCCTGATGATGGACGGAGGAACTGTCCGAAACAGGCAGAGTTTTATTCCAAAAATAAATTTGAGAAACTGGTGCAGCTAGTTGGTTTTATTATAAGAAGTTGTGGGGGATGTATGGATATTTGTTTTCATTCACTCAGATACTTGTAAGGTTATTCATTGGTATGTATTGGGGTAATATTGTCGTACTTTGTATTATCAGTCCGCCGACCGCTAAGTCGCTCAGTTGATTTGTTGTCATTTCAGATGCGTGCGATACGACAGAGTGGAGCGGCTCGGAGGGAGATTGCGCGGTGCCTAAGAAACGTCGTCGTCGCACGATGGATCAACACGACATGGACGACGAACAAGAGAGTTCCCGGGACCCTGACGTCGATTCGGCCTCTTTGTCCTCCCGCTCGTCCAGTTTGCTGCAGTTCGAATGCCTGGAGAAACACTGTGAGGATGTTTTCCGCACATCCGCTACATCCGACCCTTTTCATGACAGTTCCCCCTTTGCCCCACCGTCACCTTCCTTGATGTCAAATTTTAGTTTCGACTCCCTGGAATCCAATCGCTGGAGGTTTTCTGCCTCCCCCGACTCTTTGGACGAGGAGCATTCGGGCAGCGATTCCGCTGCCATGAGTAGCGACGAAGGTACTTCGTCTGACGATACGCTGCACAATTCCCATTCGTCATGGTCGTCACGTAGCAGTTTCCGGTCGTCAAACAGCCGACTTCGGTCGTTCAGAAGCTTTGACAGTCTGAACTTGCTGCAGCCTCAGCATCAGCTTAATTCCTTCGCCGAAATGTCGCAGTCGCTTACCAACAACTCATTCCTTCTACACGTCCACCCGCCGACAACAGCTGATCTCTCCGCGCCGGTCGTAACAGTTGCAACGCGTTCTCCGCCGGCGGCAACAAAAAATGGCGCCATTCCGGAAGTCGCGCCCGTGACGAGTAATGAAACTGGCCGCGTTGGCGGCGGAAAGGAATCTTCAGTTGAGAAGAAACCGCAGAGATCGGCCGAGAACCTCAGTGAGGATAGTGGCTTCGGAGATCATTGTGTGACGTCACCAAGTGTTTGTGCACGTGGTGGTACTGTAGGTACCATCGTTGAGGACGAAGACTCGTACTCTTATTATTCCGATAGTAGCGCCGGAAGTAGCGGTGGTGGTGCTGCAAGTAGCGAAACGTCAGAGCAGCAGAAAACAGCACAGACAGCTACGAAGAAAGTGCTAAAATTAAATGTGGAGTTTGAATGTAGAGAGAGGCGAGGGTGGGATGTTGAAGACTCTAAATTTAACAGCAGCTGTTGGCAAAGTGCTCCCAGCCTTCTGCTGGGAGAGGAGAGGAAGAGAAGAGACATACAGCCAGTGCACAGGAAAGGCCAGCAGAGTCAACATCAAAGCAGCGTTCCCGACAATCTCTGTCTTTGCTTGGGTGAAGAACAAACGGGCCCCCATCGTCAGCACAGTGATGACATAGATACAGCTGATAGACATATCAACAGGCACAGTATGACAGCTAGGTTTCCGGTTTCCAGCACCCCCAACATAATGTACAGTGCTCAAGAAGAATTTATAAAGAATGATCAGACACATTCGTCCATGGTTCGAGTGCCACTAAAGTCGCCTGCCGATAGCTCACACGAACTACATAGTTATTTAAATGACGACCATAGTGCTAAAGGTTTGACCCCTCTCGCAGCTGCTTGTAAAGGGGTTCACTTCTCGCCAGTGGTGTCAGAGGTCAGCTGGAGGGACAGTTACAGTGACGATGATGCTCAGGAAGACAGGGATGACGAGGAGATGGACAGAGCCCTGTGCGCGTTAGAGCAGGGCGAAGACGTGACGCTGCCCTTGAAGCAGACGCTGGTGCTGCAGAAGATCCAGATCGGCGTACCGGTGGGTCCCGGGTCGACGGAACGTGAGCGCGTGGTGATGGAGCTGCCGCAGGAAGGCCGCAGTCCGGTTACGCCCACTGGCGGTGAGGATCACGTGACCACATCCCGAGCGGCCGCAACACCAAATGAGGCACCAGTTGACGTTGTGTCCATGGAGACAAAGCAGCGGGCAGGTGGTGGCGGCAGTCGCGAGAACAGCAGTGAGAGTTCGCGGTGCGACAGTGAGTTGTCGTCCGTCAGCTCAAACACTAGCAGTAAGAAGAGCGGCAGTAAGTTTGGAGGGTTCTTCCAGAGGTTCTCGTTGAAGAGACTTAGTGGTCGTAACAATGGCACGACCAAGAAACAGAAGGAAGAGAAGAAGAAAGGAGAAGTTAAAGGCAAGAATTCGGGCGAGACGCAGCTGGCAGCCGGTACTGCCCTTGAATACGAGGACGTTACCATTATTCCTCTGCACCCTCCGGCTGATGAGTTAGAGATGAAACCGGTTCCAGATGTCGTCGTGTCGAGCAAACCGCCTTTACCGCCTTTACCGCCACGTAGTGTCGGGAACAGCAGTAGGCCGGTGCCGTCACCGCGCCGGCGTCCCGACGCACACGATCCAGCGAGTACTGTAAGCGGGTTGCAGCAGCCTCAGGGCAAGCAGGATAGTACGGTCGTGTTGCGTATCGATCCGGCGCCTATCGGACTGTTGGAGACGGACCTCGACACCGACATCAGCACAGTGCGGCCCCACCAGAATGGTGCCGCCCCCTCCAGCAAGAAGGCACGCAGCCTGCTGAATTTGGGGGCGGCCACCATGCTCCTGAAACCATCCCCCGGGGGCACCACTAACCGCCCCCACATACCCGCGGACTCCAGAGCCAAATCCATGGAGTTCCTGCTGGACAAGGACAACCAAGCAGCAGTACAGGTAGGAACGCACTCTTTCCTGCAGCGAACGTGGCGGTAGCGCGAGGTGGTTAATTATCCTGCGTGTTCTGATCGATGTTGTTGCCACTAATTTTCTTAGTATAAACTTTAACAGTGTGAAATCGGCTGGCCTAAATATCCGGCCGTTAATTTTCGTGTTGCTAACGGTTATGATTCTGTCTTTCAGCTATGAATGAAAAAGTTGACGGTTGGGGGGGTGGGGAGTGTTTGGTAACAGTGAAAGTGCTCCTTGAGTGATGTTAGACTGAGGTGAGAAGCATATTTGGCTCTCTGTGTGTTGTGAGTAATGATGTAACAGCGTCTGTCAGGTGTGCACATTGCAGACACATTTGCGGTTAATCAATAGCTAGGTGTGTGGTGGTAGCTGCAGTGACCACATCGGCCCCGATGTTAACGTGTCATTCGTTGGACGATTTAGTGGAGACAATTGGCTCATCTTCGGTAACCGACGTCTTTAGAGCTGTGAATTCTGTCTGCATTAATGAAGCATGTGGCCGTTTTCTTAATGCATGGCCGATGGCAAGCGTTGTGGTTATGTTCGGACCATAGGAAGGTACAGCGTCTACAGGGTGTTTCTTTTGTCACCACTCCATGCGCCGCAGCTTTGTGCTCTACATTTACTACAAACGCAGACGCGCCAAGCGCACCAAATGAAGGCATTAAGTGAAATCTGCCTGGGTGCTCGTCCGTCCGTTTGTTTGTGTTATCTTCATGACTACTTATGGAGTGAGGTTTAATATGGTAAAGGGGTCAGCACTAACAGATCTGCGATTTTTGCTCTGGTTTGTGTCGCTGCTGTGTGAGTTCGTACTTCTCTGAAGCTGGTACCACAAGGCGACCCTCTGTGACGGTCTGTTACAGACCTGTGCTTATTTCGGTGCGGTGTGCGTGTCTTGTGGAATTCGGTATCGACGAAACGTGGCGCAAAGTAAGATATAGTTTGGATGCGTGTGTGCGGTAGGTTATTGATCATGATGATTTAAAGCGCAGTCGCTTAATGTAGCACCGCCTGGTTCACCGTTCATATAGTAACACTGTGTAGGCGTACCGTGTGATTGCGTAGAGTGGCGATACAAAGCTGGTCTTGGTGCTAATTGTGCGTGCGGTAAGAACTTACTTTTTGAGAGTTACTCTACACAGACTAGCGGTCTTAGAGGTCTAACAGTAAGACGCCGTTAAACAGTATCAGGATTATGCGTTGCAATAGGATGTCTGCGGTTTTCCCCCGCTAATCATCATTCCGCTATTGTTACGCGCCCATGCGTTGTTCCGGCCAGGTACCACGTGCTTCGTGTGTGGTCTTGAGAGGTGGCTGCACTGTCAGGCACTGGGCTGATCGGGGATTGAGGCACTAATGTAGGATGTGTATCCCTCTGGTTGTACTTTGCACAGCGGTGTGAGATAAATGGTAGAGTTGTCAGGTTGTCCCTTGCAACGCCATGAGGGCAGGTAGGAGGAGTAGAGGTATAGCTCCACTTATTCTTAACCTCGGCGCTAGATGTGTGCGAGTGGTCAGTTTCACGCCCCGACCGCCAGACTCCTGTGAAAGACCCCCGGTACAAGAAGTATAGGTGGCTCTGTGGTGTCTAATGTCGGTCTGGACGTAATGTATCAGTGTTAACGTGAAACACAATGGGGCATTCGGAATTGCGAACAACACAATTGGCGATCACATCCTTGGGCCTCGAGTTTGGATGTTCATACCATATTTCGTTGGTGGGAATGGTTGCGTTTGTCGGACCTTCAAACCATTTACGGGCTAGGGGTTGGCATCTGTACAACTGGATTGTTAAGTGTGTGTTGGTCGTGTCATTGTTACAATAAACAGCGATTGTTTACCGGTTCAGCACCACAGATTGGTCGTTCTGTGATTGACGCACAGTGTTCTCGGTGCGGTACGAACTGAATTTCTATATAAAATGTAGATTGATTGTAGCCATGACAGGCTTAAACGATGTAATCATGGGCAGAGGCGTTCTTCACTGTACTGGTGTCGTGTATTTCAGCCACCGTCCCCCTGCGAATGTATTTTCCTCGATAGTTGGGATTGATGATTCGTTAATATATGTGCAGTTTGGCTCCACAGCCCCATAACACATGTCCATTCCACATTGTTCGTTGTTAGGCGCGTTCGCAGAATTGCGAAATGCGACTATTAGTCGTCGATTGTTCGTCCGTCCGTCCGCATGGAACAGCTCGGCTCCCACTGGACGGATTTCAGTTAAATTTGTTTGTTGAATATTTTTCGAAAATAAGTCGGAAAAAATCAAGTTTCATTACAATTTGACAAGTGAAACGGGTACTGAACATGAAGGCGTTTATACATTTATGATAATATCTCGCTGGGTTCTTCCTAGAATGAGAAATGTGTCCGAAAAAAGTAGTGGAGTCAAAAAAGACACTTTTTACGTTCCAGTAACTTTTTCGAAAATCATGCCGGTTATGAGATTATGTAGAAAAATTAGGTAGAGGAGGACAGGCCACAGATGACACTATAATACGGCGCATGCGCATTGTATGCTGAATACCTAAGGCTACAGACATACTTTCAGAATATGTAATGCTCATTGGTTTTCCACTGCAGCAATGGGTGCACGAACTCTCCTCAGTGTTAGTTATATGTGCAGTGCCTGTCATCTTGTATTTAAGCAGAACACGTGGCAGCTGTGAAATTATTTGACAGCGTTTTTTGCCGCTGAACAGAATTGTTTTATACTGTCTTATTGTTTTCTTCGTTTGACTCCCAACACATGAAATTTTGAGATTCAGTTTTCACGGAAAGTTACGTGTATGAAGACCGAAATTCATCCGAACTATACATAAAAAGCCAATTCGTATTTCACAGAAAAATGTACGTTTCCATTACGAAGAAAATGGAGATAGTCGCTTTTTTTTTGTTAAAATCATTCCTTATAAATGAATACGCGACACCGACAGCGAGCTAGTCTAACAGATGTGCAATAGTAGTTTGCTTGGGGATTCCTATTAGGAGGTAGTAGTTGAGACTGCTTAACGTTTTGGCGCCGGAATTGTTTTTTTTTAATTTTAGCACATTCTGTATATAAAATGTGAATAATACAGGAACCAAATACGTTAGCATTATGAAACAAACTGCATTTTGAAGAGAAAAAACGGAGAGTATACACCATATTTAAAATATTCGGTACCTATATTTGTTGAATAAATATATAAAATGCAACTTTGGAGGTTAGCGGTGCGGTACGACCACTATAGTTGACATTAGGCGTCAAAAGGTTAAACTTCATTTTTTCTCTGACCCAAGATTTTTATCTCAGGATTCAAGCTGCCCCTTTACTCGTCATGAAGATATGTGGGGAATGGAGGTATAACTCTCTTTAACTTGGGCACTGTATGGAGGTGAGTTGTCGTCAACTTCACTCTCGTCGCTTTACCCCCGCGGATATTAAGCCCCTGTAACCACTGAAGAGGAAATTTTTTTGTCTCAAATAAAAGGTAAAGCAGTCCCATTACAGGCCTGGAGTGGCCCAGAGGGTTCCAGGAAGTTAAGGTTCCCAGACTTCATGACAACGGCACAGGATAGTGGTAAGTTTGTCAGCCTTACGCACCGGCCGCCTTTACCCCCAGGAAATACTCCTGGTACTCATTTTTGTTAGAGGCTGAGTCGACCCCAGGGCCATAGTGCGATCGGAAGGATTATGTCAATGAACAACTACAGTGACACCAACTGGGATCGAACCAGCGACCTTCCGATTAGTAGCACGGCACCTTAACCACTGTTCAATCGCGGTCCCCTTTTGTGTCACATAGGGGTGAATAATTTGGTTCGTACCACTCTTGGAGGGACAGTGAATTTTGCAGAGGGTGCTCTGAGAGACGTTACTTTATGAAACCGTCGGCGTGTTTCATGGAGTGAATTTTTAACCCAGGGCTGAGCAGGGCTGATTGCTGCAGAACGGGAGGCGTCGTCCGCTTTACGGCGAGTAGATGGGCGATAAAAAAGTGTTCTGTGTTAACACATCATCAGTCTAAACTCTTGTGAGTGGATCTTATGTTTATTGGACCGTGCACCATCTTGATAGTTGAATAAAGAGAGACCAACTTGATGTCGCTTGCTTTATTATTTCATTATTTAATGCTCAACATGTTTCGGATGTTAATACATCCATCCTCAGGAGCTTGCGACTTATTTGTTGAGTTATTTCATGGGTTGTATTGCTCT
>Ga0123353_10013633_pt1 | contig 11655 bp, 5 predicted proteins | sample TergutLab28metaG_3_FD_92763 | JGI IMG/M metagenome (GOLD analysis project Ga0123353, IMG submission 92763) | Labiotermes labralis P3 segment gut microbial communities from Petit-Saut dam, French Guiana - Lab288 P3 | ecosystem: Host-associated > Arthropoda: Insects > Digestive system > Gut ... | reverse complement strand
GGATGTATTAACATCCGAAACATGTTGAGCATTAAATAATGAAATAATAAAGCAAGTGACATCAAGTTGGTCTCTCTTTATTCAACTATCAAGATGATGCACGGTCCAATTAACCTTTAGACGCCTAACGTCAACTATAGTTGACGTACCGCATCGCTAACCTCCAAATTTTCATTTTATATTTTTATTAAACAAATATAGGTACCGAATATTTTAAACATGGTATATACTCTCCGTTTTTTTTTTCTCTTCGAAATGCAGTTTGTTTCATAATTCTAACGTATTTGGTTCTTGTATTATTCACGTTTTATATACAGGGTGTGCTAAAATTTAAAAAAAAATCCGGCGCCAAAAGGTTAACATAAGATTCTCTATTTAACGTGCGATACATCTTACAAACCCCCCCCCCCCTTCTCCCATATAATGTAAGACCAGATTTCGTCCACAACATTCATGGCACTGTGCTATATATCACACACTGTGAGTTTATATTCGTCCTGCAGATAGCTTTTACAGCCAAAACTTGTTGCTGATGGTCAATTACAAACGAAATTGTGTATAGACTTGATTTCTATAATCATAGTCATTAACCAACTTGATGCACAAATTCTTGTTTTATAATAATTTTATTATATTCGTCTACATGTTTCGACCACTGTTGTGCTCATCATCAGGAGGTCAAAAATGTTTTGTACAGCATCTGCAGGTGGCCTTCCGGTGCGCAGGTTGAGTCCTCTCTTAACCTGCGCACCGGACGGCCACCTAACAGAGTGTGACGATACCAGATGCCGTATAATACAATTTTGACCTCCTGATGATGATCACATAGTGCTCGAAACATGTAGAGGCATATAATAAACTTATTATAAAACAACAATTTTTGTATCAAGTTGGTTAATGACTGACATACTGAGGTGCACGGTCAGCAAACATCAAAATTTATATATATATATTTACCAGTATATTAAAACATAAGTGGATGCCTTGACTAATAATAATCCCGGCAATGTTAAGGTACTGTCCTGTCATTATTAAAGTAGATACCTTGTTACTGTTAACATGAACCATATTTAGTGCATTAATTCAATATATATATATATATATATATAAAGTCAAAGTGATCCCGTTGCAGGCCCGGTGTGGCCCAGAGGGTGGGTAGAGGTATAGATCTACTCTTCCATGACCGCGGAGCTAGAAGGGGTGAGTGGTCAGCAGCACGCCCCGGCCGCTCTTTACCCTCGGGAAAGACCTGGTACCCATTTTACAGGAGGTTGGGTGGGCCCCAGGGCCGGTCTGGACGGGTGGAAAATCTCGTCCCCACAGGGATTCGATCCCGGACCGTCCTGCCCGTAGCTCAATCGGTATAAAGACTGAGCTACCGGGCCCAAAATCTCATATGTACACTAATGGTAATACCAAATGATGCGCACAAATTTATTGAAGTTGATCTGTGTACACAAGTACCTGTTACATCTTTCGACCAACTAAGTGGCCATCTTCAGGCAGGTACAGCACAAAGTTTGGATACATTGAATTTTGTAAAATCGAATTGTAGTAAGTACCAGCACCAACCCACAGGACTACAGTGACAATTGTAGGAACACATAGTTCTATATGAAAGATATAAATAAAAGATAAGCAGTCCCATTACAGGCCTGGACAGGCCCCGAGTATTCCAGCAGGCTGAGGCTCCCAGATTTCAAGACAATCGGCACACGAAGGTGGTAAGGTTGTCAGCCTTACGCACCGGCCGAATTCGGCCAGAAGGAATATGTCAATGAAAAATGACACCATCGGGAATCGAACCCGCGACCTTCCGACTTGTAGCGCAGTGCCTCAACCAACTGGGTCACCGGGTGCCCCCAAATAAAATATAAGTTTTTACTAATAAGAATGTGTTCGTATTTGATTGGCTGGTATATGCAGAAGGTTTCAGATAGTAATTACCATCGCAGAGATTTGTCGTGGTGCAAACAGCACGTTGAACCAGACTGACACAGAGTTACTGTCGGACAGTCAATTACTCATTGATTGATTGCTTGTCACAGATTATCGGCACGTGCTGTTAGCTGCCATTCTGACAAACTGCACATAACGTGACGTGCTGTCAGCCCCACGATGGATACCTTAACCTTTATCTTGCTAACGTAGAGAATACGGTGAGCTCCTAATAATGCCAGCAAATGGCAGATGTGATTTAATTCGAAATTTAATCCTTATCGCACTAACGTGGAGAAAATGGTGAGCTCCTAATAATGCCAGAAAATGGCAGATGGGATTTAATTCGACATTTAATCCTTATACTGCTAACGTGGAGAATATGGTGAGCTCCTAATAATGCCAGAAAATGGCAGATGGGATTCAATTCGACATTTAATCCTTATCCTGCTAAAGTGGAGAATATGGTGAGCTCCTAATAATACCAGAAAATGGCAGATGGGATTTAATTCGACATTTAACCCTTATCCTGCTAACGTGGAGAATATGGTGAGTTCCTAATAATGCCAGCAAATGGCAGATGGGATTCAATTCGACATTTAACCCTTATCCTGCTAACGTGGAGAATGTGGTGAGCTCCTAATAATGCCAGAAAATGGCAGATGGGATTTAATTCGACATTTAGTCCTTATCCTGCTAACGTGGAGAATATGGTGAGCTAATAATGCCAGAAAATGGCAGATGGGATTTAATTCGACATTTAACCCTTATCCTGCTAACGTGGAGAATATGGTGAGCTCTTAATAATGCCAGCAAATGGCAGATGGGATTTAATTCGACATTTAACCCTTATCCTGCTAACGTGGAGAATATGGTGAGTTCCTAATATTGCCAGCAAATGGCAGATGGGATTTAATTCGGCATTTAACCCTTATCCTGCTAACGTGGAGAATATGGTGAGTTCCTAATAATGCCAGCAAATGGCAGATGGGATTTAATTCGGTATTTAACCCTTATCCTGCAAACGTGAAGTTTATGGTGAGCTCTTAATAATGCCAGAAAATGGCAGATGGGATTTAATTCGGCATTTAACCCTTATCCTGCTAACGTGGAGAATATGGTGAGCTACTAATAATGCCAGCAAATGGCAGATGGGATTGAATTCGACGTCCAAATGGTTAACCAGATTTTAACCAAAGAACTGATGCGGCAGTCTGAGTACGGTACGTGACGTCACTTGATAAACACGACAGGAATATTCAAACTGCCTCGCCGTTACACTTCGGAAATCCTGCTTTGCTAAATTGACATGCTGCGTTAGGGACGGTGTCTGCCGTCAGGTCAACAGGATTATTGACAGTGTGAGTAACGGTTCGTTTGTCAGCACACTGTGTTACGTATTGTGTGGAGTGGATTTGAGTTGAGGGAGAGAGAATGTGCACTGATATGTTAAGAGCAGCGTGAAATGCTGCAGATCCTTAAGGACAAAATTAAATGCAGCAGATCCTTACGGACAATGTGAAATGCAGCAGATCCTTAAGGACAATGTGAAATGTAGCAGATCCTTACGGACAATGTGAAATGCAGCAGATCCTTAAGGACAATGTGAAATGTAGCAGATCCTTAAGGACAATGTGAAATGCAGCAGATCCTTAAGGACAATGTGAAATGCAGCAGATCCTTACGGACAATGTGAAATGCAGCAGATCCTTAAGGACAATGTGAAATGTAGCAGATCCTTAAGGACAAAATTAAATGCAGCAGATCCTTAAGGACAATGTGAAATGCAGCAGATCCTTGAGGACAAAATTAAATGCAGCAGATCCTTAAGGACAATGTGAAATGCAGCAGATCCTTAAGGACAATGTGAAATGCAGCAGATCCTTAAGGACGATGTGCAATGTAGCAGATCCTTAAGGACAATGTGAAATGCAGCAGATCCTTAAGGACAAAATTAAATGTAGGCAGATCCTTAAGGACAAAGTGAAATGCAGCAAATCCTTAAGGAAAAAATGAAATGTAGCAGATCCTTAAGGACAAAATTAAATGCAGCAGATCCTTAACCATTAGACGCCTAATGTCAACTATAGTGGTCGTACCGCACCGCTAACCTCCAAATTTGCATTTTATATATTTATTCAACAAATATAGGTACTGAATATTTTAAACACGGTATATACTCTCCGTCTTTTCTCTTCAAAATGCAGTTTCTTTTATAATTCTAACGTATTTGGTTCCTGTATTATTAACATTTTATATACAGGGTGTGCTAAAATTAAAAAAAAATAATTCCGGCGCCAAAATGTTAAGGAAAATGTGAAATGTAGCAGATCCTTAAGGACAATTTGAAATGCAGCAGATCCTTATGGACAAAATGAAATGCAGCAGATCGTTAAGGACAAAATGAACTGTAGCAGATCCTTAAGGACAATGTGAAATGTAGCAGATCCTTCTGGATACGTGAGACCGGAACGTATCAATAAGTGGCCCAACTCCATGACAGATATATGACGACGACGATGATGATGATGATGATGATGATGAGGTGGGAGGTTAAGGGTTCCCTCTCTTCAGTTGTAACTCGCACACATTGAGTTCCGTTTAAGACCACTTAACTACTTTTACTGCGAACTACTGAGGTGTGACTTTATGTTCTTTGGCCATACAAAGCACGCCAAATGAAAACCAGCACGCGACAAGGCAGGTAAACAGAATTACATCCGATCGCTAACGGTGTTTTTCGACGTCACCCACGTACAGCGTCGTCAGACATTTGCCTTGCATGTCGCTCTTCTAGGTGATTATACTTGTAAATTCTCACCCAGTTGGATGAAGCTCCACTCCCTTTCCAGATGAACGGCTCTTTTTTTCCTCAGTGTCACATTGGAGCCGGTATAGCTCAGTCAGTAGATTGACCAGGTCACGAGATGGAGACGGACTGGGGTTCCATTCTTGCGGGGAAGGAGTGAAGAGGCCCTTCGGTTGTTTCTACCGTCCAGACTGGTTCTGGTGCCCACACAGTCTCGCATTCACTGAGTGTCGGGGCTAAGACGGCCAAGGTGTGAAACTGATAACTGACTGTCAAAACGTGCCGACGTTAAGAATGAGTGGAGGTGTTCCTCCACTCCTTTACCACCCCGAAACGCGCTTTGTAATTTTTTTTTCGGTTTTAATGCCGGCTGAAACCGCTCACTTAAGTCCTCGCTTCACGCTGCATGTTGGCCAACAGCTGCGTGTCGTTCGGTGAAATATAAAGCGTTTTGTTGGACAGACTGTATTGGTTTGTTGTGTGCCACAGAAAGGGAAGTTAGCAAACTGAAGTTACAACATCGGGAATTCGTACAAATGCCGATGTTGTGTGCTTCGATGTGAACGGCAACACGCGGCAAACATTCAGCACTGGTACAGCATTATCGAACAGGCAACCCCGCCGATAAGTTACCTATTCTATTTCCACAACCCACGACACACCGTTAAACAGTACGCAGCCTCTCCTCTCTAATTCGTGACTAGTCATCAAGGAAGACATTCTTTACAAGCTATCCGAAATTTCATCACCGTATTCACAACAGCTAGCCACTGGTCCTTACCCTGAGCCACTTTAACCCTTTAAACGCCAAATTAAATCCCATCTGTCATCTGCTGGCATTATTAGGAGCTCACCATATTTTCCACGTTAGCGGGTTAAGGGTTAATCCCGTTCCTTTAAGATCCCTTTTAATATTATTCTCATATCCGCGCCTAGGACTTCCAAGTGTTCTAACTCCTTCCAGTCCCCTCCCCCCTCCAAATCTTGCGCAATTTCTCCTCCCTTGCTTCCGTGCCAAATGCCCAATCCAACTTATCCTCTTTAACTAAGTCACCCAAATAAGCCTATCTTATCAGAGTAACAAGTACGATTCTTGAAGCCACTCACTGTGGAATTTTCCGAATTCTCCTGTTAATCCCTCCCCCTCGGTCCCCCCTGCACATTTTGTCCTCACCACATTCTCGGGAAACCTAAGGTTATGGTCAGACACCTGAACTGCAAAACGCACCTGTACCCTTTGCTTTAGCCAGCCACGTAGCCAGACCGGAAACCCACTGGCGACCATAACCCTAGGGCGCGCTTTCAGTCTACGTGAAACGTCTGTTGGTTCCCCGGGATAGTTGGTGGAAGATCGGTTATGTGCACTGCGCTGTTGATTGATGGCAGCAGTGATGCTGTCTGCACAGTGCAGCTGAACTGACAGCGAGGTCGTGTTTACGTAACAGCAGCAGATAACAACAGCACATACATAACGCGTTATGACAAACTTTCTGGCTTGCCTGCTATCATAACAAGCTGCTGCGCCAAGGAGAACAAAGTCATCACTGCGGAATGTTCTGCTACTTTCCATCCTTTCCATAGCTACAAAGTGTCCTCTTCCAGTCCACAGCTACAGAATGCCCTGTTCCATTCCATAGCTACAGAGTACTCTCCTCGAGGCCATAGCTACGGAGTGCCCTATTTCAGTCAATAGCTAACAAGTGCTCTGCTCTAGTCCACATCTACAGAATGCCCTGTACCAGTCCATAGCTAACTGGTGCTCTGCTCTAGTCCGTAGATAACAAGTGATCTGCTCTAGCCCATAGCTAACAAGTGCTCTACCCCAGTCCATAGCTACAGAGTGTTCTACACCAGGCCATAGCTACAGAGTGTCCTGTTCCAGTCCATAGCTAACAAGGGCTCTGCTCCGGTCCATAGCTAACAAGTGCTCTGCTCCAGGCCATAGCTACAGAGTGTCCTGTTCCAGTTCATACCTAACAAGTGCTCTGCCCCAGTCCATAGCTACAGAGTGCTCTTCTCCAGGCCATAGCTACAGACTGTCCTGTTCCAGTCCATAGCTAATAAGGGCTCTGCTCTAGTCCATAGCTAACAAGTGTTCTGCTCCAGTCCATAGCTAATAAGGGCTCTGCTCCAGACCATAGCTAACAAGGGCTCTGCTCCATCCATAGCTAACAAGGGCTCTGCTCCAGTCCATAGCTAACAAGGGCTCTGCTCCAATCCATAGCTAACAAGTGTTGTGCCCCAGTCCATAGCTACAGAGTGCTCTGCTCCAGGCCATAGTTACACAGTGTCCTGTTCCAGTCCATAGCTAACGAGGGCTCTGCTCCAGTTCATAGCTAACAAGTGCTCTGCTCCAGTCCATAGCTAACAAGGGCTCTGCTCTAGTCCATAGCTAACAAGTGATCTGCTCCAGTCCATAGCTAACGAGGGCTCTGCTCCTATCCATAGCTAACAAGGGCTCTGCTCCAGTCCATAGCTAACAAGGGCTCTGCTCCAGTCCATAGCTAACAAGTTCTGTGCCCCAGTCCATAGCTACCGAGTGCTCTGCTCCAGGCCATAGCTACACAGTGTCCTGTTCTAGTCCATAGCTAACAAGGGCTTTGCTCCAGTCCATAGCTAACAAGTGCTCTGCTCCAGTCCATAGCTAACGAGGGCTCTGCTCCTATCCATAGCTAACAAGGGCTCTGCTCCAGTCCATAGCTAACAAGGGCTCTGCTCCAGTCCATAGCTAACAAGTGTTGTGCCCCAGTCCATAGCTACCGAGTGCTCTGCTCCAGGCCATAGCTACACAGTGTCCTGTTCCAGTCCATAGCTAACAAGGGCTTTGCTCCAGTCCATAGCTAACAAGTGCTGTGCCCCAGTCCATAGCTACAGAGTGCTCTGCTCCAGTCCACAGCTCTCTTGTTCGTTAACCCATACAACACAAAAACTAACCTCAATTGCACGTCGCAGTAAACACTGCTATAACAAGACTGCTATTTATCGTCAGTGACTTAGTGCACACATTTAACCAAGCCGTTCTTCACGTTCAAAACTCGACACAGTTTCGCGGTACGCCCACAACTGCAGCACGCCCTCCACGTACCTCCCCAGCACTCAGCAGCCCTGTCTGTGTCCAATCTGTGACCGTGCAAACAGCAACCCGCCATTGGCCTGCAGCTTCAGCCGGATCAGTTCACTCCACACCTTTCCATTCTGTTCTTCCGGTACAATTTTTAATATTATCCTCCCACTTTCGCCCCGTTCCAGTACGTCTGTCATTCCTTCACGTTTCCCCACCGAAACTCTGTACGCACTTGTCTTTTTCCCATGCATGCAACATGGTCCGCCCATTCTCCATTAATTTAATTACCCTACTAATATTTACCGAAAAGTACAAATCAAATCTCCGTTTACAGTGCAGTTTTCTCCAGTTTCCTGTTTCCCCCTTGCTCATAACCCCAAATATCTCCCTCAGCACCCTGTTCTCGAACACCCTCTGCCCATGCAGACCAAGTTTCACACCCATGTAAGAAAATGGTCATATTTTGAACGTTATAATTGATTATAAGATGTGATTTTGCTCCGCAGGCTGAGTTTCTGCTGTTCCCTATTCATTCTGAGAACTCAAACCCCACACAGCGCGTCTTCAAATCCCCAATACCCCGAAGGCACTGTTTGTTTAGTGTGTCACCCGCGCGCCCCGTGCCAGGCGGTCGGTACAGTTAGCACCTGCGCCGAACACGCGTGCGAGTGTCGTAGCTCCGTTCGCCGCAGCACTGCACAAACCGCAGACCCTGGAACGCCAAGAACATCCGTCTGCAGCAAACCAGCGACTGTGTACCTCAGCACAGGACCCCAGCAGTCCTGCGACTCTCCTCTAATTGCAGCCAAGGGCACCCTGACATCCTGTCTACAATCAAATTATTGCCTTACGTGCGATTTACACCGATGCTATGCTGGAGAGTCCGGCGTTCGATTTCCGAAGCGGGCAGAAAGTCCAGATTGGCTCTGGGACCACTCAGTGGGTAGCGTGGACAAGTATACCGACGGTAGAGCAGCCGGGGCATGAAGCTGAGGTTACGAATGAGTGGAGCTGTCCTACACTTCCCCATACGTCTTTATGACGTGCACAGGGAGAATTTTAAGCAGCCGGGGCATGAAGCTGAGGTGACGAATGAGTGGAGCTGTTCTACACTCCCCCATACGCCTTTATGACGTGGAAGGGAGAATTTTAAGCAGCCGGGGCGTGAAGCTGAGGTGACGAATGAGTGGAGCTGTCCTACACTCTCCCATACGCCTTTATGACGTGGAAGGGAGAATTTTAAGCAGCCGGGGCGTGAAGCTGAGGTGACGAATGAGTGGAGCTGTCCTACACTCCCCCATACGCCATTATGACGTGCACAGGGAGAATTTTAAGCAGCCGGGGCGTGAAGCTGAGGTGACGAATGAGTGGAACTGTCCTACACTCCCCCATACGCCTTTATGACGTGCACAGGGAGAATTTTAAGCAGCCGGGGCGTGAAGCTGAGGTGACGAATGAGTGGAGCTGTCCTACACTCCCCCATACCCCTTTATGACGTGGAAGGGAGAATTTTAAGCAGCCGGGGCGTGAAGCTGAGGTGACGAATGAGTGGAGCTGTCCTACACTCCCCCATACACCTTTATGACGTGCAGAGAGAGAGTTTCACTCTCCACCTCCCTCTCTCTTGTACTCTCTTATCCCTTTACACGCCGAGATAAATTCCATCTGCTGTCATTATTAGGAGCTCACCATATTCTCCACGTTAGCAGGATAAGGGTTAAAAATGTGGAAGGCTGCGTTAATTGATAAATAATTTCATTTGGTCCGCAGCTACTGCATTCTGCAGCAAGCAATTCCAATCTGTAAGTTTATTCTGTTAAATTATTGATCCTAACATAAAACCAGTGCAGTACGCAGTGTGTCGGGCAGGAGAAGATTCAGTTTTAATATCATTGCTACATGTTTCAGTCAGACCTTACCTTATTCCTTGCAACGTCTAAAGTACAAAGTGTATCTCCTTCAGCTCTGCACCTACAGCCCTGCTGTACGACCGCTCATCACTCGTTAACACAATACGCCCTGCGCCGTATAAACATCTCTGCCATCTTTGCGTCCTTATGCTATGTGGCGAGCAACGCTAAGCACACTCTGAGCCAAACGCAAGTGCCAAGCGTATTGACTGCAGCCCGAGTCAGTTACCGGCTCTGGCGAGAAGGGCGAACAGGACGGCCTGCGTCACGTTACGTTCCACGTGGCATGTGGCGACACGTGACCGTAACATAAGTGACATGGCGAAGGGACACATCGAGCAGCAGAGAGGGGCAGTGTAGTTCCACATTCTAGTGAACAGTTCGACCTTTACACCTAACCTAACCTAACCTAACCTAACCTAACCTAAGAAAAAATTAAACTGATCCCGTTACAGGCCCGGTGTGGCCCAGAGGGTGGGTAGAGGTATAGCTCTACTCTTCCATGACTGCGGCACTAGAAGGGGGTGAGTGGTCAGCAGCAAACCCCGGCCGCACTTTACGCCCGGGAAAGACCCGGTACCCATTTTACAGGAGGCTGGGTGGGCCCCAGGGCCGGTCTGGATGGGCGGAAAATCTCGTCCCAACCGGGATTCGATCCCGGACCGTCCAACAGTCGCTATACCGACGGAGCTACCCGGCCCACATATTGAAATATGTCTTAAAGAAATATCAGTGCGTGTAATGGATTAATCTGGCTCAGGATAGGGACACGTGACTGGATGTTGTGTAGGCGGTTCAGATTCCATAAAATGCGGGAAAGGGAGGGGGGAAGGTTGACTTGATGAGACACTATCAGGTTTTAAATAATGACCCTGCTCTTTGGAGTTACTTGGGTGTTACTTCGGTTGACGGTACGTTAGAGCTGGTATGAACCAACATGAACGTAAATCCCAAGCCAGATTTTTCCTTCAGTTTCCACGTTAGAAACAGGCAGAGTGCCTCAAATCGCTCTGACCCTCCACCGTTAACGAAGCACTGTCTGTGTTTGTCGTCAGTGTAGACTGCCTCGTGCACACCCAACGCCGAACACTTGTATGCTGATTCCATCGATCCCTTTCCGATCTGCACACCTGTGTCCTTTACCAACTAGAACTCTTGGTGTCACCTGCGTGTTCGGCGTAAATACAGATTGGTGACAACAGCTATGACAGATGTGTATGTGTGCGTGTGTAACTGTGTGTGTGTGTGTGCGTCATGAACAAACACACCGACAATTCAAATAAAAAGCAGGAGCAAGGAGATCTGAAAGAAATTCAACACAACAACAAGGAACGGGTTTGCTGTAAATCTCTTGCCACATTCCTGATCGAGTTACAATGTAGGTGGGTTTTCACCCTTTTTTTTACAGGCCACGAAGACCCTTAGGGTGAGTAGAGGTATAGCTCTACTCTTTCTAGGACCTCGGCATTCTAGATGGAGGTGGGGGGTTAGCTCCACGCCCCGGACGCCTCTAACCCCGGGCAAGACCCGGTACCCATTTTACAGGATGGTGGATGTGCCCCAGGACCGGTCTGGGCGGGCGAAAAATCTCGTCCCCACCGGGATTCGATCCCGGATCGTCCAGTCCGTAGACAGTCGCTATACTGACTGAGCTACTCGGCCTACGATTTATAATGTAGACAGCTTAGTAATTTGGCTTGTTTTCTTTGATCTACAAAAATGTTGATCCTCTAACGGTGTTTCGGGTGGTCATAACCCCCACTGACACCGAAACTTGCTATATATTTTTGACGTTTTGCTGACCGTGCATCTCAGTATATTTATCTCAGTATTTAACCAACTTGAAGCACAAAATTTGTTTCACAATAAGTTTTATTTCATGCCTCTACATGTTTCGAGCACATGTGCTCATCATCAGGAGGTCAAAATTGCAT
>Ga0123353_10013632_pt1 | contig 11655 bp, 28 predicted proteins | sample TergutLab28metaG_3_FD_92763 | JGI IMG/M metagenome (GOLD analysis project Ga0123353, IMG submission 92763) | Labiotermes labralis P3 segment gut microbial communities from Petit-Saut dam, French Guiana - Lab288 P3 | ecosystem: Host-associated > Arthropoda: Insects > Digestive system > Gut ... | reverse complement strand
TTCTCTGAATCTATATTTAGTTCTTTAAGTGCATTAACTCTTATTTGCATAAGATGATTTATTGTTTCTGTATCATCTGATTCTATTATTTTTGTATTTATACATACCTCATTTCCATATATATCTTTTTTTATAAAAAATAATTTATCAAGAACATTAAAATGAATTAAATGTTTATTATCAAGACTCATTAGAATTCTATTACACATATTAGTAAGGTATGTATAAGCATCATTATAAAATTTAACGACATCTTCTTCTTTGACATCAATAAATTCTGCGAGAGCTTGTTGAGCATAGGTACCTATTTGAAAATTAGGATTAACCATACCCATACCGCAGAACATATCGGATTTAGAAGCGATGATTCTATTTTCTCCACGTATTTGTGATTGGACAATATTATAACTTAAGATAGTTTCAAATATTTCTTTTAATTGTTTATCAAAGATATAATCTGTAATGATAAAATATTTTTTATTTTTTATATATTTAAAATCTTTTCGCCAATTATACAATTGTTTTTCCCATTCTTTACCTTTATGAATTAGAAGGGGGAGTTCTTCTCTTATTTCACAGATGGTTTCGTAGCTAAGAGGAATATTAAGAGGAGGAAGGTTTTTTTCTTTACGTTCTGTAAATTCTGGAATAATATGATTCATTATAATTTACTTCCTTTTATTAAATTAAATAAGTCAGAATGAATTAATGAATCGGAATACATAATACTGACGAAAGAATCAGCAAATTGTCTTGCTTCATTAAGGGTAGAATTTATACGAGTAGATATTTGTTTATTGTTAATATCATCATTATCATTAAAACAATTTTTAAATTTTTTAATTGCATAATTTTTATAAATAACTTGTCTTAAGAACTCTTTTATTAAATCTTCATTATCATAATCTGTTATGAGTTCATTGACAGGAGGATTTTGAGTATTTTCAAAATCTGTTACAAAGAATTTCATTGGTATCATTATTAGTACTCCTTCGGAAGATTAGATTGATAGATGAAGTAACACGAATTAGCTCACTAAGCCTTCCGAGGGGCTGCTGGACTTTCGTTGACAGTTCTTGCATAACGTATTACTTCTCTTTCATATATAAATAGAAATGTCATTACTCACTGTAAAAGTACAATTAGGCATTTACAATTAAACAATTACAATTAGGCATTCAAATTTATTTCTTTATTCACTTATAAACAAAAATGTAAATACTTGTTAGAAATAGTAGAGTAGAAGAAATAGATTAGAAATAATAAAAATTATTATAATTATGAATAGGTGTGATATATGGAGTATAAACATATATATTTATGGTTAAACTATATAGATATGGAGTACATAGCGGAGAGATTAATGAGAGGAGTGATAACAGGGGAGGTATATTGGGGAGGGGATGCAGTGATGGTGTAGAGATTTAGTATAGGGACTTTAAGAACGTAGAAATGAGTATAATAATAGATAATTGCTTAAATGATTTGAGATAGAATGAAAGTGGTTAGATGAATAGCATATCATATTCGAACTTTATTCTATTACAGAACGTTCAGTATACTATATGTTGTATATTGTTATATTTGAAATACTACAGGATGTATAGAAAAAGAGGATAGTAATTTAAGTCCGAAAAAAATAAATAGTGTTATTGTGGGATATTGAGATAATATTACTGAACATACATTTAAACAAAGAAATATTAAAATATTTTTAAGAATATGGTATAAAATGCTTGACAAATTTTTAGAGATATGATATAATGATAATGGGGGAGTGTTTAGTATGAAACTACTAAAAAGGTTAAAAAAGGGCATTACTATGAATAAAAGTATAGTTTTGCGCGGAGTTGAATTACGCATAGTTATTCGCGCATAGTTTATTATCAACAGACTTCTCCCTCTCTGAAGTGTATTTATGAATCGGTATACTTCGAACCACCGATAGGGATTATAAATCTAAATATCTGCCATAAAACAGTTGACATCTCTCTTTATATATGGTATAATATATACTGGAGGATACGACCTTCAGGAGGGAAAGGACAACATGAAATTCAAAGAAGAGAGTTATGACGCAGAGGTTCCTAATATCAGAGGTAATATAATTTACTTTCTACTTGATGATGATTCTGAAGTTGTTTATGTCGGTCAGTCCACTATTGGTGTAATAAGACCATTTCAACATACTGATAAAGAATTTAGTTCAGTTAAGATTATAGACCTTGATAAATTAAATGAATCAAGAAAAAATAATAATAAATATTATTGTCAAGATATCAGTAATATCATAAATGAAATTGAACGTGCCTACATAAATAAATATCAGCCGAAGTATAACTTGAGATAATCTTAGACAAACTTAATTCTAAATATAATTTTAATTATTATAATTTACAGTATCACTATAGTGATATACAGTATCATTAGAAAAAGACTCCTAACAACTTTTAACAGTTAAGCCAGGAGTCTTTTTCTTTATAGAGGGGAAAGGAGAAAGAAATGAGCTTGGACATAATGTCTAATCCTTTGGATGCTTGATGTGATTCACTATCCTTATTACCACCACGGTCAATAGACTCATTACAATTATAAATAAAATAATATTAATTATTATTATAAATGGTGTTATTGTTGTCAACGTAAATAATCTTATCACGCATAGAATCAGATACGCTAACGAGAACAACAGAAATACTGTATATGCTATTGTTATCTCGGTTGATGGTTTCATAGTTATAGTATGCGTAATGTTGTGTTGCGTTATACCTGGCAGACTTCTACCTCGCTGTCTGTTAATTTATTAATCGCAGTCAGGGGCACCTGCGATATTGATAATATAATATTAATTATTATATTTTATATTAAAGCTAATTCAATTTAAATAAAAAACAAATAGCGTATAATTCAAAACAATGATATATCAATTACAAATAATTCAAATTAACTGTCAATAATATTTCATTGATTGTATTATGTAATATCATCGTAGTCCTATCGCGCATAGCCGTCTAAACCTAACAGACTACTCCCTCTCGCTGTGATTAAGGTGATTACTGGACTTCACCATTAGTTTAAACAACTGTTTCGGGGAAATGGTATAGACTTAGTAGACTCCTACCTCGCTTATACCACATTTATAAAGCGGAGGTGGGGGTTATCACCGCTAAAGGAGTAGACTACTCCCTTTTATTATAGGACAATTAAAGGGATGTCCTCAACCTATAGAAAAGAAAGACAGTTTATTCAAGGTAACTACTGACAAAACCCGTTGAAGTTGTTAGCCCGACTTAGTAGTAGTAAGTGACCAAAGTTTTATAACCCAGGTCTTGTTTAATAACCATAGGGTATAATCCTTTTCGGTCTACGTGTTGAACTTCAACACGCTGAGTCTTGTTGCTACTTGTTGTCTTACAGAATGCAAGACTAAAAATACCAACTGCCGCAAAAGCAAGAAAGAATAACATAAGCGAGTAATCTCCTTTTCCTTGCTGAATATATATGAACAGCCCATAGGACTGATGCAAGGCAAGAGTTATGAATTAATGGCTAGAATACACATCACCTCCTTTAATTATAGCACAACTGTATATAAAAGTCAATTTCGATGTAGAGACTTCTGGTGTAGCTTTTTAACCTCGTGAACCAACAAGTCGATATTTATACCGACTTTGATTCAAGTGGCTAAAAAGCCCCTTTCCAGCGGTTAAAACGTAAGTGTTTAATTTTCAGTCTCTTCATTCTCATAATCTACCTTTGTAATACAACTATCGTCTTCTTTGACATATCTAATAAGAACTTGATACATCTTATCTTCTTTTCCATAATGGAACTCCATTACTTCTTCAAAAGAGAAGTTAGATTCAAAAGTGAACAGATGTACAGACATTTCATCAGGTCTTTCTTTATCATAGAGATTTACTTCATCCCAAATATTATTATCTCCCATATATAAATCCCAAGTTAAAGTTCTACCATCTGGGAACTCGACAATAAAACCTACAATATAACCTTCTTTGGCTATATGATATATAGAAGATAGATTATCAACTTTAGCTTGCATATCTGGAAGTAGGTTTCCGTATTCATCAGTTTGGCTCAAGTCTATTTCAAAAAGCTGATTAATTGTTTTGACATCTTCTTTTGTTGCATAAAGTCTACCTACTATTGTTTTCATATAAATTTCTTCTCCTTGATTTCGACATAAACATAATCGCTTATTTCATCGTAACTATCAAAAATCTCTACAGCAGCGTCTTTTATAACTTCTATACTATAGGAATCTAATTTGATTCCATTTTTAGTAGTTATACAACTTGATAATGGAAATATCATAGGAGACCCTCCACCATAATCATCTACAATGAAGCATTCGTTGTCTAAAGGTCCCTTTACAGTATAACAACCAAACCAAGGTGCAATATCTGATGCTTGTAAATATTCTGGACATTCTTCAGAACAACAAGTTGCTCCCACTCCACCAAAGCTAATAACAGTTCCGAAGGACTGTTGGGTTATATAGTTTCCCAATTCCTCTGCATTCATTTTTTTATACTTACACATAATTATTTATTCTCCTTTTACTTTTATTTTAAATATTTTATTATATTTTGAATTGCTTTTTCACGAATTTTGAAACAAAGACCGCCGTCAATATCATTATCTATTGCATGTTTATAGCCATTAAAGTAATCATCACAGAATATTAATAATTCATTCGCTGCTTTTTTGATAAATAGTACACTTTCATCCCAACCCAGTTCATCATTGATTTCTAAAAATTCATTTAACATAGTTATTTAATCTCCTTTCTTATTTCTATTGTAGAACAATAAGTTGGTTCAGTGATGTCTCCTTTCAATATATCAATTGTCCCGTTATAAACGGTTGATAATATCTTTTCATAGGATTGGTCATATTCGAAAGTACCTATATGGTCTTCGTTGAGAAATATGTTTACTCCAGGGAACATATTATCTTCTCTATCCATTACAGTTATGACTCCTATTGGTGTTGAAACTTTTAATTTTTTCATGTTAATTACCCTCCTTTAATTTTTCTACATATTTTTCTGCTTGTTTACGAGTCCATTGAGTTCCTTTGGGATTTTTTATATCTTGTCCGTTTTCATCCCAAATTTTCACATGACTACCGAATTTTAATATTTTATATTGTTTCATATTTATACCTCCTCTATTTTATTTGTTATACAGTTATATGCTCTACAATAAGGGCATCGTTCCCAGTTTTCGTCTTCAAGGTTATCATATAAAACTTCCTCTGCTTTAAAGATATTTGCACAATATGTGCAGAAGACTACAGAAGTGAATCTATACTCTAAAGGGTTATCATATCCTTCTGCTTTTAACATTTTTGCTCCTTCTTCTACAGTATCACAAACTACATATTCAATAGGAATTTGTTCATTATATCTATTATAAATATAACAACCCTCATTTTCTTTAATATAACCATTATTTTTGTTAGAAATCCAATACATAATCAATTATCCTCCTCTTTAAATAGTTTATCATATTCGTCACTATTGATATATCCAGCAGCAGCCCATAAGAATCTTTCTAAGAAGTTATAATTTGAAGTATGTCCATAGTCATCATTTTCTGGGCATCTCACAATAGCTATACTATTTTTAGGTTTAAGTTGGACATCCCAGTTCATTAGTCTATGATAGTAATTCTCCCCATACTCAGTTAAGAGTACGGGGAGAACGATTGCTATACCAGGTCCATCTATGATAGTGTCATATACATCGAAGTCACCTTCTTCCATTGATAGAAAAGTTTTCATTTTCATATTGTTTTTCTCCTTCTTATAGATGGCAAGAAATTGGGGTTAAAACATTCGTCTGAGGGGTTAGAGAACTCAATTTCATCACGAGGGATTAAATCACAATAACCAAAAGGCACGATACCAAAAGCTCCTTCTTGGAGTTTAGTGATTGTAATTTTATAGTAGTATACAATAGAATCCCAGTTATAAGCTACACGATTAGCTCCTTCAAGATTCTCATGTTCGAGTTCTGCACCACTACGGCGAATCAGACCATAAAACACATCCCCGACTTTAGAGTCTCTGAGTTTTTGGATGTCGTATTCCAGGTCTGTGTAGTAGTGTCTCATGTGTTGTTTGTGTTCATCCATTGCTTTGAGTAAGTTTCTTTCTCTCTTTTTCATTATTTTATATCCTCCTTTATTTTTTGTATTTCAAAGTTATAAGGATAGACTTCATATCTTTTAATAAATTTTTGTGCTTCATTAAAAGAAAATCGTTTTGCTCCATAACAACTCCATGTTGTGTGAGTAAATCCTCTTTTTCCATAAACTAATCCAACAGTTTGTGAGGTTCTTTTAGAAATAACACAGATATTATAACTTCTATCAGGAAATTCGGTTGTAATTGTGAGATGATTATACGCGACTTCAGAAACATCAGCATTAGAATTAATATAAAGCAGAATGTTTTCTAATGTATCAGTAGGTATCTCACTTTCGGGACTATAGTAGTGTAGATGCCATCCCCAACTACAACCGCTCTTTCCTTCGGGAAGATGGATATGACTTAAGAATCCTTTTCTTTTATGATTTTTACCTTCAGAGAAGAAAGTATAGATAGGTTTATTAGGTTTTATTTTTCCTATAGTTACTGTTGTTTGGAATTTAGTCATTATCGTCCTCCTCATTCCAATTGTCATTTAATAGGAATTTAATTTTGTTCTCTTCAAGTATTTTTATGACATCATCAGCATAATCTGTGGTGTCGATGTCATAGAAACTTAAAGTATTACTGAATAATTCAACAATGTCTGATAAAGCATATAGTAAATAATCCTTCTCTGTCTGTTGTTTATCGCTGAAAGTATCAATGTAGATTGCGAACATTTTTTCCATTTTAGTTATTCTCCTTTTTATTTAATTTATTTTTTGTCTTCTAGATAATGAAAGTAAAGGTCATCAATTTCATCTTCAGTAAAGTTGCATTCACGGAAATAAGCAATACAATCATCAGTTGAGTAAAAGCGAAGAGGGAATTCATTTTTCTCTTCAGACATTATCTGCACTACCCAATTCATATTATTAGTTTTACTATAATAAATTTTCATTCCTTCTTTAGCTAATTTAGGATATAGGTTTTTGTTCATACAAGCTACATACCACATATTAATTATTCTCCTTTTTTATAATATTTTTAATTATTGAATGGAAAGAATATTCTGCAAAGGGATATTAAACATCACAGGAGTTTCATCTTTGGGAGCGAAAGTTGAAGGATTACAATAGACCATTGCTTCTTCTTTGGTACTAGGGATATTATTGATATAATAACGTACACGAGTATTACTTTGATTTTTGCCATTAACCACAAAAATTTGAAGATACATCTTTTCAATTTCCGTTAAATGGTGGATAATATAGGGGAATTGAGCATCATGTTTAAACCAGGGCTTGTACGTATCTTTCTCAGTTTCTCCAGATTTCTCAAGTTTTTTTGCGATTATTTTCTTGAGTTTACCATAAGACACACCCCAACGAATAGTCATTGAGCTATGTTTTTCTACTGTGATACCCCGTTTCTTTGCAGCGGCAGATTGAATCTCGCTTTTAAAAGCAATGCGCGTAAAAGTACCTTTACGCTTTTTATTAAGTGTTTCAACGATTTCATTGTAATTCATAATTTTGTTCTCCTTTAAATTTTAATATTTTTTATTATTTTTAGTGTTGTTTAAAGTAAACTGATTGATTGAGTTGTAATGACCAACATGCTTTACAAACCTTACAACTTCCTACACAGGGAATAGAAAATTCAGGAATGTCAGGGGTCATATGTCCTTTGCTTTTACAGAATTTAATATATGTTACAGGTAAATTATGAGGATTGATTACTTCAAAGTCTTTATCCCAAGCTGAGAAGACAATTTTCAAGTTTTCAGGTAAATATTCCTCATATTGCAGATAGTCATTTACAAGTTCAAATTTCTTTGTAAATGCTAAGAATTTTACATTGGGACAAGTTCGAGCCACTGATACCATTCCTTTTAGATAAATATAATCAATAATATCACCTGCGCTATGATACCTAAAAAATTTATAGGTGACATCTTGATTATTCAGAAAGTCGATTATATCTTGAAAATATTGAATAGGATTTTCTTGATATAATTTAAGATTGTTTGCTAAAGATTGTTTAACATTTGCATATCGCCAATTCCCTTTAAGATCATAGCATCCAGAAGCACAGGGAGCGTTTTTGCGACAAGTTATAACAGGTGGTAAGTTGACTGACGGTATTGCTGCTCCTAGTTTGCTATTATTTAAACTTATTTTAACATTCATAATTATTTTTTCTCCTTTACTTTTGCTCTTAATGCTTGATAGATTACATCTTGACCGAAATCACCAGACCAAAAAGCACTATTACTAAAAAGCTGTATTATTCCTTCAATACTGAAATTCTCTTTAAGATAAAAAGCTACATCTAATGCGATATCCCCAGCGAAATCATAAAGTCCATCAGCCCCTGATTCGTCCATTTCTGATGCGATTGTGCAATCAATTTTAATTATATCATCCATACTAATTTACCTCCTTAATAATTTTTTGTGTTTTACTGATACGTAAGTCATAGGGTATAGCCCATGATGTCCCGAAGTTCTTTTCGATATACTTCAGCCCTTTACAAATAGAGGGAAGATATCGTATTTCTACGGTATCTTCCTCCCAAGAACGTATGCGTAATTCTGTTGGGATTGCTTTAGCCATTGTTGTAATCCTCCTTTTTTAATAGATACCATAACCATCAGCAATTTGGTCAAGTATTTCTACAATACAGTTAGCAGAATTAATAGCTGACCAAGGAACTCCGAGTATATCATCAAGTCCGTACATAATACTTGTAAGTTTGGAATATGCTTCACTTCCTGCTTTTGTAAATTCGCCATTTGTTTTAAACGGTTTCTTTACTCCGAATTGTTGTAACATAGAATCTAAACACATCATTTTATTCATCCTCCTTATCAATTATATTCCCTTCTTCATCGAGATAATAGGGAAACATAGTTATCTCTTCACCGCCAAGGGCTTCTGCATCTTTTTCTATAAAGTGTAGATATACTTTATCAAAATCTTTATAGAACTCTTTGTTGGCTACAATGAACGCTTTTGCATTTACTTCTGATTTATCTAACAGGTCATCAGGTATATCTTCCTCTCCTTCGACCCATATAAACAAATCTGCCACGTTGTCATTACTTGAACTTTCAAGTTGAAAATCTTCAATTAGTTTTAACATATTAATTATTCCTCCTCATTATAATCTTTTTCGTCACACCATTCATTTCCTTCTTTGTCATGAACGTCAAAATGTCCTACGAAGTTACCTCTCTCTTCAGCGTCATCATAAACACCAACAACAACGTAAACTTGTTCTCCAGCAGATTCACAATTTTGACATAACCATGAGTCTATTGCATATTCACTATCGTAACTATCACCTACATATTTAAGAGCATTAGATTCACATATCGGGCAGATGTCGGGTTCATTTCTTTTAAAGAATTTCATATTATATATCCTCCTTTACAATTTCATATTTTGGGAAATTCATACTACCAGTATAATCAAGTTTGTATCTTTTACCTTTGAAACAAAATCCATTATATTCACAGAAATTCACTATTTTAGTATCAACACCATCTGTTACTTTAAGTTTCCCATAAGGGAAATGTCTTTTGTTTCCGAACATTGGGATACATCTTTTTTCTACTCTAATTATTTGCACTTTGTCCATTTTAGTTATCCTCCTTTTTAATCATTACTACACCATCGCCATGTTTATCAATTTTACAATTACAAAACACAAACGATTCATTTTCCTCATAGTCTGTAATTACAGTTTCAGCACCACATTCAGGACAAACATAAGTGAAGTCTTCTTTTTCCTCTCTAATTAAGTTCTCCTGAATGTTTTCAATAAGATATTGATTAAACTCAGCATCTCTTAAATATCTTTTCAGTTGATGTGCGGTATAGATAGTTTCTTTAAGCAGGTCTTTAAGTTCATATCTACTCATTAGATAATAGTTCTGACAAACAAAATCGAAAAAGTGATCTTCTTCGAGAGCTTTAATGGCTTCTTTGTAAAAATCTCTCATATTATTTTTCCTCCTTTATTAAATTATTATATTTAAGATAGTCAAGAATGAATTGATAAACATCTTCATAGTTACTAATAGTTAAATCACTTCCCATAAGACTATCATATAAATCTCTTATAGAGATATTATTATTGATAATCGCTTCAATTTCTACTTTTGAGAAGTCTTCAGGAAAGCACTCTATAAAATAACAAGAGAACTCTTTATACACATAAAGAGTATAGCTATTTTCCCAAATGTCATCAGGAGACATTTTAGATAGCTGTGTCTTAAACTCTTCTGTTTCTTGTTCAATGTTTTTGATATAGTTTCCAATTTTGTTTTCTTTGTTCATAGTTTTAATCTCCTTTTATTTTTTTACTTTGATGTTTTAATTACCTTTCCAAAGTCTCTAATGATTGACCACGCAATATTAGTAAACTTTTCTTCAAGTACATAATAAGTGTTACCATAGATACAAGCCTCATCTTCTCCACCCTCACGCATTGAATCAGGAATTTTAAGGTCTATCTCGGCAAGATACTCTTCAAGTTCTTGGATAAGATTCCATCTTAAGTCCTCAACAAAATGGTCAAGGTCATTACAAGTGTCTGAAGAATAATCATAATCCTCTTTATCTACAACATCTGGCAGAGCATTTATATCAAATATATCATTTTCCATATATTTGAATAAATCATTTATTGACTCTTCGAGGACAAAAGCGTATCCACCATAGATATTGATACATTCTTGTCTCCAAAAATTGATGATGTCTACATTCTCTTGTTCAAGAACAAAATCATTGACAATTTTGGTAGCTTCAGTAAGATACCTTTTTCTGTTCTGTCCCCAGAACTGTTGCACTTTGTCAAAGTTTTTCATAATTAATTATCTCCTTTTTTTATCATTTTCATCGAATAAAAGTTTGTTTTGAACGAATTCTGAGAAATAATGTTCGTCTATTTTTCCATTACAATTCCATTCTTTAATTAGTATTTGAGCGTATCTAAACATCTCATCATCGAAATCCCAATCTTTAGTAAAAGTAATTCGCCCCTCACTTTCGAGAAGGGCGATTTTATAACCAACGATTAAGCCGTGTTCAATATCAGATTTCATTATATATCCTCCTCTGATAATTTCCTAAATTCAACTTGACCATAATGATTGGGTTCAAGTTCTATTAAACCATCGTTATAATTTTGTTGCAACATATCTTCCGCATCTTGTTCTGTCTCCGCATCGACCTCTCTGATAGCCATAATGCTATCCAGGATTATAAATTTGAATCTTTTCATTAATCTTTTACCTCCTCTAAATATAAACAAGAATCATAGTCTATCTCCATACTATCATCAAGATATGTTTTGCAGTCGGGTAATGGAGTACTCATATCAAATACATATTCCTCAGCTTTTATCTTGGCATCCTCTTCAGATTCAGATTCGATTTCGTAAACACCCCACATTGTCCATACAACAGGTACTTTGAATTTTCTCATA
>Ga0123353_10013631_pt1 | contig 11655 bp, 12 predicted proteins | sample TergutLab28metaG_3_FD_92763 | JGI IMG/M metagenome (GOLD analysis project Ga0123353, IMG submission 92763) | Labiotermes labralis P3 segment gut microbial communities from Petit-Saut dam, French Guiana - Lab288 P3 | ecosystem: Host-associated > Arthropoda: Insects > Digestive system > Gut ... | reverse complement strand
GGAAATCCGGAGCAAAATGCTTACCGATAAAAAGTGGCAGGAAAAATTCCCGTGGTTGCATGACCGCCTATTGCAAGACCCATCTATGCCGCCAATGTGGGTTGACCCTGAAAGACTGCCGCCTAAAAGAACAGGTGTTGAGGAGGTGGAACAAACCTGAAAAGTTTGGTAATATAAAAATGAAACATTGCAGACAGGACTGCGAGGAGAACTTCTAACGTGCTGAAACCTGAGAGTTATAGAGCAGTGGATGCCGTCGGCGCGATGCGCAGACGGCGGGGCGTGGCCGATTACAGACCGTCCCCCGTCTCCACCAACGTCACGCACTACCCCATCGCCTCAGCCTCCACCAACACCACATCCTACCTCTGGGGCCTCGACCTCTCGGGTACGTCCCAAGGCGCGGGCGGCATCGGCGGGCTGGTGGCAATGATTGACGATAATGCCAACACCTATATGCCAACCTACGACGCGAACGGGAACGTCACCGAATATGTGGACTCTGGCGGTAACGCAGTCGCCCACTACGCCTACGATGCCTACGGCAACACCATCAATCAATCAGGCGCAAAGGCCGACGAGTTCAAGTTCCGCTTCAGCACCAAGTATTTCGACAAGGAGACGGGCAACTATAACTACGGCGAACGCATCTACGCCCCCCGCCTCGGCCGCTTCATCTCCGAAGACCCCATCGGGGAAAGGGGCGGGCTGAATTTGTACGGCTTCTGCGGCAACGACCCGATTAACAAGTGGGATTATCTGGGGATGTTCTCTGTGGCAATTATGTTGGCACCTCCCCAAAAATACTGTTGTATTGATGGCAAAAAGTATTTAGACAAACCAATTGATACGGGAGCAAAGATATGTGAAGCCAGAGCGAATTCATGGCGTGCTCAACATATTTGGTTGGAAAGTCCAGTTGGTAACATAGGGGTTACGGCTGCTGAGGGAAGTTGGATGCATATTTTTTACTCGACAGGGAATATTACAGATAACGAAGACTATGTTAGCAAGGCTGACAAAATATGCAGGCCATATAAATTATCCCCTTGCCAAAATGACTTCAAAAAGTTCATGGATTATCTCGAAAAGGATATCAAGGCATATCTCGCAAAGGAAAAGACGTGGACTTATTCCATAGTAGGATGTAATGCTTGCGGAAGTTTTGTTAATGCATTGCTCAATGACGCAACACAGAACTCACGCAGAAATGGTGGAGGTGGAAAATGATTAGCTTTATAGTGATTCTAGTTGTCGCTTTGATTCTCCTGATTGTTGCGGAGATTAAGAAAGCTCGTTTTCGATGGAGGTTCATTTTAATTTATGTTGTATCATGTTCCTTTATGGGTCCTACAATAAGTAATGAAACATATAAAGCCAATACTTGGCGACTTTATGAAGTATTACGCCTGGTACGAGATAAAATCTCGCAAAATGACATTCAATCCATCCGTGACGCATTTCGCAATTTCGAGCCCAGTTGCAGTAAGCCGTTGTCTGAGCAAGCTCGTGCATTGTATGACAGCCTGAAGAGTCCAACTCGCATAATACAGGAAAGCCCTGACACGTCCTATGATGAGACAAGATGCCCTGTCAACATGAGTGTGACCGACAAGGAGAGGGCACTTGGCGAATCCCTTATCTTAAAGATAGAGGAGGAAAAGATTTTATGAATACCAAAACTTTTTTTTCAAGGATAGTATTTTATGGGATGATAGCAAGTTATATGCTTTTGCTCTTGTCGCTCGGTCTGATATATATTCATACAAGAGTCATACTTTTGATTTTGTTCCTTCTTTTGGTGATTGCTGAAAAAAAGCAAGTTCATCTTTGGAAGAGACTCATCTTAATTGGTGCTCTGGCATTGCCGATCTACTATACAATTACGAAGGAAATTGAATTTTCAAAAACATATTCTCTTTATCGTTCAACATTCATGGCAATAAACGAGAAAATCAACTCGGATGACATTCAAACTTTGCATATTGCGTTTGACGACTTCAAGTTGGATGGGACTGCAACCTCGCTGGCAAAATTACTTCATAACTTGCAAGGTCCAACAAATTCAACTGTTTTACCTTTGTCTCAATCTCCTGAAAACTAACCCTATGCCTCCCCACCCCCTCATAACCTCCCACACCCGCGACGCCCTCGGCAACACCCTCTCCGTCTCCAACCGATGGAACGCCACCACCGTTTCAGCCTTTGAATACACCTACGACGCCCTCAACCGCCGCACCTCGCGCCTCGACAACGGCGCCGCCCAGAACACCTACGCCTACAACGCAAGGGGCGAGCTCACCAACGCCTGTGTGGCGACGGCATCCCTGCCGTCGGTTTACGAATACTGGCACGACGCCATCGGCAACCGCTACCTCGACACAGAGGGCGGCGACACCGGCTCCTACCGCTACTTCAACGGGCGCAACCAGCCTACGGACTCCTATGGCTTCGGCTACTACGGCGACGTCTTAGACTGGACATGGACTTACGACTATCATCAGGCGGGCTTCCAGCACGACCCCGACGGCAACATGACCTTCGACGGCACATCCCACTACACGTGGGACGCCGAGAACCGCCTTATCGCCGTCTCCAACGCCACAAGCACAGCCTCCTACGCCTACGACCACCTCGGCCGCAGGGTCACCAAGGCAACCCTCGCCACCGGCTCCCAACTAACCACTAACCACTATCCACTAACCACTATCCACTACACCTACGACAACTGGAACCTCATCGGCGAGACCGCCGTCACCCGCCAGCTTACGCAGGGCGGCCTCCCCCCGGACATCCTGACCCTCCTCACCCACCCCGCCCCCGACAAATGGGCAGAGACACGCGATGACGGGATATGGGTGTACGAAGTCACCTCGGGCGAACCGCAATGGTATCTCTACCACAGCGCATTTGATGTCACTGATTCCGCCAACAACACTATCCACATCCCGGAGACCCTCGGCCGGTTGTCTGGCTCAGGCTTGTATAATCCTGTGCCTTATCCTTGGGTGCCGGCAAACTGGCCCTATAACATACAGATGGGTGATGACTGGATATACGACGGCAACCGCTCCTACTACGGTTACGTCTGGGATGAGGGCGGCTCCGTCGGCGGGATTTATCTCCAGATATATTCAATATGGCCCGCACCGTGGTGGAGCATCTACCTGACCCCTTATGTAGACGCATATACCTCCACGCAAAACTTCCCCCTGAACCCGAATGGGAGCATGCCAGACTATCTCCAGATTGAGACAGACCTCCCCAGCGTTACCTCATATATACAGTATATGCCACTCGTCACCACCAACGTCACGCACTATCCCATCGCCTCAGCCTCCACCAACACCACATCCTACCTCTGGGGCCTCGACCTCTCCGGCACGCCCCAAGGCGCGGGCGGCGTCGGCGGGCTGGTGGCCGTGCTGGGAGCGCCGAACACCAGTTCGGCATCCATCTACGTCCCTGCCTACGACGCGAACGGAAATGTCACCGAATACGTTGACGTCAGTGGAAACACCGTCGCCCATTACGAGTACGACGCGTTCGGTAACGCCATCAATCAATCAGGCCCGAAAGCCGACGAGTTCAAGTTCCGCTTCAGCACGAAATACTGGGACTACGAGACGTGGCTGTATTACTACATCAAGAGATACTACGCCCCCTATTTCGGCCGCTTCATCTCCACCGACCCCATCGGCGAACGCGGCGGCCTCAACCTCTACGGGTTCTGCGGGAATGACCCGATTAACAGATGGGATTATCTGGGGATGACGACCGTGTGGGATTATGAAGATTTCCCCGGCGCAAAACGGGGGCGTCTTGACAATGTTGACGGTTGCGTATATACTCGTATAATGAAAGACAAATGGGATGGAGAGGTTCGTTTGCAACGGCTTAAACGTGTGGATATAGATAGCGAGATGAAACGTCTCATTAAAAGATTGAACGAATTCGAAAGGCGAGACGGGTATAGGTCAAGGAACTATGAAGAATCGTTCGATAGTGCCTATGTTTTTACTCCTGAAGGCAAGGGGTCTCATTATTACTATTTCGTCAAAGAAGTGGATAAAACAAATATTTATGCCGACCATGAGATCAACTATATAGGTATCGGCCTTTATGAGGCTTGGCTGGGAAAGTCGCTTTTAGCTTCCCGCACTCTGGTGCTTGGCTGGAAATTGTACAGTTATCGGACTTTGCCGACGGCTGGAGCATATTTTTGGCTAAACTATGGGTATCGCAGTTACGGGAGTCTCCAAAATGAGATTAGGAATCAGTGATAACAGGAGGTAGCGGAAATGAAAATGATGATAACATTATTCAGTGGCGTGATTGTGGGTTTTACCCTGTCGATAGCCTTGTCGCGTTTTGTTGAGAGCTTCAAGGGCGACCCAAAGCCGTTTGAAGAGCTTCTGGAGGATGCAAGGCAGGCGATTCACGATGTTGATGCCGGCGGGTATGCCGTTCTTCCCGCAGAGGCCGCTTCACTTATCAGGTATGCCAAGCGGAATGTAACACATTATCTTCTAGGCTATGAGCTGGCAGAATATGCCCCTAATATGAAAAAGCTAGAAGATAAGCTACAGCAAAATGCTCAGTTATGGATTGTCAGAGAAAACACTATCTATGGTCTCCCGCCCCCTGTTGGAATAGAGATACCCGAGCACGTGGTGATCCGGTTCGGCACGCATACTTCATATGTACACCTGCTCATTTTCCCGACAAACACACACCTGACAAGATTGCCAAAATACGTTGTTAATATTAGGGAATCAGTATATCTATCACGGGGAAACTTATGATAGATACTGTGAGCATATATTCACGTTTGGCATTTCCACAGTCAAATCCTTTGACTTGTATGACTACTTTTCTGTGGCGGGTATCCATAACCCCCTTGTGAATGTCCGCGCCTTTGCGTGAGGACATCAACTCGGGGAAGGGGAATCCTGTCAAAAAAGGATAAAGCCCCCCTGCCCTAAAAAAGAGGAGAAAACCGCATAAACGGGATGGAACAAATCCGCAAGGTTTGGTAATATGAAAATGAAAAATCTTCTGAACGGGAATGCGATGGAAATTTCTAATGTGCTGAAACCTGAGAGTTATAGAGCAGGGATACCGCCAACGCAACGCACAGGCGGCGTGGCATGGCTGGTTACTAAATTAATGTTAAGTAGGGTAAACATAAATATGAAAAAAATAATCAAACGCATTGTTATTGCCGTCATAATTATAATAGCCGAATTCATAAATCGCCAAAGCATCCCTAATGTAATGAGTGAAGGTGAAATTATGAGAAATTCTATTCCTTTGAGCAAAGAAAACCCTTATTTTTTCAGCGAGCCGTTAAAATAGAAAGGGAGATAGGTAATGAAAGGGGAAAAAGAGTTCTTCATCTGTTTATGGAAAAACTTATGGCAGGGTTACCTCATGTTACTTGCATTTGTAATGTTACTTTTCGCTGGAACTTTGTTAGGGTGTTGGTGGTGGTGGATGCCCGATTTCCATGATTCAGCCATTGTCAGTGAATACTGGCGAGTCCCGTTACAACGTCCCTATGAAATCAGGGACTTCCATAATCAGGGGAACGCATCTCTAAGCGAATGGCAAAAGAACACCTGGATACTGCATGGCATAAAAAAGTACGCACTGACGACTGACTTTGTGTTTGGACTGTTTAGCCCTTATGACAACAATTGTTCGACCCAATATGACAGAAACGGGGAGATTGTTTCAGAGGAGTTTACTTGGGGGGATTATTATAGCCGCAGTGGGGACAGAAAAGATTTTGTGCGGATATTTGACCGAGGCCCCCTTCCTGTCGAAGACAGGGCAAAGATGTATTTTATATTTTCCTTTCACGACAAGGCATTGGAGGTATTTGACGATTACACTGGTTTTACAAATCAATGTGTTGGTATCGGCGTTGATTTCAATTCAATAACGGCTGTCTCGCCACAATGGACCAACCACTGGGAAGCCTACAAGGGAATCAGTGATAACAGGAGGTAACGGAAATGAAAATGATGATAACATTATTCAGTGGCGTGATTATGGGTTTTGCCCTGTCGGTAGCCTGTCGCGTTTTGTTGAGAGTTTCAAGGGCGGCATCCATTTTTGCACTGGATGTCGCCCTTACAGGGCTTATTTTCTTGTTGCATCCATACGTAGGGCGGTGCCCTTGCTACGCTAGTGAGTGTCGCCCTTTCAGGGCTAAGAACGATGCGCCAATATGAAGTTAAAATGCTATATTATGCAAAAGACAAAAGCGAGGTGTATTCAAATGAAGTTTTCGACCATAATCACAGTACAAGTTTCTTTGATTCTCGTTGCTGCGGCGCTAATCGTCCGGCGGGACTATAACGGGAAACAGGGGAGATGGTGCGCTCCTGAAACATACGTGATTGCGGAGAACTGTAGCGGGGCGTTTGAAGCCGAGTTTATGAGTCCGTACCGTTCACCGTTGCTCGTGTTTATCATCCCGGCGGAAACCGGTTCGCCCGTTGATGTGCAATTGAAAGAGACCAAGGGGCACCTAATCATTACTAAGGCACAAAACCCCAAAGCACAGTTTTCGTTTAGATTTGACAGCAGTGACCTTGTGCCGCTTCGCGTCTCTGACGGGGGCGTGCGGATGTTAGCCCTTAGCCAGAAACTCCCGTTAGCCGTATCCAACCGATACTCGATTGCGATTATGGATGCCCCCTTGCCTGAATGTTCCGTGGCGTTAAAGCCCTATTGACCCCAACCCCATGAAAACCAAAATCTATAGAACGCTCGTTGTTTGTGTGTTGACCATCGTGCTTGTTTTTCTGATGGGCACTTGCATGCCAAGGTTTGGGATTATCATGTCTTGTACACTCGGGCCTTGCGACAATTCAACGGTAACGGTCAATTTCCGCGCGCCAGATTTCAGCTCGTCCCATCACCTCTTTTTTATGCTTCCTGCGAGTACGGCATCCGAGGTAGATTGGGGGGCATTGTCAGGGAGTTATTCCATACAAAGCATTGAGAGACCAGACAGGTTTCACTATGTCGCAGAATTTTCCCCGCAGACACTGCTGTTTTGTGACCAATACCGCCATGATTTGGGTCGTGTCGTGCCTACCGCCAGCCTACATGTCTCCGTACCCATGCCGCAGCTTCAGCCTGGGACATACCGTATAACGATAACAACATCCAATGCGCCTTCAGGAATCTTTGCAGAGATTAGCTGCCTTACTGCGCGAAAGCTGTATTCACGGGAGGCGTTTGGGATTCACCCCCAATATGTTGAAGAGACACATACCGGCAACTGATCTCCATTGTGATCTCATTCGCGTATCTGCGCCAGCGTCCTCTTCGGTCATTTGATCTTTCCGGCATCCTAAATTTATGCTGGCAACACCCCGCCGTATCTGATATATTCAAAAGCATAATGTATGGAGCAGTCATATACAAAGGCTATGTGGCAACGGCATCCCTGCCGTTGGAATTTGCCTATACCTGCGACTCCATCGGTAACCGCACAGAGGTAAACGTGCGGCGGCACAGACGCCGCACGTGCTTCATGTGGTCTCGGCACTTGCGACTTTTACGTCCAATAAAAAAAACGGACACGTGTTAGGCGTGTCCGTTTCGGTAGAGAGCCGCATCCGTGATTAGTCGTCGAGCTGGATGATGCTTTCGATTTTCGCTTTTGCTTTCAGCGCGGTCAGGTATTCCTGCGCCAAAGGCCGTGAACGCTGTTCTTTCAGGTACGCGCGGATTTCTTCTACGGGCGGTATCGGGCGAACCGGCGCCTCTTCGTCGAACTTGATCAGGATGTGCGACGCGGCGACCGTCTCGGGGGTCGCGGGCGTGGTGTCGGTCGCTTCGGCGGCGGGGTTCTTTTCCGTGACCAAAATCAGGTGGAACCCGAACTGGGTCTCAACGATGCCGCCGACCTTCCCGATCTCTTGCGTGAATGCCGCGTCCTCGAACGGCTTGACCATCTGCCCGCGCTGGAATGTGCCGAGGGCGCCGCTGGCCTGCTTGCCGCTCGGGCAGGCCGAGTGTTCCTCCGCGAGCTTGGCGAAGTCCGCGCCGTCGTCAAGCTGCTTCTTGATGGCCTCAAGCTTCGCGCGCTTGGCGTCTTTGCTTTCCATCTTTGCGTTGTTCTCTTCGGCGGCAGCGTTTTGCGCCTTGATGCTTGCAACGACCTGTTCGACCTCGCTCTCCTCAACCACAATATTGTTGGTCACTTTCTCCTTGAGCAGTTTGTCGAAGATGATGCCTTTCTCGAACTCTGCGCGCGCTGACGCCTCGCCGAGGGGGGACTTTTGGAAATATTGATCGAGGGTCATGTTCTGTGCGGCCAGCGAAGACTCTGCGCGCGCGATCATCTCGGCACGGTCCTCGTCGGTCACGGTGATGCCCTCTTTCTTGGCCTCGTTCAGCAACAGCGTCTTCTGGATGAACTCGTTGATGAAGCGGTTCTCGAAATACGCGCGGGCCTCTTCCAGTTGCTCCTCCGGGATGTTCTGTCCCTTCATTGCAACGCCGATCAGCGTGTCGAGGTCTTCACGCAGGTACTTCACGCCGTCAACGGACGCGACAACCTCGTTAGGGTTGTTAGCCGTAGCCGCGTTATCGCCATTCTGTTTTTTGCAACCGGCAACGGCGAACGTCAACGCCAGCCCGGCGCAAAACAGCGGTAAACATTTCATCTATCAGGTCTCCTCTGACGCATCGTTGTGCGCCTGTGTCATGTCCATCATCTCCATCGCGACACGGCGAACAGTCGCCGGCACTTCGAGATGAAAAGAAATAAATATACCAAGAAATCTGGATAATCCAAGCGAAAAATTTACTTTTTCATCATTTTTATTTTCGGGGGGGGGAGGGGGGGGGCGGGACGGGGCGGGGTGGAGTATCTCGTCGCGCAGGGCGAGGAAGCGTTCCTGCACAGCGCGGTGAAGCGAGATGACGGTCTCGGCGGGCTGTGCGTTGGGGCGGTGGGCGCAGAGCGTCCGCCCGGCGGGCAGTGAGAAGCGGAGCCATTCCGTGCGCGGCGGCGGGCAGTCGGGACAAGGCGTGAGGTCGGGCAGCAGGCCGAGGAGGTGGAGCAGGCGCATCTCGTAGCGCATGACGACGCCGGGCAGTGAATGCGCGGGGAGGGCGGCGAGGCGGTCAAGGGTTGCGGAGAGGCAGTCGAACAGGTGCGGCTGGGGCTGGCGGCCGCCAGGGGTCGTGCGGGCCGTAAGGTCGGCGACGTAGGCGGCGGCGGCGGACGCGCGCCAGTTTTCGCGCAGGGGGTCGCGCCGCTGGAGCGGGGCGCATTCGCGTGTGGCGTGGATGCCGTTGCGCTCGCGCGGGTAGAAGAGAAGCTCGCAGGTGTAGAACAGGTCGTACTGGCCGAGGAACGCGCTCTTGGGCCGGCACGCGCCTTTGACGGAGGTGACGACGCACCCGTGGCCGGGCGTAAGCCATGTGACGATGTGCGAGGTCTTTGACCACGGGCGGATCTGTAGCGCGATGGCCTCTGTCTTCAAAATCATGGGGTTGCGTCCACGGGCGGCGGCGCGTCGGGATTGCGCCGCCGCCAAGCGGCCCGCAGCCGGACGAACGTGACCGCGCACACCGGTACGGACAGCAGGTAGCAGATGCCGATGACGCCGAGCGTCAGCCACGAGTGCACGACCAGCATCCCGATGACAAACGTGACGAAGAGCATCAGGGGCAGCTGCAGCCACGTCGGGACGCGCATCTTCTTGATGGAGATCGTCGGGATGCGGCTCACCATCAGGATGCCGCAGAACAGGAGCATGAAGCTGCCGACCCACGGCGACTGGAGCGCGGCGGACTCCGTGTGCAGGTTCCAGATGGCGGGGAGCAGCACGAACCCGGCCGCGCCCGGCGACGGCAGGCCCACGAAGAAATGCTTCCAATACGGTTGCGCGGAATCGTCGCTGTCCTCCATGATGTTGAACCGCGCCAAGCGGAACGCGCCGCACATGGCGTAGAACAGCGCGAATACCCAGAACATCCCGCGCACGGGATAGAGCGCACTTTCTGGCGGCACGGCCTCCATGATCCAGAAGTAGGCGAATATCGCGGGCGCCACGCCGAAGTTCACGAAGTCCGCGAGCGAGTCCAGCTCCGCGCCCAGCTTGGACGTCACCTTCAGGAGGCGGGCCATGCGCCCGTCAATGCCGTCGAGGAAACAGGCGATGAGGATGGCGATGACCGCGTAGCGCCACTGCCCTTGGCAACTGAAGCGGATGGACGTGATGCCGCTCGCGGCGGCGATCAGCGTGATGAGATTCGGCAGCATCGCGCGGACGGGTATCTCGCGGCGCACGTGTTGCTTCTGCTTGCGTCTCCGCATCCTGAACCTGCTCATACGTGTGACTCCCCAGGTTTTGTCAGGCGGGCGATGATGGACTCCCCCGCCACCATCGTCTGGCCGACGCGCACGGAAGGCTCGACTCCCTGCGGCAGATAGACATCCACGCGGCTCCCGAAGCGGATCAGGCCGAAGCGCTCGGCACGGCTGAGTTTGTCCCCCGCTTTCGCAAAGCCGACGATGCGCCGCGCGACAAGCCCCGCGATTTGCACAAACGCGAGAGACTGGCCGTTCGCCGCCGTCATCAGGTAGAGCATCCGCTCGTTCGACTCGCTGGCCTTGTCGAGCGAGGCGTTGACGATCTCACCCTCGATGTAGTGCGTCTTCGTGATCGTGCCCTCCGCCGGCATACGGTTGACGTGCACGTTTAGCACGCTCATGAAAACGCTGATCCGCCAGACGATGGGGTTCAATTCCAAGCCGAGCTGCTCGGGTATCGGCGCCTGCGTGATGAGGCAGACCGTCCCGTCTGCCGGGCTGACGATTGCATCCGCGTCGAGCGGCGGCACGCGCTCGGGGTCGCGGAAGAAATAATAGACGCAGGCCGGCAACAGCCAGAAGAGCAACGCCACCAGCGGATGCCCCAGCCAGATGAACAACGAATGGAGCAGGAGCGCGATGCCCCCCGCAATCAAAATAAATCTCACGCCCTCCCGGTGGACTGGCGGAAAAAGGAAACGCGACAACGACAAATCAACTGTATCCATAATCAATCCGAATGCTCCTAGGGAAAATAGTATGTCATACCCGCCGCCCGAGTGCAAGGCCAGATGGTGTTTATGTTGAACCTGTTTATGTTAAACCCGCAAAAAGAGTGAGGCTGCAAAGGGTGTACCCTTTACAGCCTACAGTCTTAAAACCTCACGGTCTCTTCCGGCTTAGTCGCCTTTGCCATAGACTTCGATTTCGATGTAGTGGTTCAGCTCGTTGGAGGTGTTGCCACGGCTGTAGAAGCGGACGTAGCGACCCTTCACCGCGTCAATCGGGAACTGGCGGCCTTTGTTGGTCTCGATGTATTCCTTGTCCTTGCCAACGCCTTGTTTGGAGGAGTTGTCATGGTCATTATTGAATACGGTCACGACACCGTCAATGAAGTCGGGGTCGTTCGAGATTTGGCAAATCACGTCGCGATACGCACGCGCCTCGCCGTGGTAGTGCCACACGCACGCGCCGTAAATCACGCACTCCTTGGCGAGGTCAATCTGCACCCACTGCGTGCCGGGGCCGAGCTCGACATACGTCGCGGCATCGTGCTCCTTGTCGCCGTCCGTGATGTACGACAGTTC
>Ga0123353_10013630_pt1 | contig 11655 bp, 9 predicted proteins | sample TergutLab28metaG_3_FD_92763 | JGI IMG/M metagenome (GOLD analysis project Ga0123353, IMG submission 92763) | Labiotermes labralis P3 segment gut microbial communities from Petit-Saut dam, French Guiana - Lab288 P3 | ecosystem: Host-associated > Arthropoda: Insects > Digestive system > Gut ... | reverse complement strand
TGGGGATTCTGATGAAAATCCGCAACCTCCGGCGAGTGGCGGTCACCCCCTGGGCGGACGATGAAAAATGCGCGTCCATCCTGCAAAACCGCTATGTGATCTCCTGGCGGCCCAACCCCGCCGAGATGGTGACCAACGGGTTTGACGAGGAGCGCATCACCCGTATCGTCAAGCGCGCGAAGTCGATATTCGAGCGGTATGATTGCGTCTGGGAAGTCAACCTGAAGGATTTTCTGACCGTTGAAGGCGATGTAAACCGATTGGAAAAATGGGTGAATGTGGTCAGGCGGGCGCTGGATCAGTGATTGGCGCGGCGGCAAGGGCTCTGCCCTTGCCGCCGCCGCCCTACGAGATGTCATCCTCCCCGCCGCGCCGAAGCGTCAGCAAATGCGCCTGTGCCGGGGCGAGCAGCCGAAACGGCACCACCACCGAACCCACCCCGTTGCTCACCAGCAGCTTCACCCCGTCCTCCATCTTCCACCCGGACAAAAACCGGTCCCCGTAGATGGATGGGTTGTAGATGTTGTACAGCCCGAACATCGTCATCTGCCCGCCGTGCGTGTGGCCGGAGAGCATCAGGTCGATCCACTGCCCGCCGTTTGACGCTTGATGCGTGTTCAGCCGGGGCAGCGCGTCCGGATTGTGGCTGAGCACGATTGCGCACTCCTCGCTTCGGATTTGCCCGGCGAGTACGGCGGGGTCGCGAACGCCGCGGCTCCAGTCGTCCAACCCCGCCAGCGTCAGGTGCGCGCCGTCTTTTTCGATCCGCACCACCTCATTGCGCAGCAGCGTCACGCCGCCCTTTTCCATCGCTTCCGCCAACGAACTGCCCGCATCCTTATCCAGCGACACATCGTGATTCCCCGCGACGGCATACTTCCCCAGCGGCGCTTCAAACTCGGCCATCAGCTCGAAGAAGCGCTCCCGGCGGCGAAGTTCGGCCGCGTCCCCGCCGATCAATGCGGTATGGGTGTAGTCGCCGCCCAGCAGCAGCAGGTCGGGCTTGGCCTCTTGCAGCGCGCGCATCAAATCCATCGTCGCCTCCGGCGAGGCATACGCCGCCATGTGCAGGTCGCTCACGAAAAGAACCGTCACCCCGTCGAACTCGGGTGGCAAGTCGTGAAGCGGCACGTCGCTGATCATCAGCCGCACCACCCGCGATTCCACATACATCCAGATCAGGAGCGGCACGATCAGGAATGCCTGCGCGATGAGCAGCGGCCGCAGCCAGCGGCGGGGCTTTTGCGGCGCGGAGGTTTTCTTGATTCGGTTTGGTTTCGTTTTCGGCTTGGACACGTTGCAGCCACCTATCTGTCATGGTGTGTTGTTTCACGTGAAACAATTTGGGGAGAATGAGAACCGCCATTCCCTGCGGGGGGATGCGGGCGGCTAATAGCCGCCCCTACGGGGATTCCGACACACCGTGGCCTCCGTAACCCTGTAGGGGCGATTATCAATCGCCCGCAACCCATTTTTCGCAACACAATCCCAGCGAATCGTACCAATAATCGCAATGTCCCCATTCCACGTAACGGACCGGGACGCCGAGGGCGGCGTCCCCTACGGAATTGCGGTAATTGCCATGTACACCGAAAATCGTGCGGAATACGGAACGGATGAATCCGTTCCGTACTTAATTATTCATTCTTCACGATTCATTCTTCATTATTCATTGCCGTCCGCCGGCGGCACATTTACATATGTTTCACGTGAAACATATCTCATAACGCGATTTCACAGAATTTGTCTATCACCACCGGTTGCATCCGGCGCGTTTATCTATTATAATAGGTCTATTGTCTGAACATCAAGGCGCTCGCCGTTAATGTTGAAGACTGCTTCCGTGCGTTCGTGCGCGGATCGCCCATTCGCCTAGAAGGAGTGGCTTCGTGCAAAAATACCCGTCAACGCGCGTCACCTGGAGCGCGGCGTTGCTTGCGACCGTGTTTCTGTGCCTGATGGCCTATCTGTTCGCGTGGCAGTTGACAGCGTCCGGGTCGTCCGGCAAGTTGAACGCAACCCTCCTGCCATGCACCGCCGATCAGAGGATTGTGCCGCTGCGCAGCGGCGTGCTCTTCAGCGACGGAACGCATCTGCACGCGCTGGACTCAAGGGGCAGGCAAGTCTGGGCGCACCTGGCCGGAACGGGATCGGGGTTTGACGTGTCGGAGGGCGGCGTGTCGGTATGGCTGGGCAACAAGCTCACGCTGCTGAGCGCCGAGACCGGGGTGCCCTTCGCCTTGAGCGGCACGGTAACCGGGAACATCCTCTCGGCGAGGCTGGGCACCATCTATGCGGCGGTGCAGACCGGGACTGAGCACAACAGCACCCTCTACGTCCTCAGCCGCGACGGCGGCCGGGTAGACGAGGTGGCCATGCCCGACCAAACGGTGCTGGATTACGGCTTCTTCAGCGGCGGGTCACTCTTATGGACGCTGTCGCTGGACACCGAGGGCACTATCCCCAAGAGCGTCATCACTACGCGCCGGCCGGGCCGGGCGGTGACCGGGGACATTCAGCAGACCCGGCAGATCCTCTACAAGGCGTTTTTCCACGCGAATGATCTGCGCGCGGTGGATGATTCGTTTTTGCATACGTTCAACTATCAGGGCAAGGAGGACCTCGAGTCCCGCATTCTGGTATACGGCTGGCATCTGGTGGACGAGGACGGCGCGGGGGAGTCGGCGCTGATGGCCTTCGTACCGAGCGCCCAGGCCAACGCGAACACCCCCATCAGCGACGTGCGGCTGATTCGCGGTAAGGCTGACCGAACGGTTCGGATGCCCTTCCCCTGTTTCGCCGTCGCGGCGCACGACGGCAAGCTGTACGGTTTCAGCCGCTCGCACATCATGATCCGCGAGCTGGGCGACGACAAGGCCATGACCTATCAAATCCCGATTGAGGCCGACCGGTTCTTCGGCATGACCGACGGGGGCGCGGCGATCCTCGCCTCGGGCAATCAGGTGTTTTTGATCAATACGCGGTAGTTCATAACGGAGGGGATCCAATGAGTTTTAACATCATCGACATCATCATCGTTGCGATACTGGCGCTTTCCATGGTATCGGGCATGTACAAGGGGTTCATGGGTTCGATCCTGGCGCTGGGTGGCTTCATCGGGTCGTGGTTTGCGGCGCTGGCGACATACAACTACCTGGCCGCAGCGGTCAAAGGCAGCGAATTTGTCATGTCGCTGCTGGAGAACGTGCTCTCCGCGGTTGACCTGTTCGCCGACAAGGCGCTCGCGGCCACATCAGTCTACGCCGCGCCGCAGAACATCATCAACGACGCGGTTCAGGCGGTCAACCTGCCGATGATCAGCGACCTGTTTCGGAGCAACCTGGAGAATCGCGCCTTCGCGGATCTGGGGCTCGATACCATAGCGCAATACCTCTCGCAGACCATCGTGGAGGCGCTGATCAACGTGCTCTCCTTCATCGTGGCGTTTGCGGTGATCTACTTCGCGGTGCTGCTGGTGGTCAATCTCCTCAACAGCGTGTTCCGTTTCCCCTCGCTCAAGCACCTCGACTGGCTGCTGGGCGGGGCGCTGGGGGTGTTGCGCGGGGTGTTCATCGTGTTTTTGATCTTCGCGATCATGCCCACCGCGCTGACGATGCTCGAGAGCATGAACATACCGCTGCTCAGCGACATGATCGCGCAATCGTCGCTGTCGGGGTTCTTTGTCAATACCAACTTCCTCGGCGGGATTGTGAATACGCTCATGTAAAAACTGGACGGACGCTCAAATATATATAAAGGGGGGCTTGGAGGAGGGTGTTGGAAGTACCTTCTCCGGGTCCCTTTTTGATGGGGTTGTGCGAGGATGCGGCAAGGGCAGAGCCCTTGCCCTACAACCCATTTATCTCGTAGAGCAAGGGCTCTGCCCTTGCCGTGTCCGTTTCGCAGAATGATGTAGCGGTTGTCCGGTGTTTTCCATGTTCTGCGCCGCACGGGCAAACACCCGGCCTCACGGCCACCCCCAGAGCAGTGAACACTGAACAATGAACAGTGAACAATAGGCTGGCCGCCGCTTCCCCATAGTGAACCAACTATATTGTTCATTGAGCGAAGCGGGGTTCATTGTTCACTACCCGGCGTGAGCCGTCCGTCACCTTACCGCAATGTCCGCATTTTGCGTAACGAGACGGGACGATATGAGCATCGTCCCCTACAGCGCGCCGTACAACCCACCCCAGCCCCTTTTTGAAAGGGGCTGGCCGTGAGGCCGGGGGTTTGTCCTCCCGCCGCGCGGCGTCGCAACACGAATCTACATAGAAAACCGGCTGACCGCAACTTTGCGCTTCGACCAACGGGAGCGGCCGACATCGCGCGCCCCTTTGGGGTTGCTGGTCGGCCGACGCCGCACCGAGTTTGGTTTCTTCTACGCAGTGTATGGATTTACAGTTTAGTTTGTGTAGTCGCGTTTCCCTCTGCGGTGCGGCGGGTTACGGGGAACGGGGTTACGTTGGGGCTCTGCCCCAAACCCCGCCCAAGAGACTGAACCCCTTGGGAATCCCCACTTCGCTGCGGCGGGATTGTTACAGCTAATCCCATCCAAAACAACCACGCGTGAGCATCATGGGGAGTCCAGAGGGCCTCAGGCCCTTTGGCGGGGGTTTGGGGGCGGAGCCCCCAACGTCTCCTCCGGAAAGGAGTCTACATGCGACCTTTCTTCAAACGCTACGGCTGGCGCTACATCCCCGGCTTTGCCCTGCTCATTCTGGGCACGTGGATCCGCACCCGCTCGCCGCTCGCCCTGGGCAGCGCGATCGAGTTGGCGTCCACGCAGGATTGGACGGCGTTTGCGCAGCAGGTGTGGCTGATCCTCTACATCGCGCTGGGGGTATTCGTCACGCAATTCAGCTGGCGCTACTTCATTATCGGCAATTCGCGGGAATTGGAAATCTACCTGCGCGACCGGCTCTACGACCACCTAGCGTTCTTGCCGGTGCGCTTCTACGGCGAAAACCGATCGGGCGATCTGATGGCGCACGCCGTCAACGACGTGGGCATGGTGCGCATGATGTTCGGCATGGTGGTCGCGCAGATCTTCAACGCCATCGCCATGATCACCTTCTCGGTGCGCGAGATGGGCGTACTCGACTCCACGCTCACGCTGATCGCGCTCGCGCCCATCCCCTTCGCGATCGTCGCGGTGCTGTTCATCGGGCGCAAGATACAGCGTCATTCGCGCCGGGTGCAGGAACTCTTCGCCACCGTCTCCGGCCATGTACAGGAGAATATCAACGGCATGCGGGTGCTCAAGGCCTTCGCGCAGGAGAAGGCGCAGTATCAGTCGCTGGAAATCGAGAGCGACGAGAAGCGCCTGGCCAACATGCGGCTGTACAACACCGGCAACCTGCTCCAGCCGGTGATCCAGCTGGTCTTCGGCATCTCCTACATGGTGGGGCTGGTCTACGGCGGGCAGCTGGTGCTAAACGGAACCATTGAGTTGTCCGGCTACATTGCGTTCAACACCTATCTCACGTTCATCGTGTTCCCGGTGACCTCCATCGGGCGCATCTCCAATATGCTGCAGCGCGGGCTCGCCTCCTACAAGCGGCTCAATACGCTGATGCTCGTTCCCGAAACCAGCGAATTTGACCGCGAGCCGGACGGAGTGCCCATCGGGGGTTCGATCGAGGCGCGCGGCCTTTCTTATACTTACGAGGATTCCACCACCCCCGCCGTCAAGGATTTGAGCTTCTCCATCCCGGAGGGCGGGGTGTTGGGGATCGCGGGGCCGACGGGCGGGGGCAAGAGTACGGTGATGATGCTTCTCACCAAACTCCTCATCCCGCATCGGGGCGAATTGTTCATCGACGGGCGGGACATCATCGACATCCCCGCCGCGTCGATTCGGCAGGCGGCCGGCTATGTGCCGCAGGACGGGTTTCTGTTCAACGAGACGCTTCGGGACAACATCGACTTCTTTACCGGCGCGAGCGATGAGGTGATCAATAAGGCGGTGGACGCCGCCGGACTGCGTGCGGACGTCGATGAAATGCCAGACGGCCTCAATACCATGGCGGGCGAGCGGGGCAACCACCTCTCCGGCGGGCAGCGGCAGCGGACGGCGCTGGCCCGCGCGCTGGTGCGAAAGCCGCACATACTGCTCCTTGACGACACCCTCTCCGCCGTCGACGCGCACACCGAGGCGCGCATCCTCTCCTCCCTCAAGGAGGAGCTCGCCGGGCGCACCGCGGTGATCGTCTCGCACAAACTCAGCGCCATCGTGGAGGCCGACCACATCCTCTACATGGATCAGGGGGTCATCCTCGAGCAGGGCACGCACGACGAGTTGATGGCGCTCGGCGGCGCATACGCCTCGGTCTACCACACGCAGACAGAGGAGGCGAAGCCCTGATGAGCCAGCACGCCGACCACCACGCGCAGGAACAGAGCAAGCTCGACGCCCTAAGCGGCAAGGGCGCGCTCAAGAAGCTGCTCGGCCTGATGAGGCCATACACCCTGCAAATCATCCTCTGCGGCGCCCTCGTCATCCTGCTAAACGCCGCCGACCTCCTGAAGCCCTACATCATGAAGATCGCCGTGGACGATTTTCTCACCCCGCGCGTCAGCGAGATCGCCGGGACGCCGCTGGGCTTTTTCACCGGCACGCTGATCGGGCTGGGCGTTTCGTATTTCGCGGTGATCCTCATCGGCGCGCTGTCCTCGCTGTTGCAGGCGCGCATGTTGACCAACGTATGCCAGAAGATCCTGCACACCCTGCGCATGCGCCTGTTCGACCACATCCATCGGATGCCGCTCTACGAGCTGGACGCGATGGGCTCGGGAAGGCTCCTCTCCCGCGCGACCAACGACGTGGAGGAGCTGGACACCTTCTACGGCGACGTGCTCTCCGGCCTGTTCCGCGACGTATTCCTCCTCATCGGCATCGTCGCGATGATGCTCCAAATGAACTGGCGGCTGGCGCTGATGAGCTTCGTCGTGGTGCCGTTGATCGCCGGGGTGACGCTGTGGTGCCGCAACGCCCTTCGGCGCAACTTCACGCGGATGAAGCTCTTGATCGGCAAGATCAACGGCTTCATCGCCGAATCGCTCTCCGGCATCCGCGTCATTCAGGCGATGAGCCGCGAGCCGCAAAAGTGCGCGCAGCTTCACGACCTGGACCAGCAGTACCGAAAGACGACGCTCTTTCAGGTGATGATCAACAGCGTCCTCAGGCCTGTCATGGAGATCTTGACCGCGGTCGGCACGGTCATCATCATGTTCTACGGATACCGTCTCGCCGGGCTTTCGGTGACGCCGCTTGAGGCCGGAGTGCTCCTCGCCTTCACCAATTATATCAAACAATTTTTTGAGCCGATCAACGACCTGGCGGAGAAGTTCAACTCCGTTCAGGCGGCACTGGTCTCCGCCGACCGCATCTTCTCTCTGCTCGACCGCGACGAGAACTTGGAGGAGCCGGACGCCGGAACCTACGCGGACGAGATGCGGGGCGAGGTAGCCTTTGAGGACGTGTGGTTCGCGTATGAGGGGGAGAATTGGATCCTGTGCGGACTGTCCTTCCATGTCGCCGTAGGCGAGAAAATCGCGTTCGTCGGCGCGACCGGGGCGGGCAAGACCACGATCATCAGCCTCTTGAGCCGCTTTTACGATATACAGAAGGGGCGCATTTTGATCGACGGGGTGCCGATCGAGGATTGGCGGCTGTCGTCCCTCCGCAGTCAGATCGCAGTGGTGCTGCAGGATGTGTTCCTGTTTGTGGGTTCCATCGGCGACAATGTGCGCATTAACGCCCCGATCGACGACGACGCGGTGTACCGGGCGCTTCAATTATCCCGCGCCGACGGGTTCGTGGATGCGCTTCCGGACGGCCTACATCACAAGGTAGCTGAACGCGGCGCGACGTTCTCCACCGGCGAGCGGCAGCTCATCTCCTTCGCCCGCGCCATCGCGCACGACCCGCGCATTTTGGTGCTGGACGAGGCCACCGCGAACATAGACTCGAATACCGAGCTGTTGGTGCAGGAATCGATCGCCGGGATATCGGAGAACCGCACCGCCATCTTCATCGCGCACAGGCTGTCCACCATCCGCGCGTGCGACCGGATCTATTATCTGGAAAACGGCGAGATGGTGGAGCACGGCACGCACGATCAGTTGATGGCCGAAGGCGGGCGGTATGCCGCGCTGGTGATGACCGACGCGCTGGGGGCGAAGGGTGAGGCGGAGGATAATCGCGTCAAGCACGACGATTCGCGGGATTTCGCGAGGCGGATACGCTCTCGGGGGGAGATGGGGGAGTTTGAGTAGGGGCGGTGGACAGGTAACCGCAATGCCCGCATTTCGCGCAACGGGACGGGCGATTAATAATCGCCCCTACGGGTTTGCGGGGTATCGCAACGAATGGGGCAACAACGGGGCCGTAGGGGCGGTTATTAACCGCCCGTGCCCGTAACGCAGACAGACAAAGGAAGGCAAAATCATCTATGAAAGAATTACCTGTAAGAAAAAAGATACGCTTAGTTAATTACGATTACTCAAATACGGGCTATTATTTCATTACGATATGCATCAAGGACAAACATGAATTGTTGGGTTCAATTGCCAATCATCCGCATGGTTTGATACAATTATCAGAATACGGATGCATTACAGAATCAACAATTCATGAAATTCCTGAACATTATCATGGGATTTTTATCGATCAGTACGTCATTATGCCAAACCACATACATATGATATTGATTTTGAATCGCGGAGAATCAATACCTCCGACTGTTTCAACAATAATTCAACAACTAAAGCGGCAAATATCCAAGAAAATTGGTTTTTCTCTATGGCAAAAATCCTACCACGACCACATCATCCGCGACGAACCCGAAAACCTGCGCATCTGCCAATACATCGACGAAAACCCCGCGCAATGGGCGCAAGATGAATACAATCCAGAAAATGTAGGACTACAATCATGACTTTCACCGACCTCCTCCTCCTCGCCATCGCCCTGTCGATGGACGCCTTCGCCGTGGCGATCTGCACCGGCCTTTCCATGAAGCGCGCGACGCTACGCGGCGCGCTGACGGTGGGCCTCTATTTCGGCGGCTTTCAAGCGGTTATGCCGCTTTTAGGCTACGCCGTTGCCACTCAATTTGCCGATCAGATCATCGACTACGACCACTGGATCGCCTTTGCGCTCTTGTGTTTCCTGGGCGGCAAGATGATCCTGGGCGTCATCCGGGAGAAAAAATCCAGCGTCGCGCAGACAGGCGAGGGCGAATCCTCCCTCAAACCGGCGCGGATGCTCCCGCTGGCCTTCGCCACCAGCGTGGACGCGCTGGCGGTCGGGGTATCCTTCGCGTTCCTGCGGGTCGCCATCATCCCGGCGGTCTCCTTTATCGGGGTAACCACCCTCCTCCTGTCGATGTTGGGCGTGAAAATCGGCGAGCTGTTCGGTGCGCGGTTCAAATCAAAGGCAGAACTGGCGGGCGGCGTGATCCTAATCCTGATCGGACTGAGAATCCTGCTAGAACACCTGGGTGTGATCGGGGTATAGAGTCGTTTCAACCTCATCCCGATCGAAGCGAATGACCAAAGATTCTTCGCTCCGCTCAGAATGACTAATTGTGATGAACGAAAGGAATGTGCATGAAAGATATTATCATCGGCAACAAAGTAATTCTTCGCCCGCAGCTTGAGGGGGACGCGGCGTTCTTCGCGCGCTGGTTCAACGATCCGCAGGTGATGTTCCAGTGCGGCTTCCACCAGCCGACCACGTTGGAGGCGGAACTGGCGGCGATCCGCCGGCCCGAGACCGACCGGGACTGGTACACGGTGACCGATCTTGACGGCAACATCATCGGCGAGACCGGCCTTTTGCGCATGTGGCCGCACTGGCGCTGCACCGATTTGACGATCATCATCCCCAACCCCGCCGACCAGGGCAAAGGCTACGGCGAGGAGGCGGTGCGGCTTATGCTAAAGCGCGCATTCTTCCATCACGGCATGAACCGCGTGGCGATCGGGGTGGTGGGGCTGAATGTGCGGGCGTTGAAATTCTATGAGCGGCTGGGATTTGTACAAGAAGGGATTCAGGAGCAGGGATATTTCTATGACGGTGAGTTCAGCGATTTTGTCATGATGCGGATATTGCGGAACGAGTTTGTATGACGAAGCAGTACTATAGCTGTAAAATAGATCGCTTAGAGCAGCTCGTACGGTTTCCATCGGATTGTATTCGGTGGATCAATTTCCCCGGTGATTTTCCTCTAGTAAAGAGGTATTATGAGGATACATTCAATATCGAAATAAAATTAGCCGATTATTGTGATGACGAAGATTGGAAATTCTGCGCCTTATTTGAAGGCGATCGTATCGCATCATTTGCCGGGGTTTTGTGTATGACTGAAATAAATTGGGAATTAGGCGCTGTAAGTACACATCCCCAATTCCGAAATAGAGGATACGCCACAATGTTATGCTCCTACATGGCGAAATATATCTTAGAGGAAGGTAAGCAGGTTACTTGCACAACAGACATTGATAATCATTCAATGCAAAAAGTTATGCGGAAAATTGGTATGGTAATGCAGTAATCAAACCCCGTTTACCGCAAATTGCAACGGCAAGGAAAAATATGATGAGTAACAATCTTAACGCCATTCCCTCCTGCACCCTCTGTCCCCGCGACTGTCGCGCCATCCGTACCGCCTTTTCCGGCGAGGGCCGCTGTCAAATGGGCGCGCGCCCCGTCCTCGCCCGCGCAGCGCTCCACTTCGACGAGGAACCCTGCATCAGCGGCACGCGCGGCTCCGGCACGATGTTCTTCTCCGGCTGCCCGCTCGGATGCGTCTACTGCCAGAACGAGTCGATCAGCCACGGGCGATTCGGCAAGTCTGTATCTGTGGAAGAACTGCGCGGCGCGATGGACAACTTGATCGCGCAGGGCGCGCACAATATCAACCTCGTCACCGCCGGGCACTTCACCCCGGCGATCCTCGCCGCGCTGATCCCCGCGCCGCCCGTCCCGATGGTGTGGAATTCCAACGGCTACGAAAAGGTGGACACCCTCAAATCCCTCGAAGGCGCGGTCAACGTGTACCTCCCCGACTATAAATACGACGACGAGGCGGGCGCGCGTATTTATTCCGACGCGCCCGATTATCCGCAAACCGCCCGCGCCGCGCTTCGTGAGATGCGGCGGCAAAGCGGCCCGGTCCGGCTGGACGCGGACGGAATCATGGTAAGCGGGGTCATAATCCGCCACCTGATCCTGCCCGGACGGGCGCGGGAGTCGATGCGCGCGCTGGACTTCATCGCGGGGGAGATGGATGGGGTGTGGGTGTCGTTGATGGCGCAGTACTTGCCCTGCGGTACGGCAAAAGAAATGAAGCCGCTCGACAGGCGGATCACGAAGTTGGAGTATGACGTGGTGGTCAACCACTTGTTTAAGCTCGGGCTTACCGACGGCTACGTGCAGGAACGCTCCTCTGCAGAGGCGAGGTACATTCTGCCTTTTGATTTGACGGGGGTTTAGAGTTAGCAAAGGAAAACCGCCGCACAAAATCCTCTGCACGGCGGTTCTGTTGCTTACCTTCCCTTGAATCTCCCTACGCCTGCGGCTGTCTGCGCGCCGCGAAGCAGGCGCTGCAGTACACCGGGCGCTCATCCTTTGGTACAAAGTTGAGT
>Ga0123353_10013627_pt1 | contig 11657 bp, 9 predicted proteins | sample TergutLab28metaG_3_FD_92763 | JGI IMG/M metagenome (GOLD analysis project Ga0123353, IMG submission 92763) | Labiotermes labralis P3 segment gut microbial communities from Petit-Saut dam, French Guiana - Lab288 P3 | ecosystem: Host-associated > Arthropoda: Insects > Digestive system > Gut ... | reverse complement strand
TTTCGTTGACCTTACGCACCAAATCATCATTCACCAAAGATGGACGCCCACTTCGCGCCTCATCGCGCACGTTCTCTCGTCCTTCATTGAACATCCGAACCCATTTCCTAACCTTGCCATCACTCATCGCATTGTCACCATACACTTGACAGATCTGGTGATGAATCTCATTTGGTAGCACATTCCTAGCGTTCAAAAAACGAATTACAGATCTATTTCACAGTCGGCGGCCCCTTCAATTGTCTTAAACATGTTTAATGCAGAGGAACAAACACAAACATAACACGAATTTCATGAAATGGAGACTGTGTTTTCTCAATTGGTAGAGGAAGTCACTGCACATGGGCAAAGTGACAGTCTCGAGGATGCTCAAGAAATATGCGCCGACGGTACTTACTTTCCGAATAACCTACGTACAACTAGTTTTTTTAAAAGTTTCAAATTTTAAAATTGCGTCTTGCTTCTGTTTTGTTGTGTCTTCATTAAAGGCCTGATAGAGGTTTGTTTTTTTTTAGCTGTATGTGAATGTCGTGGTTAATGTGTAGAAAAACTTCATTTGGTAAGCTAATTACCTTGAGAAAGTTTTGAGTTAAATATGCATGTCGATTGGACTTTGCCACTAAAGTGACTTTTTTGTTGTTGTGTAAGCGGATTAAACCGTGATCCGTTTTATTTTCGGTTAAGACAAACTGCGAACTTGAAAATTAAAATGTGTTGGGTCTGATTAATTTCTGTTACGTTTATTCACAGATTTTCGCGTTACTAATGTTGTACTACCTTTAAAAAGTAAGACTAACTTGAGTTATATTTAAAGGCATGTACCGCGCAGCAATCACTCCATTTCTCGATTATAAAACCGGTTGGTTACTTATGTGTAGGGAAATAATCACTGATTGTTCTGATCCATAAAAAAAAACACTTCCATTCACTCTGTGGCTAGAATGTGGAATTTTTGTATATTAAATTTAGTGGCGCGTAAAGGAACAACTAAGCTTCAAAAGGTTAATCGAGATTAAATAAACTGCACTGTTATCCAGCTTTAGACTGCACAGTGTAACCTGCGTTTACCCAGATCTTGTTTCCTGATAGGGTAATTGTACTTCGTTGATTGCAAGCTGTTGCTTTTGTATTATCGGATTAGCAAACTCGATACATTTACCGAACTTACACCGCTGTACTCTTTGCCTCACTCTTACTCTTTGGCCTGTCAATTTACATTTTTATCCCATTCCCTACATTGTGTGTTTTTATTTCTGTATATACTCCCATTTAAAGACCTCTTCAACATAATTATAAATTTTAAATAATTCCTTATATAAGGACCATTTCTAACGATCTTTCTTAAGGTCTTCAGTGCCACGTCCACTCCACATCGTCATACCATCTTCGTTAAAATGGGTATTGTGCCGAATACAGTTAAAGTATGGAAGGATTAATATAGAAATGTGTGTGTGTGTGTGTGTGTGTGTGTTATTGGGACATTCGGTTAGCATCTAGTATTCTGTTTTGACGTCGAATTCGGTGTAAATGTTTTAATTAAGACAAATATTAGGGAAGACGTTTGGACCAATTAAGTCTAAGGAAGCGTGACAAATAAAAAATAATAAACGAATTGCGGAAGTGGGGAACATATTGTTAAATATATAACAGCACAAAGAATACAATGGTGGGGACGTCTGAACAGAATGGAAGGTATACAAATGGTAAGAAGATTACTGATTGGAACCTTAAAGGGTTTAGAACTAGAAGACGACCAAAGAATAAGTTTAGAGACGAATTGATAAATAATTTAAGTAATGTAAAACTAAGAAATTGGAGTCAAATCGTCAAAGATAGAAAATCCTGGAATGATCTGGTGCAGATCAAACGCCATGCAGGTTTAGTGGTTTCAGAATAATAATAATACTGTAATTTGGATGACCCTACGTGACTGTACGTCTTGAAATCTGAACTTAGGCGTAGGTTATGGTCAGCGAAGAGTCGTTTACTGCAAAATAAAACTGAATTAACACTTATGCAGTATCTGTTCTACGTTTTGAAGGCAGACGTCTGGGCTTTGTATTATTATGCCTAGGTCATATAAAGATGGGGTTTGAGCTGAAGAGTCTGTGCAGCATGTAATGAGGTGAGAATTAGTTCTTCAGTGGTGTTAAAGGACCTGGTCAGATGACGTCGTTACGTGCCTTAATGCTGCTTTTACAATTCCGGTATTCATCTTCAGAGACAGAGAAAGTCGCAGGTTGGTATCTCGGTCGATGTTCGAACTGGATTCCCGTCATACGCAACCCTTTTCTGTTACAACTACAGCAGTTGTTCAGATACACTTAGTCCTAAGTCCTGGTTTATACCCTTGTCATAGTGGTTTGGTGATGTACGTTATTTGTGCGTTGTTGTTAACTGTGGCCTTTATATGCTAATGTATGTAATGTGCGGTAATGCCGTTGGGGAGGGATGTTTTTATACAGACATACATTCGAAAAATACATGAGAGAGGCGGTAGCAAGCTTTGTTTCTACTTATGTATGGACCTGGCGTTCGCCTACAGCGACCTTAGCAGTAAACATTCTCAAATATTGACGTTTTTACTTTCTTCATATTACTTATTTTTAAATCTCTAGAAGTGGTGCAGTTTCGAATTTTGCTAATCCTCAACCGCAGTGCATTTACATCCTACCTCACACAAACACAGTGAGCTTCCATTAGATAGACCCACTAGAGAACACTCTTTCGGGAACTACCCGGTGTTTGTTGTAAGGATCATACGTAACACCTTAACACGATGTGTGGGCAAATTGCACAGCTGGTTATGTTAAACTTGGCAGTTCATGTCTTAACGTTGGGTTGAGTTTTCAGTAACTGAATGTTGTTGTGGGTGCATTCGTATGTCGAAGGGGCATATATTATCGACATTTGGAAGAAATGTTACAGCCTGCTTTTAGGTAGACATATACGTGGAATTTAGCTGTTTTTCAGAATATTTTATATTATTTATTCCGTACACCGTTCTTACAGTCAATCCCAACAGATGCATACAGTAGGATTACAAACCGTACATAAGTTCTAACAACTCTCATATTTTTCGTCGCCAAGTCGCCATCCTCAGGGAGTCTCAATACAAAGTATTGCAAGCACCAATACGACGCATTGTACTTGCCAGAATGATGTGTTGGAGTTTGTACTGCTTTGTATATGGCACTTTGGCGCCGGAACATGAAGCAGTTGTTGCTACCTATGCAAAGTTTGTAATCCTGTAATGTGCGTGTATTGGTAAATGTGTATTATTGCTCTGTAGCATGAGTTTTGAAACATCATAGTCCGTACGTGAGCTCTACTCATGATTATGTAGTAGTAGTAGTAGTAGTAGTAGTTGCAGCAGCAGTAGTAGTAGTAGTAGTAGTAGTAGTTTTAACAGTAGTGGTAGTAGTAGTAGTAGCTTCAGCGGTAGTAGTTGTTTTAGTAGTAGTAGTCGTCAAAGATATGGATAGCTGCCCCACCTAGCGTCATGTTTCCTGTAATGTGTATCCCATTTGTGACAATGATGCATACATGTATTAAGCAAGAGATGAATTTAAGAGCTGAAGAATAAAAGACCAACTTGATGTCACTTGCTATTTTATTTCACTTCTTATGTGCTCAACATGTTTCGGACATTACTATATCCATCATCAGGAGTTTACGACCGTGCTGTTGAAGTACCACATCGGTCGTTTTGTTCTCTAAAGACGAAGGATTTAGCCTTAGTGTACATTTATGGTGTGTGTTTGGTGTGATGTGCTTTGTTGCAGTTGGTAGGTGTATTTTCATTGATATTGACCGTTTTCTTTTATGCTCTGTGACCTTTGTGTTCTTTTGAGTGTAGTATGTTTCACTGGTTGATTGGCTATTTGGTGCATTGTTTATGTACTTTGTTATATGAATTTGAGATTGTACATACCTCGGTTCGTTGTGTGTTGGAGATTTGGTGCGGCTGGGTTTGAGTAGTGTCCGTGTTGCAGGCTGAAGCACAACTGGTCTGTTCATGTGGTATGTAGGGGCTGGGGGTTAATGACCGTTTGAAATAGTGGGTTTATTTCTCCTGGGCTTTACTCCGGAATGAGTGTGCCTTCTCGGTAGAGGGTTTGGATGTAGTATTGTTCGTAGGGGATGAGCATGTTTGGGTTATTTAGAGGTTTTAGCAAGGTCATTATAGTGTTCATCTGGCCGTATTCGTGCTGGTTTTGTAGAATGTGTTGGGCGTATGCTGATTGGGGATTGTTTTTCTTAATGTATCTTATATGTTCTTGGAAACGTATGTTCAGCCTACGACTTGTTTGTCCTACATACGATCGGCTGCATGTGTTGCATGTTAGCTGATAAATTCCCCATTTATTGTGGGGCGGAATGTCGTGGTCCTTGGGATGTTTGATAAGGTTGGCTATGATGTTTCGGCATCCGAATGCTATCCAAACGTTTGTGTTTCTGAATATGTTTGTGACCTTGCGTATTTGTGGGGAAATGTATGTGAATGTTGCCCATCTCTTGTTTTTGTTGATGCTTCTGTGTAGCGTGGTGCGTTTTGTCTTATGTTTTATCTGGTGTCATAGTTTTTGCATTATTGTAGGTGGGAAACCGTTTTGCTGGGCTATGTGAAGAATTGTTGACCACTGAGTTGCAGGTTGAGCATTCTTTCTATATAATATCTGTAAGCTGCCAATTTGTACTCATTAGGGTGGATGGATGTAAAATGTATGGTGATGTCTGTTGTTGAAGGTTTTCGATAGATATCAGTTTCTAGGTGGGAGGTTCTTCTGATGATTGTTAAATATGGAAAGTTGATGCGGCCATTAGATTCCTGTGTTGGATTAAATTGCAAGTTATTGTGCATTGAGAGCGTTCTGTAACTTCGGTTAGTTCCCTGACGTGATTGGCACAGTCTGAATTTATGTTTCCGTAAATGAGGGAGACCCTACTCTGCTCTCATTGCTGTGAGTATTTAATTGATTTTCACCAAAACTTTCGTCATCCGTTGGTTTGTTACAGTATATGGAAGTACACATCCTACTGCAATGAAGCTGCATTTTCAGTTCCAAATATTGGGAATAGCCACAGTTTGACCCCAAAATATTAAACACCAAGTATTTTTAAACTATTAGTATTCTTTGGCGAACTAAGAATCGAAACTAAAATCTGCTTTCGTTATTTTAGTTATTCTGCTTATTTTGTAGATATAGATCTCCATCCGATGCTGTTCTATGACCGGTCTTGTTTTAGGGCCTCCTCTTGTGTGTTTTGTCATTAGTTTATATATTGAATTCACATGGATAGTAGTCTTCAAATTACTGCCAGCTTTTACCGTAATATTGTAGTTTTAAGGCAATGTTAGGATTGTAATAGTGAGTATGACTTTGGCTACATTAGAACACGTTCTAACGTAGCGTAGTGAAGAGTGCAGAATATGGACTGCCTTGCCCGGTTATTCTGCGTACTTGTCTGGTAATCGATATGCCACACCGTTTTGTTTGTTCTTAAAATGGGGAATAGATTTTTAGCGTTTTGAAACATGGAACTTATCAGCATATTTAAAAATTGGGTTCTTGTCTAGAAGGTATACCGCAGCATCTCTGTTTCCGTTGATGCAAAGGTAAACATTCGTTGTTTGTTCTTACGTCGGAAGGAGACCCTTCAGTAAACTACGCTGGCAAAATGCTGTTATCGAACGTTAAAGCATTTGTTGTTGTCAGTGTGTTAAGGGATGTACATCAGTTTATTACCCTGTGTTCGGTCGTGGGATCAGTGTTGGACATCAGTGCTGTATTCTGTTGATAATTCTGTACCATTCGTTTAGATGCTGTCGCGTTTCCAGTTCGGTATTACTGACGAGAAATTGCATCATCTATCGACGTAGCTTCACTAGGTATTCGTGACCTGCAGAAGAGGGTTTAATTTAACAAATTAATTCCGTTGTAATTTGATTTGCTTTCGGAAAACTCTAGAGCGATTCCCGTGGCGGTTATTCAGAGCGAATCTGTGCATGTAAATGCTAGTGCATGCCTTTGTTTGGAGGTTTATCTCCGTCAACGTTACGTGATTGCTTGGCGACTCTTTAGTGCATCAGTCGATCTTTATGCTGCAGTACTGCGGTAGATGCTGTTAAAGATATATAATATCGTTGCTCTTCTAGAATCGAAATTTAATTTTGCAGAAAAAAATTCAGTGGTTTTTCATTGCAGTGCAGTAAAATTTGTAAATACTGGAAGCCTGCTCAGATGTTATTAGACTGTGGCTCACGCAAGCGGTATCACAGTTACAGTTTATGTTTGCCAGCAAGGTAGTCCTGCGCAGGCGCTAAAAGTGCTGTGGGCAATTTGTACGTGAATGTGTGTTGCTTTGGTGTCTGTATTGGCGGTAGAGTTTAACATGAGACTATATTTAGTCTGGCAGCATTAAAGTTATTGTGTGTATAATCAATGACTTAACGCCTGTCATCACACGTGTGTTCACAATAATTATATTTGCGCGTTCAGTCAAATGTCGGAGTAGTATTTTAAAATATTCTGTTCATTTTTTTTACCATATTCACCCCACTCACCACCCATAACCATCCCCTAGCTTCAAGGGACGGCAGTATTAATTTACTTGCATCAAGCGCTTTTTATAGTCGCAATTTGCTCGTCTGGGCTGGGGGCATCGTGCGTTTTGATAAGCATTTAGTATCATGTCGGAGGAACGTGATTTGTCCATCATTTTTACCGTGAAGACTGAAGAAGTTTTTTTTCCCCCCCTTCGCAACATTGGTGCCTGCTTACCATAATTCGCGGTGTCATAATTCAGAAGGCAACAGTAAGAAGCATGGAAGTCCCAAATTCATGTAATGAACGAACGAGTACCTTGTGCTCAGCTTTATAATGCAATTCATGTACAACTGTAGTTTGATGTGGTGTTGTCTCCGAATTTATTGCTGCTGTATGAATTGGTAGTGCAGATAACACGGCCCGTCTGTCATTGCGAAGAGCGTCTGCTTCATGTCTCGGTACGGATTTGTGTGGGTGGAATATGCGACGTGGGCTGTCACAGACAAGAAGCGCCATACCGTGACGTCATAAATATTTTCCGAACCGCAGACATTATTGGTGGTTTAAGTTCTTTGGAAGAGGTAAAATAAGAACTAGAAATTCCGTTTCATTCAGATGCAGTCGAGCTCCTTCCCGTTATTTACACAATTACCGTCCCATTCAAAATGAAATTTCGTGGGAAGGAAATTTTGTACTAGTTTTATTTTTACTCTCTTTTTCCCTGCTGTAAGAAGAAAGCAATCAGTTTATAATTAAATTTTACTTGCTCGTTTTTGAAGTGCTGAAGGCACATGCGGCACTTAAAAAAATAAGACGTAGGTTAGCGAGTTCTATAAGATCAGTGAGGATGTCAGTGAGTGTGGCCTGCCTTTCTTTTAACCCGAGTCCTGGAAATGTCACCTAAGTTGGGCGACGTGGGAACAGCTATCTTACTTTAAGCCGTGGAAGAAATGAACCAAAAGAATGCAACATTCTCAAGAGCGTCGTTGTTAAATGATATCTTTTTACACGTATTTCGCTATCGTTTCACTGCCGTTTGGGATTCCACCGATGCCACACGCTATACAGGGTCAGCGTGTAGTTAAAATAGCATTATATTTACGTTATTGTAAATATTATGGACTGGATCGACCTGGCTGAGGATAGGGACGGGTGGCGGGCACTTGTGAATACGGTAATGAACCTTCGGGTTCCATACAATGCGGGGAATTTCTTGACTAGCTAAGAACCGGCGAGCTTCTCAAGAAGGACTCAGCTGCCTGGAGTTGAGTAAATGTCTTATCATTTGTGATTAAATTAGGTTTACCGATATGTTTGTGGAAGTGTAATGAGTTACTTGTAAGTAAAGTTTCGTGTTAACAAGTGTCAACCGAATATGGTCGCGCCGTGTTTACAGCTCAGGTTTCATCTACACGTTACCCACAAAACTGCATTCTACCCATTCTACATAAGGACTGACAGATGGTATAATCCTATTTCTTGTGTCACAGATGGAACCCGAGTTCTTTTGAGTCCTGCTTTCAAGATGTATCGGGTGTGAATAATAGACCAAAGTTTCACTTAACAGAGATTGAAGGCTGTTCTTCTTTTCTGAAAGTTCTTGCGAACACGTGTCATAATTGGCGTTTGTTTTGAAACCTTCCAAAATTTCATTGTTCTCGTTCATGTCCTCATTGTGTTGAGCATGTCATAACTGCACCAGTTTACGTTAGCTAAGACATTATGTTATCTCTGAACTGGAGATACTATTCGCACTTCAAAAGGATGGAACCGTCGCGCCACTTAGCGTTTTTGCCTCCTCCACCCCACCCCCCACCCCCCACTCCACTGTTAGCCTCACTGGGATGATTAGTTGAATGTATAAACTCCAGATTACAGATGAATTCATTCATGTACTCAGCATGCTCGAGGCGTCACGGTTCGTGCCGTCGTTTAGGAACGACGTGGATTTGCTATATTAAATTGAAATACACAGTGCCTCCGTTGTACTGTGTGCGAACCAAACGCGGTAATTTTACATAGGTGTTAACGTCACGATGCATAATAACTAATCGTAATTCACTCTTGCATGACACATTTGAACTGTCTTGTCAGCTGAATGTCGCAATGCATCAGGTAGCTTTTGTGCTTCGTTTTGGAAGGTTCTGTTTTCGATTCTTAGCCCAGAAGCTGTCCTGACAGAGGTTTTGAGTGGTTGTGCGAAGGTTCTCCAGAGTATGGATTTTTTTTTCTTAAAACTGGTCTCTATTGCTTCGTTCTGTGCAACTTTTAACTTGTAATTTACAATAATTTTTATTCGAGGCCAAATAAACGTGTTCGCTTAGTTGAGAAATGTTTCCTTTGCCGCCGCCTTGTTCTTGCCGGTCCATCGTATTTAGAAGACCTGGGTTTTAATCTCGGCCTGCTGATCGTCTGTTCGAATTGAGGGCTTTTGTGATATTCCTCGTTTGCTCCAGACGAGTGCCAGTATGCTAGTATAACTAACTACGTAACTAACGACATGGAGAGAAGCTTATAGTTCCTCAACTCATCGAGACACGGCGTGTCTTCTGGTTGCGAATGAAGGAGATGGTGTCCCGAGATGGACGGTAGCCGCGAATATGTTGAAAAAGCAGTCACGAACAGGCGGCAAGAGGTGGAAGTTCATCGTGGTCTCCGGGCGAGAGGCTAACAACCCTTCACTCTAAAAACTTACACACGTTACGAACTGTTCAAAACATTTTCGTACCTAGACCACAGGCGACGGTAGGTGACGACGTAATGAGGAGATGTACGGTCTGTATCGTCGTTAAATATTATTCGGGTGATGAAATCAAGAAGGAAGAGGTGAGCTGGGCATGTGGGATGTTTTGGGGAGGAATAGTGCTTACGAGATTTCGACGAAGTAACTTGATGGAATGCGACTACTTTCAAGGGTAGATTTGAGGATAATATTGAAATTGATCTTTCAGAAATAGGAGGGGTTACACGGACTGAATGGATAGGGACAGGTGACGCTATCCTCTGAAGACTGTAATGAACCTTTGGGTTCCATATGACACTAGGAGTGTAGTGGTAAAGTACCTTAAAGTAGGCCACATTTGCTGAATCCCGTAGGTTCACTTTAAGTCGTACCACATAAACAAAGCACTACAAGAGACTCAGCAAATTTTAAGACACGTGAGTTGCATTTTACCGATGAAACCACGCGATATAAGGCCTCCCCAAGGCCCGAGTACTGGGTTTGAATCCCACTCGGGTCATGTGTGTGTTGTCCTGTAGTTAGGGCCTAACGATGGACCGGCTATCTTTGCATCATTCGTACCAAATACGTAATACAGAAATGTTGTCCGAAGTGACCTCTGAAGGGGAACAAGCTAGAGTGCGCAGTATGTAAAGGCTGCAGAATAAGTCGTATTTCACTGCCTCATTCGTTAATGCGGTAAGTGAAAACTAGATAAACTTATCGTATTTTGTTTTGTTTTGCAAATTTCTGCAATGTATACATCCATCTTCTCAAGAACTTGTGTTCCTTTAGCGAATGATTTCTCCTCTTTCTCTCTTAATATATACCTGTATTGTGTGCTGGAATTGAGGTTCAGACATCCTTTAAGGTTTGCCTAAAGTGTAACATTCTTCTCTGCAGTCACTGCTCTGTTTCTCCGTTCGACCCGCTTTCTTATTTATTTTCTCCTTTCCTGACTGAGACAGGGGACTCTAAATGGAGACATTTTTTATCGGGCCCGAGGCAACTGGATAGTCTTCTGCAGCAGTTTTGTTAGACTTTCAGGAACAGCTTACGCCGTCACTGTAGGCGTGACTGTGGTATTTTAAGGGTGAGGTTCCTGGCATTGAAGGTTCTTAAATTAAAAAGAATCTTTTTTGCACGATTTGTGTAATATTGTGAACGATTCCTATACGCTTTGTGCATTCAGGTTGTCACATACGCAGATTATTAGTACAAAATGCAAGGAATTATTTTGTATTTGTAGTGTTTTATATAGTTCAGCCCTTCGCACCGATCTTTTTTCACTCCCCCAAGCCCGCGGATTCGTATTGCTACTTGCTTGGTCATTCAAATCTCTGCAATTTGCGCTTGGAGTGCGTGGGTGTGATTGACAGAATAAATAACAGGCGCAGTGTGTTTTCTGTGAGTTGTGAACCGAGTCTTTAAATGTTTTTCAAATTATCTTTGTGTATCATGTTGTTGTTGTTGTTATTGTTATTGTTGTTGTTGTTATTGTTGTTGTTGTTGTTATTGTTGTTGTTGTTGCCATGGCTCAGAAAGCTAGACGCCCTACTCTCACCACGGAGGCCTGGGTTCGATTCCGTTTCAGTCCGTGCCAGTATGTGGTGCACGGAATGGCCCTTTTTTCCGATTACTTCCGCCTTTCCCTGTCATTATCACTCCCCCAATGCTCCATACTCATCTAAATGTTCCTATTACCGGAAGGACAAACGGGCGAAGCCTTGGAATCTTCAAACGGCAGTGCCGTTTCGAAAATAATGGAGCACTGTATAGGAGCATACTTTCAATTTTGTTGTGCTTCTTCCAAGAACGGAATTGGGTGTCTGACGTGTACAGCTCACTAAATGACGCTGTGCTGATATTCTGTTGGATTCTGCCCATTGCTGGAGGTATATCTGATACACGACGTTTCGGGAGTTGGCGTTTTTCTCGTTATACTGACCGTCTTTCTTTTTTTAAGATTAATGGCGCTAGTTGGAACCTCTTGAATGCTAGTTTGTAATGCTTATCGCTGCCACCAATGCGGTCTGTCGTTGTCTGACATTAAAATTATCCTGGCTTCGATCCCGTCCATTGCCTCTGATCAACGTATTGTAAGAAGGCCATCTTTTTTCACTACTCTGAATTCGTTCCTTAGTTTATCACTCGCGTACATTTGTTGATGATTTTAAGAATGCGTATAGCGCTATTGCCACATATCTTCCACACCTTCAGGACATGATATTTAAATACAGCGACAGTTTTACCTTTTAGGTTGTAAATCAAAATAAACTAGGATATGTAGAGGCATTGTTTTTAATGTAGCGCCTCAGCACTAAGGGGTATTGGGGAATATATAACTTTGGCACTAGATGGGGGGGGGGCGGGCATTAGCAACA
>Ga0123353_10013626_pt1 | contig 11659 bp, 5 predicted proteins | sample TergutLab28metaG_3_FD_92763 | JGI IMG/M metagenome (GOLD analysis project Ga0123353, IMG submission 92763) | Labiotermes labralis P3 segment gut microbial communities from Petit-Saut dam, French Guiana - Lab288 P3 | ecosystem: Host-associated > Arthropoda: Insects > Digestive system > Gut ... | reverse complement strand
GTAGCTCAGTCGGTGTAGCGATTGACTACGGGCTGGACGGTCCGGGATCGAATCCCGGTGGAGACGAGATTTTCCGGCCGTCCAGACCGGCCCTGGAGCCCACCCAGCCTCCTGTACAATGGGTACCGGGTATTCCCCGGGAGTAAAGTGCGGCCAGGACGTGCTGCTGACCACTCACCCCCTTCTAGTGCCGCGGTCATGGAAGAGTAGAGCTATACCTCTACCCACCCTCTGGGCCACACCGAACCTGTAATGGGATCACTTTACCTTTACCTTTTTAATTGTGTGAGTATTATTTTCTTAAGACATTGAGATTTCGAATGGAGCTTTTTGTATAATAGTGTTTAACTGATGAAGACTGTCTTTTAGACGTAAATGTCTTCTTGGCTTGCGTTCGGAAGGGTGTCGTTAAATAAACAGAACCGTGAGTTAGAGGACATCAGGCTTGTGCTGCTGCTGTTAGACAATTCATGATTTTCCGCAATTTTTACTAACTTGAAAATTAACAGACAGTTCAAAATCTTCAGCTCTGCTGTATAATGACGTTAGACTCCTCTTTATGTGCACTGCATGTCGCAAAACAGCGCAACCAAGAGCTATGATTATTAACAGTATATTTGAAACACCATTGTGACATTTCAGTATATTTGGAATTTAATAAGTGTACGACGTGTGGACTGATGATTGCTGCTCCACCACAGTCGATAGTCCATGGAATTTCTAATTCTGGCATTCTGTCACAAATAACATACAGGAAATTTCATTAAACTCATATTTAGCAACGGGATTATGTTGTAGCACCGAATTAATATCAGGACACCAGAAATGCCGCGTGTTGTGTTTAACACATATTTGTGGATCAGACACGCGATGTGAAGCTGTGTGTGGCTAAGTTACCACTTGTGTCTGTTTTGTTCTTAGACGTAGTCTGAATGTAAGAATAAGATTCAATGTAACATGGATTTCCTCCTGTTCCATTGGGTGAGGTCAGGGGTTACGGAGAGAAGAGCATTGTGGTCACTTCTTGAATAGATTGATTACATATTGTAAGACCTACTCAAAGAGTGAATCGTGCGCACAGAATAGGGTTTGTGATACCTGCGTCTTTTCATCCGCTTTTCTACTTGATTAAATTATAAAATATGAGATGTAATTGAGAGTTGCTACGTACGGTTTTATTTTCGTACTTTTTGGTTTATTTTCTTTTTTATATATTTCAGTCTTTCTGATTTTTTTTTATTTGGCAGAAACAGCTCCCCAGTGGGCCAGGGCCTCCTCATTCATGAGGTTTCTAGACCACACACAACGACACACCACAGTCGGTAGGACTCCTCTGGACTAGTGATCAGCTCGTCGCAGACACCTCTACCTGACATCACACAACACTCACAACAGACAAACATCCCTGCCCCCGGTGTTATTCGAACCCACAGTCCCAGTAGGCGAGCGGCCGCATAGCTACTCTTTAGACCGCGCGGCCACTGGGACCGGCATCTTTCGGATTTACCCTTCTGAATGTTAGGAATATTTAATGAAAAAAGAAAACGATATTTTGTACGCCTCTTCTGTTACGGTGTATACGAGAAATAGGAAATTTCTCCTTGTGGAGTGCCACTTTTTATTAAATTTCGAATGCACTATTCTGGAAATTTTCGTCAGAATCTGGAAATGAAGTGGCCAAAATGTAAAGTGCACCCTTGTACAGGCACTGAGGCTCTGTACAGGCCGTACGGCCCATAGGGGAAGTGGAGGTATAGCTCTACTCTTTCTTGACCACGGCACTAGAAGGGGTTCAGGGGTCAGCGTCACGCCCCGGCCGCTCTTTATCCCCTGAAAGACCTGTTACCCATTGTACAGGAGGCTGGGTGATCCCCAGGGCCGGTCTGGACAGGTGCGGAAAATCTCGCCCCCACCGGGATTCGATCCCCGGACCGTCCAGCCCGTAGCCAGTCGCTATGCCGACTGCACTACCCAGCTCACCTAATCTTGAGGACTGTTTTGGAAAGATAATTAACCTCTGCTTTGTACGTTCTTATGAAGGGCAGGGAAGTTCTTGCTAATCTGATAATGGTATCTTCTCAAGAAGGACTCTGGTCCGTGTTCGTATGATTTGCTCAGTATATGAATGTTGTTACGAAAATCGTGTAAAGTATGTCCAGGTTTTCCCCAAACGATTTCCATCTTTTATATGCATTCACATCTGTTGGTCTCTCTTATCTTGGAGCTCGGTATTTGGCGTATTCGTGTACTCTAATATCCATTAGCAGCGTTAAATTTACAAGCCGTTCATTATATCCTAAGTGCGTACTCGTATGTCCTCCCTTTTCTCACCTTTCAAGGAAAGAATGGTTTTCATTTCACGTAACGGTTGAGATCAGCGACGGAACATGTCGCCTATTCAGCCACCGTACGCCACAGAATATTGCAATATCGCCCTAATTTGATTCTGTTTTCCCACATGAACACGAGTTGCCTGCATGTATGAGTGATGGGCGAGGGATGATTGTCTCTCGCCATTCACTTACGTACGATTACAATTACTGTAATCGTATATTTGCAATGGTGGACTTTATATGGTGTTGGGCGTTCAAGAAAATTTGGAACATGAATGTTCTTGGTGATTTGAGCACTGGAACCTTAAAGCAGATGCCACTAACAATTTTTGGAATAATAGAGGGTCGATACATTATTGTAAGTGCAGGAGGAATGTAAGACCATTTGTTACATATTTATCAGACACTTGGACTTTAACAGCAAAGATGAAAAAAAAAACCTACGCATTTTTGAAAAGCAAATACTAAGGAAGGTATTTGGCCCTATTAATATTGACAATATATGGAGAACACGAAACAACATGGAGATTGATAAATTAATAGAAGGTACAGATATACTGAGATCCATCAAGGCACAAAGAATCAAATGGCTGGGGCATATTCAAAGAATGGACCAAGCAAGACCAACTAGGAAGCTGTTAGATTGGAAACCTATGGGAACTAGACCAGTAGGAAGACCAAGATAACGATGGCAAGAGGATGTTTTGGAAGATCTAAAAAAGCTGAAAGTTAAAAACTGGAATGAAACAGCAAAGGATAGAAGAACTTGGAGAGACTTGGCTGAGAAGCCGAAAACTCACAAAGGGTTGTAGTGCCAAATGATGACGACGATGATGATGATGATGATGATGATGATGATAATGCTGGCGGAGCGTAACTGGACCATGCGGGTTTTTATATCAGCGCGAAATCAGCGAAGTCAGTTGTATTATGGTCTCATTTCCCCCTCTCTACTGAATATACTATTAAGAATGTTCTGAAATCACTTGAGAAAATTGAAAAACAAAATTGTAACTGTTACGAAACTGACGGAGTAACGACGGAACTATATAATACTGAATTGTTCGCAAGTCATATGAAGACTTTTAGGTACAGGAATTTGTCTGTCTTCACGATAAATACATTGACTACAGTTCAGTGTTTTATTTCGAGGGCTTGTAAATTCAGAAACTGAAAGAATTTGAAAAAATTTAAAATATTTACATTCCATCGTAACGCGATAACTATAAGTACATTAGCTGCAGTCTCTTAATACTGAATTTTAACAGCTGAAAAGTACAGACAACGTTTGTAATCACAAACTAAAAAAAAAAATCTGCTATTGAACAAACTAATATCTTGACATGTCACCTTCACATTAAAAATAATTTCGGAATTTTCACAGCAATAAAATGTACATTCTGTCGCAGTGGAAATGACTAACACGTGAACATTGACGCAGATGGTTATCAGCCATTGCCAGATATTGAAAAACTTGTCTACGGGCCGGAAGAAACTGTTGATTACCGGCTTGTGGCGTAACTGATCTAATCCACTGTTAAAACCTTTCTGGGCCAATGATGTTTCGGTAGTCATAAAGAATAGTTTGTCGTGCAGCTAATATGTACCCCCAGTACCATTATCTGTGCAATGTGAAGAATCAGGAATATTAACATTCTGCCGCTTCAGATCGTGGACACAGTCATATAAGAATCTTGCCATTGTCAAGTATAAATCACCATTTATGCCCATGCCCTTTTTCGCTCTCAGTCTGATCAGTTACTCTTCTACTGTTCGTGTAGTGTCTGTCATACAAGAAACAGCTAACGAAAGAAAGAAAGTGCACTTTTTTCCCCAGAAACTTAAAGCGGGGGCTTAGGGTGGTGCATGGTCAGCGTCAAAGCATCGAGCACTAGATAAGTGTAGCCAGGCAAGCCACCGCATAGTGTTTGTGAAGAAGTAAATATTCTACATTCAAGCTGGGCAAAATTAGAAGCTTAAGTGTTCATAAGTGCAGCTGTGTCGTCACCCTGGTTGGAAACAATCCCCATGACTTATCAAGTTTCACCTTTTTTTCTGCCCAGCATATTATTTCATTCCGCAAAACCAAGCCATTTGAAGTTACGCGTGGACGAACCCAAAATTCCCGTTTCACAGTTGGAATGGACCTTAAATCGAGACAGTTGCAACCCTTCACCTTCGATGTCTCTGCTCATGGGATGAGACGTGATATATTAATTTAGATGTCGTCACCCCGTTGTGTTTGTTAATGGATATCTGTTTTTATTATCAGAGCTAACACAACACTTTGAACATTATGCATTCGTTTATCTTTTAAAGCATGTATCGGCTGTTTGTTTCGGCCATCTTCAGGTAGAATCAGAATGACATAAATAGTGGGGTGGAGGCTTCCTCTTCACAGTTATGCGTTAAAGTACGTGAGTTGGCGATTATTCCTTACGTAGCAATAATATTAAAATGTATACAATGGTAGTTAAAATTTATTAAAGTGTAATTTTCGTTGAATTTTAGATGGAAGTAATTTCTTCGTCTTCTTTATTTTTTTTCTGTCTAAAATTCAGTAATAATTGCTTTTCAATCAATTTTAACTACCATTGTATAAGTTTTAATATTAGTCCTTTATAGGCAATAATAGTCATCTTGTGTATTTTAACGCACTAACTTTGATGGAGAGGCCTCCACCTCAGTATACATTTCCATTTACGTTACTTGACACCACCTGGTGATGGGCGAAACAAACTGCCGAAACATGCTGTAGAAGATAAACGAATGCGTAGTGTTCGAATTGTTGTGTTCGCTCTGAGAATAAAAACAGATATCAGCATTGTTCGTTCTGCTACTCTTGGGTTAGTTGTCGAGTGAGTAGGCCCTTGTCTTCAGTAAACCGCTGAAAACAAACGTGACAATGTCATACTCGTTCTTCCCTTTAAATTGTAAATGAATAACAGCCTTCTTTTTTTCAGGATTTATTGTATATTTGTAAATTTACATAATTAAGTTATGTGACTGCAGAACGCATTTTTAGATGTTTGCTTTACATCCGCTGGTCTAGCACATTGGCAGTACTAAGTGGGTTTTACGGAATCGCAATGTAGTCTTCCCTTATGGTTTTTAAGTTTCCCAACCATACCATGCTGTACGTGGACATACTAGTGAGGATCACAGGTACCCGCAATGCCGGCAGACATTCCAGCACGCCTTCAAGGCTTCACCCGTACTATAATCATCCTTCATCTTTCCACGCCGAAAACGTGACCAGACTGTTAGACGTACACACACCCGCACTATTTACTTGCGAATGTCATCAGCTGACACGTAAAAGAATCGCTGGAACATGCTCCCATTATGTGCTTGTGTCGAGTCTGTTTACAGTTTGCATGAGATTCAGAGTTTCTCGTCCTGTGCGATGGCAGGATAACTGAGTAAAGTGCTGGCTGCGGTAAGAATGGGGATTTGTTTTGACAGGGGTGGTATTTCTCGCTTCGCCACCATCCGGGGGTCCAGTTCCTATCCAGTGGTATTTCAGCTATTTATCAGTTCCTGTTGGTAGAAAATGTGACAATATTATGAACGTTAGAAGTACGTTTCTTCTTCACACCGGTATCTGGCTGAGAAAGCTTCGTAGCTCAGGATAAACCCTCTGTTAACTGCAGTGATGAATCAACGATTGTCTAGTCCGAGTAACTATGAACTTGTAGGAAGATCTGCGGAGTTAGGTTCGACACGGAGATTAATTCCTCTCCCACCGCAGTTCTATAACCGTGATCTTCCGTCGGCATCTGGTTTGCCAACCGAGGTATTGGGTTTTTTGTGCTCTCGGCTGTGAATTTCTGTAGGCCTACACTTAGAAAACATTGATGGGTTTACCAGTAAGAGATCCATGCTTGGAGGAACAGAGGTTTAATGACATCCAAATTCGGTCCACACTCCGATTTTTTACTGGAAAGTTTAATTTTAATATTATCCTTCCTTCTGCTCCAACGTTTACCCATTCGTTTCTTCTTTTAGATTTCCTGATTAAAATTTTATATGCAAGCCCACGATGACTGTTAAGTGTTGTTACTCTTTTCCTAGCCCCAGGTTTTCGCAAAAACTTGGTTCTGTTAACGTCAATGTTCTGAGGAACGTCACTGTCATGTTGGGGAGAAATTGCTGTTCATCATACATTGCTTTTAAAAGGTATATGCCCTGAGTACAAAAGGCATGTCGAAGGCTTTGCTTGCGAATTTTGTTGTGAATAAACATGTGTAAGCGTATCCGGTGTATGTGTACGAGTTTCCGTGAGAACCGCGCAGCAGCACTGTTGTTCATGGGGACACAAGCGACAGCCATTATATACAGATCATGGAGTTAATTTTAATTTGTCCGCAGGTTAAATGGGAGGATGGGAAGGGGATGTAGAAGGGGAGGGTTTGAGCCCTGCTGTGGCGTTGTGCGTTTGTTTGGGTTTGTTTTCCACCCAATTAATAATCAGACTCAACCAGCCGGGTTGTTCTGCTAAATAGCTCCAGGCTGCGCAGTGGTTTATGCGCACGTGTAACTCAACCATGCTACCTGTGTTTTCAACCTTCGTTCCCATCGAGAATGCACCTGCACTGTGTGGGTTGGATGGTTCTACAACAGCTCTGTATCAACAACAACAGCAGTAGTCTAAGTATTAATATGTATGGAACGAAAATTCTGCCTGTTATTGAGTTATTAAGTAAGTAGTTTATTTATGTGTAGCGTATTTAACGAGCTCTGTGTAGCTTAGCCTGTATAGCGTACAGTGATTTGTTGGTGGTAATATTGCATCGAAAAAATGTGGAAGAAGGCGGACTGTAGGTGTGCTATCTTGGAGTTTGTTTGGAGGGACAGAGTGAAGCCACGATAAACAAAAATCTAAGTCACGAAGACCTAAAAGTTAAGTATACTTGTTCAGGTCGTATCATGAAAATACAGGATACAATCACTACATAGATACAGCTGCCTAATAATTTTAAACCTTTGGTTGTAAGGTTTGTTAGCGACAGTAACAAATTATTATTGTTTGTATGAATAAGTTACACGCAGATTAAATTCGGGTAAATTTTCTTATCATTCAGTTGAGTGTCTTTCCTCTTCGAGTTTGCTGTATAAAGACGTGAAGATGGCAGTGTCCTTGAGGGGCGCAATACTCGTTATTTCACATTAAGGAAGGAACGTAATTGGGGGTGCCAGATTTGAGGTTTTCACAGCGGTGTTGACGTTACCGGGTCTTCTGCAATGTTACACCGTGTCGGCTGGGAAGACGTTAGTGATACTTTGTACGAGCATAGTGCCATCCTCTTCAGGGTCCAACGTGACGTCCTAGAGGACCTGTATCCTCCTGAATTAGGGTGTTCGGGAATCGGACACCAAGGATAATGCTTGGACGTAATAACAGGGGATGAAGAAAATTGAGAGCATGAGGCTTAATAATTTGTACTTTTCACAAAAGTTAAAGGCATAAAGTTTTTCTGGGCACAAGCCAAGTAAGCATATGGGGGAAGTGAAGGTAGCTCCGCTCATTCGTGACTTCAGCAGTGTGTGGTGGTGAATGGTCAGCTTCACGCCCCGGTCGCTTTGTTTCCTGAAAATGAACCCCTCTACCCATTCAGTGAGAGACAGAGTGGGCCTCAGAACCGGCCTGGGCGCTTCGCGAGCAATCGAAACAGGATTTCATAGCCTACACAGAATACAGAGTACTGTATGCCGGTTTCTACCTTCCACCAGGCATTCTTTACGAATTTTATATTATTCATTAGGTGCATATTCTTATAATTAACACAGCAACTAACAGATGCACTTAATAAAATAACATTTGTGACAAATATTGATCCTCTACGTGTTTCCGCACCGGGTGCCCATCCTAAGGGAGTCTTTCATAACAAAGGAATAAAATGTATTGCATCGCCCTCATTGGCATGATTAAAGTCTTAAAATTCTAAACTCCATAAAACTGATAAGCACAAGATTACAATGTTGTGATATTAAAAATATGTGAGAGCCGCTCCAGGTACCAGTTGTAGCTGTTTGTATTCTGTATGCAGTATGTATACAGAGACACCTGCCTCGTTCTTTGTGATCCGACGAGATCTCGTCCAGATGGAGCTCGTAAAGTGTGTAACGTCGGGCAGTGTCGATACTGCACATTGTAGTGATCCATTCCTTTCTATCGTTGATCGTTAGTGGAATGTGTGCATTATCATGGACTTATATAAATATGTACGAGTAGTTTGTATGTGGGCTACTGCACTTCTTGTTGTCTCGTTGTCGTACTGCTATTTGCTTTATGTCTTTCGCTCTTTTTTATGTTCTAATTAATTATTTTATATTTTCATTATTCGTTTTATGTTTGTTTTGCTTTCTATTTTGTGTGTTCAGTGTTTTTGTATTGTTTTATGTATTGTTTCTCCCCACGTATATTGTTGTTTATTTCCTATATTGTTGTTTATTTCCTACTTGTGTACAATTTCACCGACCATTGCCACCGGTTGGAAACCCAATTGAAGTTAATAAATATCATATATATTCTACTACATGTATTGCGATTTCACACTATCGATTTATCTCATATAACCTCAAATTGTCCCACCTTCGCAATGTTTGTAACACGCAAGTAAAAAGTTTCTTGCAGAATTCCATGGTATGTACTGTGTGTATGGTCATTCGTCATTTGCCATCTCCTTTATGATCCCAGTGGTGCTTTAGTTGCCACCGTACTGTTAACGGTAGATTTATGTTTCGCGAGCTACCAAGTTCTTGTTCAGCATTTTGCGAAGATGCTGGCATAACGAATTTTCTGCGTGTTTCGAACAACACGGGATTTCAGAACCCTGCAGTGTCACCTCCACCTTAAAAGTTTCTCGTGCCTGCCATGTTGGTATTATCGGTATAATACCAGAACGTCGCAATCAAGTGGTCATTCGGGAGGCTCCAGGTTTAAATCTCGACTGGGAGCTTGGTTATTCTTCTTCCGTAGTTTTCCTCATTCCATCTGGACAAATGCCAGGATTGTTCCTTAACGTAGGATACGACCGCTTCTTACCACAGCTTGTATTGTTCACTGTAGGCGGATCGTCCAGCAATTCGACGCTGTATCGTTGTATTAGTTCACGTTGTCGTTAAGCCAAGAACAAACAGAATACCGTTAAGTCTGTTTGTAACTTCTGTGAAACTGTTGTTTTGACGGCAGATAAGGCAGGGAAACTGAAAATTGCGATTGACGTATGCTGCGATAGGACGCCTTGTAGTTCGTTAGGAACGTACCGACGTTTCTGGGTTGTCTTCCTTCTTCTTCTGGTTCTTCAGCCCGTTACCTGTTCGTGACCTCCCTAACTGGGGTTTCGAAACGACTGTGTTTTTCGGCATAGTGTTGTGAATTTGGAGGACTAGGACTTTATATCGGAGTTTACCCCCCCCCCATGGGTGTTGGCCCACGCCTGAAGATTCCCCCGCCTACGGGCCTTTTGTTGTGGGTCACGCTTCGTCTGGCATTCTGCTGAGGCTTGTCCGGTTTGATGACCATGCTTGTAGGTACATTACCGCAGGCAGTTCGGGGTAATGTAGTGCCTTCCTGGGACCCTCAAGAAACATATAGCCGAGTTTTTTTTTAATACAAAGACAGAATAATAGCTTGTTGGCCATTGTGAAGTGTTCTGTAACACACACTAGATTTCGCGGGCCACGTATTGAGGAACGCTGGTCCTCAGTATTAATTACTATGGGTTCATAACTGTGCGGCAATGTAATTCTGCCCCTCCTTGTTTACTGGTAACAGTAATATACAAATGTATGATCGTACCTGGCATCTGATGCGCCTGTGTTTGCAAGCCCGACTGCCGCTAATTGCAACATGGTTCTTTAATTGCTCTAATGACCGCCACAATGTTCTTGTTTGCTAAATTCTCTTGTTAATTAAATTCCTCATGTTCAGCTTCATGATTACCAGTCACTCTTCCATACTACAATTGACAGCATCAGTAACTTAGCACTGTCTGAGTATTTAGCGTTGTACCATTTTGTTATTTCTCTGGTCACAGGGTCAATAGCGATTTGTGACGATTATACATTTTGTACAGTTACATTACCCGAGACGAGTCCACTTAATTCCATCTGACGTCATTTGCCTGTCCAGATTAGTTTTATTGTAATAATTACCACACGTCACTACTTTTTACGTAGCAAAATTGTCGCTTGCTTAGTTTCCCGCAATTGGCGATGGTACTGTGACTTGGGATCGCATTGACGGTACGTGCAATACTGTTGTATCAGGGACTGCCTGGATGGAAAGATGTGGTAGAGCTTGTCCTGCTGCAACCAAGGTTCTATGCATTCTTAAAATTGAGATCACAACGAAGTTCTCTCTCCGGCTTCGTTACCATTCTGTGCGCTTACCCACTGAAAGGAGATGTAGGTGAGTTTCACTCTTGCCCCGAAAATTGTGCTCTTCTCCAGGTATTTCGGTTACCATTGTGAATCGTCATTCTTCCAGTTCTCCACGCTTCTCTCTCTAGAGACTTGTTTCTTCATCACCGCATCCAGACAGACTTTGGACCCCTCCCGTAAGCTTCTTCTGAAAAGTACCGAGGGTTTTTTTATCGGACATAAAAATGACTGGAACTCGAAACCACTTCCATGTGTTAGCGATGTACCTAATGCGTATTACCTTCCTTCACTGTGTAGGCTTTAAGCTTTACGCTCAGTCATAGGATCTGCTTCACTATAGTGCCTTTACCTTGCTGGTCGCGGCGATAGTGCTGTTATCTCCATAATCCATTCTAGCACGAGGTAATGCAAACTAACACAGCGGATCCATAGCCACCATTATGTATTCAATTGTTTCCGTTTTGGTGGTCCAGCCTATCGTTTGGGTTTCCAGAATCGAAACGTATTGTATTCCCTTGCTATTACCACCCTCCTCTCTACAGAGCCATTACGTTCTTGTACACCTACCTGCAACAGTGACCTATATCGACAGTTACGTCGACATGTGTATTGACCTCAATGGTCATTCGGCGGTCTAGCAGAGCGTCCCCGAAAGTTAGAACCCCCACCCCAAGCGATCTGTCAGTGAGGGGAGAGCAGTTGCTTTGACATAAATGATTGCATTTTGTTCACCGAGTGTGTTTGTGGGTATCGTATGATTTTCGGAACATACGTGATGTTCACCGAATAATCTTCACATCTTAATTGTTGTAATGGACACCCAGTATTTTCTGTGGGGTAAAAAGGTACAGGTCTGGATAGCCCCTGAGGGCCCCACGAGGTTGAGACTCCCAGATTTCGAGACAATCGGCACATGAAGGTGGTAAGGTTGTCAGCCG
>Ga0123353_10013621_pt1 | contig 11661 bp, 4 predicted proteins | sample TergutLab28metaG_3_FD_92763 | JGI IMG/M metagenome (GOLD analysis project Ga0123353, IMG submission 92763) | Labiotermes labralis P3 segment gut microbial communities from Petit-Saut dam, French Guiana - Lab288 P3 | ecosystem: Host-associated > Arthropoda: Insects > Digestive system > Gut ... | reverse complement strand
TTGTATTGTATTGTATTTATTCATCGTTCATCAAATCCTTACAAGGCATATACCTACTGGATATTGAACTTGTCATATATAGAAACAATAATGGAAAACTATGAATTACAATTATAGTGAAAATTGTGAAAATATTTGGATATTTCCTTATATACATGTTGGTGTGGAACACTTAAAAAGAATTTTGTGATTTTGTGAGTCAAGTATCAACAAATATTACATTTTGCTAATGTGTGGTAATTATCAGTGCTTCTCACCTTAGAAAGGGTGCTTGAACTATGCCTGTCACTGTCATCTTTTACGTAAGAAAGAAAAATGAGTGTGAAATCAGGGAAGGTTTAATATGTGTGATTTGTCACACACTTGGTACAGACAAGAAATATGTATCAAATTTTAGCTTGTTAACTGCAAGGGAAGAGAACACTTGAAGGATATAAGCATGGATGGGAGGGTCAAATTAAAAATCTTTGATAAATATAGTGTGGCAATATAAACTGTATTCAACTGGCTGAGAATTTGATCCAATGTCAGGCTTTTGTTAAGTATTGTAATGAACAGAGATTTTAAGTTTTCTGGGATTTAACACCATGCTGATGTGTAAGTACTTACAAGCGTTTCAGTAGCAGGAAGCCCAGATATTTTGGTAACTCTTTACAAATTGACATGTTGCAATGCCCCAGACATTGTGTCATACAACATCACTTTAGTGTATGAAATTTACATATTTCAGACTGTAGTCTACAGACTGAAATAATAATAAAATTGCTACAGTTTAGCATTTCATTCACCTTCCAAATAAAGAGCAATAAACTCCATGTTTCGAAAGACATTCATGTCATTTATTCACTAATTTTGCATAATGTTATCACTCTGATTTACAAAACATTTATGATTTTTTTGTCTCTACGTTTTTAACATCCTGCAATGAGCAGTTTAGTTTACCTTGTGGTGCTGAAAGGTTTGCTGAGGTATGCCAATAAGTGAGGTGGGTTCCCTTTGTTCTCACATGTTGTGAATACCGGTAAGGTGAGAGAGAGAACAGCTGGTCACTGTTTTAATAAATGTTATAGAATCTGAATTATTTTTCAGATGGAGCGAGATGATACCTTGACTGAAATTGAAATACTGAAAGATAAGGTAGAGAAAGCCCAACTTGCAATGCAGAAAGCAACAGAAGATAAGGATGTAGCAAATAAGGAATTTGAAAGAATCCTTGAAAAGTTTGACAGGTAAAAGAAGTGTTATTGTCAGCAAACAAATGTTATAACCTTCATATGATAAAGACAGTTTAAGCAGCTAGCTATGTAACTAACTCTATGGATTGCAGTCCTGCTTGAAAAGCTGTTAGTCCCTCACCTAGTTTACAAATTGCTTGTATGTTATGAAAGGCAAAAACTTGGTATAATCTATGCTCCTCTCCAACTGATTTCTTGAAAACCCATTTAAATGTCATTCATCTGTGCGTAGGTCTCCCAAGTTGTCTCTTACCTTCACATGTACCCACCAACACCCTGTATGAGCCTCTCACCTCCCCCACACATGACACATGTCTTGCCCGTGTCATTCTTGTTTCATCACCCAAACAGTATATGGTGAAGAGGGCAGATCATAAAGTTTCTCATTATGTGGCCTTCTCCACTCCCCTATTGCCTCATGGATCTTAGGCCCAGATATCTTCCTCATACCATTTTCTCAACACCCCGCAGCCTTTGAAGCATCACTAATACGTACCAGGCCTTTTTCCATTATCACTGAACAACAGTACTCACAAGTATCTTCATTGTTATGGTTTCAATGCTCCTGGTCTGTTACTGCATTTTGTGTTTGAGGTGTATGTGTTCTGTTTCACACATGTGATTCATGATGACTTGTTGGTTTTAGTTTAGTCACTCATTGTTTGAATTAGTGTTTTCACCTGATTCGAAACATGGTGAGTGTGTTCAGTGACAATGGGAAAAGTCTAGATACATTTTATTGGTGTTTCACGTGTTAAACCATTGTCAAACGATCATGTGGTACTCTCAGTTTTGTTACTCCCTGAAGGTGCAGACTGCATTTTGCACTCGTGTAAAACAACGGGTAAAATTATGCTTCCATATATTCTAAGCTTTATATTATTGGGCAACAAACGGGAAGATAAAAGATTCTGGATTAAATAATTGCAGGCATTCCATGAATTTAATCTTCTCTTAATTTCTGCAAGCATTCATATTTCATTTGTTAGTGTCATTTTCAGATATTTAAAGTTTGCACATTTTCAAGGATTTGTCAATGAAACATCAACCTGTGTTTGGTTTTCCCAGTATTTACTTCTAGACTAACATTATTATTGACAATTAATAAAGGTTCTGTGTTTTACCACATAGGATTTATGTTTTCAGAAGCCAGTATGTACCATTCAGTTTGAATCCCTTGTACTTTTCTTGAACCTCTGTAATGGCATATGCTAAAGCTAAGTTGTAAAGCAGTGGTGATAAAGCAACTCCTTTTTACAGAGCAATCTGAATATGAAACATTTGGGACAAATATTTGTCTTTCCAGACTTAAATGTTTTCATTAATCTATCAGTTTCATCTGGATACCAAACACAATGTGCTTATTATACAAAACCTCCTCTCCGCCTGCATTTTGCAGTTTATAATAGCTGATGCACTGCCCTGTTGCATTCCCATTCTTTCTAAAGTATTTAATGACTACAGAGTATATGATCAGTAGTAGATATGCCATGTCAAAATCCACACTGATGATCCCCAGTAATTTTGTCTACAATTGGAGTTAACCTTGAGAGAAAAATATCCAATAATATTTTTTATGTAGTTGTTAATGCTGATATGCCTCAATAACAATAGTCTGTCATATCACCCTTCTTGTAAACAGGTTCAGTGATTGGCTTATTCCACTGTTGAGGCAATTCTTCATTATTCCAAATCAGTATGTGTATCTCAGAATGCAATTTCCTGCCTTCTGCCTTACTTAGTTCTGCTGCAATTTCATTCTCATGATTTACATCTTCAAGGCTTTTCAGTAGCCATCTGAACCACAGAGGTACTGGGCTCAGGCACAAGTAACTCTGCTGTTTATGTTTAAGACTGCATATTGTTAACTCCCATGTACATTTAGCAACTGAAAAAAATTGTCCTCTGCTCATTCAAAATACTGTGGGAGTCTGCCAGCAGATCACCCTTGTTCAGTTTATTGATGGTCCTTTACCGGCTTCTGATATCCTTGTTTTTACTGTTAGTTTCAGGTTTATTAAATTTACCTCTCAAAAATTCTTGCCTTTATTCCTGAAATCTGTACTAAGGTCATTTCTCACATTGTTGATGAGCATTAATATGGCTTGGGTCCTGTTGCCACACAGCAATACAGGCTGCTTCTGTTGCTGTACCAATTAGCACATTCTTCATCAACAGATGATTTATTTTTGTACTGACCTAGACTCTCTTTAGCTGAGATCTTGATATTCCCTCAAATATTTTCGCAAGCCCTGTTTGTGTCCATATTATCATCTAAGTTCTCAAGTTGCAGAAGTCTTCTGTAACTTCCACCTTGTTCAGCTTCCTCAGTTTGAATCTCTCCATATCAAACTTCTGAGATGCTAATGTACATACTGACAATCTGTCCTCAAAATTTGCAATTAACGGTCAGTTCCTTTGAAAATCAGGCACCAAGTATGTGTGAATGCCATCTCTTGTCTGTCAAGATGTGATCATTCTAAATGTGAGTCCATCAGGAGATGTCCATGTGTTAGGAGTGTTTTTGTGCAAGAACATAGTGCTCTTGACAATTAGATTTTTTGGGGTGACAAAGTTTTTTATTCTAACATCATTTTTGTTACTACTTTCATGTAAACTCCCTCTGCCCATTATCTGTTCAAAAATATCTTCTGTCCCCAGTTTTCCATTCAAGTCTTTTGACTGACTTTTTTTATGGCACTTAGTGAAGGAATGAAGTACCTGGTCTGATTCACCATAGGAACTGTCCTTTGAGTCATCACTTCTCTCCTCATGGGGGGGGGGCATGCAGGTTCAGAACAACAACAACAAACAAACGAACACAAAAAACACCAGCAATTTCATAGCACTCTACATGACTTCCTGTAACTAACAAATTTGTTGTTGTAGCTACTAATGTGATTCTCCTGTGTACAATAATTTCCACACCTAATTTACGATTTTTGTATTCTTGTTATTAAAAGAGTATTATCCTCTGCTTGTTCAGTGAAAGTAATGGCACAGGAAATGCATTTGCTGTAGGCACAACTGCATGCTGAGGTGCTGCCAGCTGATGTGTTGAGTCTCAGTTGCCAGTTGACAGTCATTAGGTGGTCGTGAATGTGAGTTGCAGTCGTTACTGGGGGGTCTTATTTATTGCTGGAAGGGTCACAGTGTAGGGATCAGAAGACAAGCCATTGTAACTTGGAGTCTACTGCATATGGGGCATTAGAGATACAGGATGTTTCTATAATTTCAAAGAGGGTTGCTGTGTGAGTGAATTTGCTGCATAGCATGGCAGTTAACTTGATGAGTCTCATTCCCTGCCTCATAGTTCTATACCATGTCACATTCATATTTGGTGTCCTGGCTAAACAAATATACATATATGTCAGTGACTGGCCACCTTTTGTAATGTATTACCTCTTCTGTTGGCACCATCCACCAATTTTTTCTAATATTATTCCTTAGTAACTGTTTTTCTGAACAACTCATATTCTTTAGCTTAGCGTAAACCATGCCCTCTGTGATCTAAGCTTGTTCCCGCCTTAAAAAAACATTTACTTTGGATTTCCTTAAATTGCATTCAAATTCCACTCTTTATAATATTCATTTGCCTGATCATAAATAAGCCCACTTTAGGCCTTTCCTTCTTACTTCTATCTGCCTGATCCATAGCTCTTCTCCTGCCACTCATATCATTTATCTGCCTGATCTGTAGCTTTGACAGGCCAGTAAAATTGAAACATGTCACTGCTACATTTTTCAGATGCAGAAATTCTGTAATGGTCAAACCTCATGTCATTGGGATCATTCAGTGTTTGGACATTTGTACATCATCCTTGTGTACAACAAAGTTATTCACTGTGTTTTTCAGTGGCAGTGTCTTCACTCTCAGGCTCAGCTGTGTGGGTGTTGCACTCACTATTTTAACTAAATATATTGCTTTAAGTTTACTGTAAACATGGTTGCTGGAGAAAGTCTGAGAAGTGAATAATTCAGAATGTATTGTACCATCATCTGAACACTACTGTATTCTTATTACTGCTTCATGCAAATTCTTTTTTACTTATGCAGCATGTAGTGTCATCTGTGGACAGATGTTTGGGTCACCCCTCTCATTTGAGTTACAAAATCTGGTGCTTTATTTTCACCAGAACTTAAACAAAACCAAACATCCACTTACACTGTTCAGTGGTGATGGAAGTAGCAGTAGAAGAGGAGGGACAATGGTGATGACTGGCAGAGAATTTTGAATGTGGAAAATCAGGACATAGTTAAAAAAAATATGATAGGCAGAATAAAATGAATTGGGGCAGTTGGTCAAGGGTGTTGAAGGAGGAATTTGAAAAATAGGGTTAACATTTTTTTGGAAGGGTAAGCTGGAGAATGTTAACAGGATATATATGGTATTCTGAAGAAGGTGCAATGATGCTGGAAGAGAAACATGTTTATGATAGTAGACAAAGATATCTTTGGTGTTCTGTTGGGACGTGAAACGTACATGAGGGACAGAAAAATGTACGAGATGTTGTGGAAGGAAAGAGAGAAAAGGTAGAAACTGTGAGCATGGAAAATAAGGGAAAAGCGAAGAGTAGAGATGGATAGACATCCATTGTATCTGACAAGGAGAATGTGGTGCACCCTGTTGGGAGTGTGTGAAAACAAGGAGGTGGAAGGAGGGTTTAGCAGTGAAGGAGAGTCTCGTAGGAAACGCAGATTTGGTGTACTTGAGAATTCTGAGATGTACAAATAAAGTTAATCTTAATGGATAGAGGGAAATATTTATGAAGATTCACTGTAAGTGAGATAGCACAGTAAAAAAGATTAACGAGGAACATTTTTAAAAAAAGGTATTATGTAATGAAAATGAAATAATGTTAGATGTGACCACTATTTTGGATATTGTCTATTACTGTGGGCTAAAGAAATGTACATTGTTATGAGGATGGGTCGGACTCTGTCTTCAGATGGAAAGGGAAGAAGAAGAACTTACTGTGATGGGCCCTATACAAAGAGCTAGGCTGTGTCACTGGACCTGTAATGTTAATGTAGAATAAGATTTCTGGAGGGTGTCAGAGTCAGTGTACCCATGACAGGGAAATATCTGAGGACAGTTACCTGTAGCAGTGTGACACTGTGCAGGTGCAGATCTGGTAATTCAGACTTAACTTGATACATATAAATATCATGAAAATCTAAATTTCTCACAGCATGTCACCATTGTGGTATCTTAGATTCCGATAGGGAAATTGAGTGAAATAGTTCAGAATTTCCTCTGTTTTCATGTACTGCAGTAAGTATGTTGTGCCTTGTTGTTTGCTTGTGGCATGAAAATCTTTGTGAAGTAGAAAATATTGCTAAAAATCAAACACTTAAGTGAACTGTCCTGTTGAAAGGGGTGTGCAATGAATTAAGTGTGGTAGTTGTTCCAAGTCCATGAATAGTCAGTAAGTTACTGCATGCCTGAACTCCCGTAGACCTTTCAGTAGTGCACAAATTTCTATTGTGTTTGTTTTGGTTAATTTATGGACAAAAGTATATTATTTTCAATTTTAAAAGAGTCCAACCTGGACACAGTAATATTTTTGTTATTATATATCTAAATTTATGACCAGACAATTTTTCACAAACATGCAGTTCGAAATTGTCATGTACATGAATTTTTCACTGACAGTCATCACACCATTTATTATGAGTAAATTAGTTATGCATATTTGATTTGTTAACTGTGTGCCATCAATTGATGCTTCAAATTTTGTGCCACTGTTATGTTGTAGATCTCAAGGCGAGATTTACCGTTTGCAAAATAAGTTGGAAGCTTCTGAGACTGAGAAAGACCGCCTGGAGATGGAGGCAGAGAAGGCCCAACTGCTCGCAACCAAGTCTCGAGAAGACCAACGCAAATTGCAGGATGACTTACAGCGCATTCAGGAGGCATATGACCGTGCTGCACTGCAGCTGGGTCGCACCAAGGAGAATGAAGAGAAGTTCAAGGAAGAGATAGATCGCATCACTGTGGACCTAGAAATGGTTCGTGAGCGCTATGAGAAAACACAGATTGAAATGCGCCGCCTCCAGAGTGAGCGTGAGAAGTTCCAGGCGGACAGTGAGCACCTCACATTTGAGCTTGAACGTGCACACACACAGTATGCGAAAGCTCAGGCCAGCAATGAAAAGAACCAAGAAGAGATAGGACGCTTACAAGTGGAACTTGAGAAGATGTATGATAAGTATGATAAGGTGCAGGTGGAACTACGTAAGAGCTTGGCCGAGATAGACAGGTATCGAACTGAGACAGAAGGGCTCCGTGAAGAGGCAGACCGCTATGCCGCCAGGATGGGCAAGTACCAAGACACACAAGAACGGACTATAGAGGAACAGGACCGCCTTAAGGTAGAGCTGGAACGCTTGAGGGAACGGCTGGAGAAAACAACGGCTGAGTTGGAGCGAACACGCAAGGCAGAGCAGGAGGCAGTGAGGCTACGGATGGATCTGGAGAGGGCAGAGGGTGTGAGAGGTAAATACCAGTTTGAGCAGGAGAAGTGGGCTGTGGAGGGCTCACGGCTACAGGCTGAGTGTGAGAAGCTGCGCGAGCGGCTGGACACCAGTCAGCTGGAGCTACAGCGCTCCCTGGTGGCCAATGAAAAGCAGGAGGAGCGTCTGCATGAACTGCAGTTGGAGCTTGAATTGAGTCGTGCAGAGGTAGGCAAGCTGGCTGGCGGTCAGGACAAGCAGCAGGGTGAGTTAGAGCGCTTGCACATAGAGTGCGAGAAGTTGCGAGACCGCCACGAGAAGTTAATGGCACGATCAGAGGGCCTAGAGAAGGAGAATGAGCGACTCAGGATAGAACTGGCACAAACAGATCGTCAAAGTGAGAAGAACCGCTCTGACTTAGACAGACTGGAGAAAGCCCAGCAGGCCAGAGAGCATGCAGAGAATGAAGTGAGCAGGTTAACACGTGAACTAGAGAAGTCACAGCTCCACCTTGGTAAGTACCAGGAGAACACTGAGGCAGCACGGATTGAGTTTGAGCGCATGGCCACGGAACTGAGTAGGCTTCATGAGAAACTTGAGCGGTCACAGGCTGACCTTCGGAAAGCAACAGAAGAACGAGATGTATTGAGCACAGACAGAGAGACCCTCAAGAAGGAGTTGCAACAGACCAAAATTGCCATTGAGCAGCTTCAGAGTAACCAGCAGCGTGTGCGCCAGGACTTGGACCATAGGACACAAGATGAAGTGGCTAAACTTAAGCAGGAACTGGCTCAGGCCAACAGAGACAGGGACAAAATGGCCTCCATCCTTGATAAGAGAGATAAGCAGGCTGAGAAAATTGATAAACAGTTAGGCAAAATGGAGGCAGAGATAAAACAGTTGACTCTGGAGAGGGATCAACTGGTGATACAGCTGGAGAAGTCACAGGATATGCTGATGAACTTCCAGCAGGAGCTGCTGCAGTCAGAATCAGAGCTGCAGAGGGAACGTGAGGAGGCGCGGCGGATGAAAGGCGAACAGCGCCACATGCCTCAGGATGTGGAAAGAGACAACAGAGACATAATTGACAACAAAGACCGAGAAATTAAACAACTTCATTTGCAGGTACAAGCTGTTCAGAAAGAAAGGGACAAAGAGAAGGACCGTTGTGAGAAATTGGAAAAAGTGCTTCAACAGATTGGGGTACAAGGAGACCTTGAGATAGAACAGTGGCGTAAGGCAGTTGAGGCTGAACGTACCAGGGCAGACACAGCTGAAAAGGCAGTGACAGAAATGCAGAAAACCGTGCAAGGGACAGAGAAGCAGATGCAAGCATTGCAGCAGCAGATTGCTCAGTTGCAACAACAGGCTATGACAACAGCACCTGCTGCCAGCAACAAGGAAGACATGAAAATGCGCAGAGAACTGGAAAAGGCGCAAGAAGACCTGAAGAATGCAGCAGTTGAACGAGAAAGGTTCCAGGCACAACTTGAGATGCTAGTGCAAGAACTGGAGAAGAACCAGGTTAGTTGGAGGATTGCCCAAACTTCAGCAGGTGTATGTATTTGTGTATCTGTTGTGTGCCTGACAAAAAGCTTGTTTATTTCTGTACACAGAGTCATCATAAATGATCTTTGCACTTTCAAATATTTTTGGGGGATTACATCATCCCATTGAATTTGTTAAATCCTTGTTAGTTTATTGATTCTCCAATAACTATAAATTATTGTTTATTTATTTATTTATTCATTGCATTTACTATGACATTTTTTGGCCAGTAATTGCAGCCATCTTCAGCTAGTGTAATGATGGCTGCAGTTACTGGCCAAAACATGTTGTAAGGAGTGTGATAAATAAATGAGTATACAATCATTTGTAGTGTTGCATTAATTGGAAAATTGGTACACTAACATTGTTTAAATATTTCTTTAAATAAAATCTGCAAAGTATGAAATCTGTACAGCGTATTATAGTAGTCTCGTAGTTTGTATTGCCATTTGTTAGATTTCAGTGTGAACACCATTGGTAATTTGACACATATCAAGACAGTAATCAGTCTCCATACAAATGCTGGGCAACATTTGAATTTCAGTGTATTCAGAAGCAACTTGAATGCAGATTTTGAATTCATTAAAGACATTGAGACAATGAAATGGGTGTGTGTAAACAGCCTCCTTGACACACCCCAGAAGTGAATGTAGTGGATTTAGAACCAGGGTTCCAGTGTTTGGAATGTGATTGGTTGTAGCTCTGAAGTGTTTCACATCACCAATGGGACTCATGACAAAATCGGATATGTGACAGTCAAAACTTTGGGACTTCTACATTATGCTGTACAAAGTTCATTTCTGTTTGTAGCACACATTTCCTAGGATAATTTTGCAAATGTGTTAAGGTCATATATAATCACCCTGTATTTCCTTTCAGTTCAGTGTGCATATGTCCATTATGTGTCGGTGTTTATTGTAAATTTTTTATAAGGAATCATTTTTCTGGTCTCCTGATAAGTTACAGCTACTTTTCTCCAGTATGGGCATTATTTTATTATGATTGTGTCGTAATGTTTTAATTCATTATTACAAGGTTGTCATAACTTAGCTTACAGTTGTGTAAAGTATCTAGAAATTCTCTGGCACACTTTTAAATGTTGAGCATTAGATTTCAGCATGCTCTGCACTGAACCTGTATCCTTTGGGCATATCCTCCAACCCATGCTAGTTTTGTATATTTCTGTACACCCTTGTCATTTGTTTATTTAATGCACATGGCATCTGTATACAAGATAGTCAATAATGAACACGTGTTTCCACGTTTTCATGCACAGCTCATTTTTCATGTTGCATTTTTTATTACTTTAAGTTGGATTTTCCCTACAATTATTCATACCTTTTATAATAGCATGATGATTGTGTGTTACTTTTGTGAGCATAAACTGGAGCCTTACTACATGAACTACAATTTACTGCAGTAAAAATTATGAACATTTTCTTTCAAACTACTTAGTCCAGTGTGAAAGTTCTTTGTCACAGTTTTGTCTTTCCTGTACTGCAGACTACACAAACACATATAGTGGGGCTTCATTGTGCATTAATATTTTTTCCATATGTGCAGCTTATTTTTGGAACTCTTGATGTGTTTAACTTGTTTATGTCCTGAAGCTGCCATGTGGACAGATTTTGGTATTTTACTTCTTTATTATTTTTGTGTATGGTAAAGTTACATGTATATATAGTGGCTCCCATACAATTGTGACTGCAGTTTAACAACCTGCCAGTTACTGCTGTCATGTAATTTGTGCCAGTGGGTAGCATCTGTGTCAAGTATTGTTAAGTGAAGTGTTAATTGCAATTTAAGGTTATTATTTGTCTGATCTCACACAACTTGCAATTTATTATTCATTTTACATAAACAGCTATTTATGTACTTACTAGTAGTGTTAAAATTGGAAAATATAATCATTTAGTGGGGCAATAAGTAGGAGGTAAATACTTCATAGAATGTTATGAAAATTCTTGAAACCAATGCAAGAAACATGACAAGGTTTTTATTCTGTATAAATTGTGAAAGTTTTTCCAGAGGTATGTTACAGCCAACATCACTTTTCTTATGAGAAACGTGCTGTAAGAAAACAAAATGCATTCCCACCACCATAAATTGGGCACTATATTTATTTTCTTTAAAGGATTTTTGTATAAATTTAATAACAGCTGTACTACATTCCGTTTCATTTCTGTAGGTAATGACATTTGAAATGTACATTTCTTTAATGTGTTCAGGTTTGGTGAAGCATTTGCACAGCTGTATTGGGCTACTGCATATTTATTACTACTGACTCCTGTACATTTTTGTGCCTAGGGTTATTTTGATTAAAACAAATTCAAAGCCTTCTTTTAGAGGGAAATATAGAGAGCTCATATGCACACACACACACACACACACACACACACACACCACACCACACACACACACA
>Ga0123353_10013620_pt1 | contig 11661 bp, 12 predicted proteins | sample TergutLab28metaG_3_FD_92763 | JGI IMG/M metagenome (GOLD analysis project Ga0123353, IMG submission 92763) | Labiotermes labralis P3 segment gut microbial communities from Petit-Saut dam, French Guiana - Lab288 P3 | ecosystem: Host-associated > Arthropoda: Insects > Digestive system > Gut ... | reverse complement strand
GCCAGCCGGCTGTTGCCGCTGCTCGACTCCAGAAGCGCCTGCGCCATCTTGATGCTGGCGGGAATACCATACACCGCCTGGGACTCCAGCACTAACGGAGTATATTGCTGAATATATTCCTGAAAGGTAAATTGCCGCTCCGCCGACGCTACATCTGCAACAGCCCAAACAACTGCCAGGGCTAAAATAATCCTGCCGTATTTCATCACGCGTTTTTTTCTTCTTCCTATTTTCGACAAATATAGGAAAAATCTTGGTTATTTTCTTCTTTCCTGCATTGGATTCTATCCGAAAAACAATAATTTTGTAAAAAATATGCTGAAAAAATGTTTACCGAACAAGCCAATGAAATCTTTCGGCAGGTGATTAACGATTATCACCGCCGTGACAATGTGGATCATCCTGTTGCAAACCCCTGGCCGGAGGGCGGTATCGAACACCTGCTCTACCTGAAAAACTGGATCGACACCGTACAGTGGCATCTGGAGGATATCATCCGCAACCCGCAGATCGACCCCACCGAAGCGCTCAAACTCAAGCGACGCATCGACGCATCGAATCAGGAGCGCACCGACATGGTGGAGTATATCGACAGCTATTTTCTGCATCAATTCCGGGAAGTTGTTCCCGCGCCGGATGCCAGAATCAATACTGAAACTCCCGCCTGGGCGATCGACCGGCTCTCGATTCTGGCGCTTAAAATCTACCACATGCAACAGGAGACGCAACGCCCTGATGTGGAACAGACTCACCGCGATGCCTGTCGGGAAAAGTTGAACGTGCTGCTTACTCAGCAGATCGACCTCTCCACAGCCATCGAAGAGTTGCTGGACGACATTGCGCACGGACGCAAATTCATGAAGATCTACAAGCAGATGAAGATGTACAACGATCCGGCGCTGAATCCCGTACTATACGGACAGAAGTAATCCGGTCCTTAATGAAAAAAAAGCGATCCAAACCGCAGCATCTGCTCATTGTCCGGCTTTCGGCCATGGGCGACGTGGCGATAGTGGCGCCCGTAGTGGCCTCTCTGCGCGCCGCTTTCCCCGACTTGCGGATCACGCTGCTCACACGGGAACGTTTTGCTCCTTTCTTTCGCGACATCGAACGGATTGATTTTTTCTTCCCCGACTTTACCGACCGGCATAAGGGATTTTGGGGGATTTTCAGGCTGTGGAAAGACTTGCGGCCGCTGAAAATCACCCAACTCGCCGACCTGCACGATGTATTGCGTACAAAACTGCTGCGCCGGCTGATGCGGCTCAACAAAACGACATACACGGCAATCAACAAAGGACGTTACGAGAAGAAATTGCTGACCCGGAAATTCAGAAAAGAGGTTAAACCCCTGAAGCCGACCATCGAACGCTACCGCAAAGCAATCACCCGTTTCGGTTACTCCTTTGCATTGCCCGAAGCGGCCGCCTGCATCGAGCGTCCGATTCCCGCAGCAATCGTCCCGCGTACCGGTGAAAAAAACGGAATTTGGGTGGGTTTTGCACCTTTCGCCAAACACATAGGCAAAATCTACCCCACAGCCCAAGCCGACGAAGTGATCGGACTGCTGGCCGGAAAATACAAACGGGTATTTCTCTTTGGCGGAGGAGTTTACGAGCGTGATTTTACGGAGTGCATGGAGAAGCGTCACGGCTCGAAGGTCATTTCGGTGATCGGACGCCTCACCCTTTCCGAGGAGATGGATCTGATCGCCAACCTCGACGTCGTGGTAACAATGGATTCTGCCACGATGCACATCGCCTCGAACGAAGGGACGCCTGTAGTTTCGATCTGGGGAGCAACGCATCCTTACGCAGGATTTTATGCTTTCGGCCAGCCTCTCAAGAATGCCGTGCAGATCAATCTGCCTTGCCGCCCTTGTTCGGTTTACGGCAACCGTCCCTGCATCTACGGCGATTATCGCTGCCTTGTGCGCATCACTCCTGCCATGATTTTCGCCTCCGTGCAGCGGGTCATAAAGCAGAAAAAGAGATTTAGAACAGAACCACGTCGTCCGGCAGGATAATACAAACCTTTTTAAATGTCTGTCCTGAGGCATTTGTATAACATTTCGCCTTGGCTGGTTGCGCATCGATAAATTTCCCCTTGCCAAATCCGGGAAACTGACGGTAATCATTCGGAATATGCCCGTCTATAAACCTGATGATACTGCCGACATCGAATCTTATAATGCGAAATAAACAAATCAAAAAAATAACAAATAAAGAAATATTATAGACTTTTTAGAGATGCTCTAAAGAAGAAAAAAGTAACTTTGTCGCCCGAAAGGCATATTGCATACACTCATTCAAATTGTACCGATGCGCATTTTTGAAAACCGCTACGCTTTGCAACAATACCTCGACAGCATGCCTGCCGCACACTTTGTTCCCACAATGGGTGCGCTCCATGCCGGACACCTGTCGCTCGTCGAGGCGGCGCGCAAGGGTGGCGGCACGGTCGCAGTGAGCATTTTCGTGAATCCCACGCAATTCAACGATCCCCTCGATCTGGAGCGATACCCCCGTACCCTCGACGCCGACTTCCGGCTGCTCGACCCTTTGGGCGTGGATGCGGTTTTCATCCCCTCGGTGAAAGAGATCTACCCGGAACCCGACATGCGCCGCTTCGATTTCGGACAACTCGACAAGGTGATGGAGGGAGCCACACGTCCGGGACACTTCAACGGCGTGGCTCAGGTCGTCAGCCGCCTTTTCGAGATTGTACGGCCTGCTGCGGCCTATTTCGGCGAGAAAGATTTTCAACAAATCGCCATTATCCGGGCGATGGTAAAACAGTTGGAACTGCCGGTGAAGATCGTAGCCTGTCCGACTGTACGCGAACCCGACGGCTTGGCCATGAGTTCGCGCAATACACTGTTAAACAACGAACAGCGTGCTGCTGCTCCATTGATTTACGCTACACTGGCGGAGGCTGCGGCGTTGCGTACCACGTTGGATATCGGAGCTATCGAGCGGTGGGTAGTTGCACGAATCAATCAAAATCCCTATCTTGAAACCGTTTATTTCCGGATCGTGGATGCCGGGACGTTGCTTCCGGTTACCGACCGGAGCGTTCCCGGTGAGAAGCGAGGGTGTATTGCAGTGAAAGCCGGCGATATTCGCCTGATTGACAACATAGATTTCGGAAGATGAAAAACATGCAGATAGAAGTGCTGAAATCGAAGATTCACCGGGTGACGATCACCGAGGCGAATCTTCAGTACGTGGGCAGCATCACCATTGACGAGGCGTTGATGGAGGCCGCCAACATCATTGCAGGCGAAAAAGTGCAGGTTGTCAACGTAAACAACGGCACCCGCCTTGACACCTATGTTATTAAGGGGCGGCGCGACAGCGGCGAAGTCTGCCTCAACGGCCCTGCAGCCCGGCTTTGCACCCCCGGCGACGTGGTCATCATCATCTCCTTCGCCACGATGAATTTCGAGGATGCCAGGCATTTCAAGCCGTGGGTGGTCTTCCCGGATACTGCTACCAATCGTTTGGTGAAATAGTGAAGTGCCGGACAGAAAATGACATTAATAAACGATAGACGGCAGGGAAAACAGGCATGGAGTGCAAATCCGCATCAAACAGCTAAAAAACAATAATATAAACATTCGGATTGCAAATTCACGCCAGCAGGCAAAAAGATATTGTAACCATTTTCTAAATCACCTCCGCCACCACAAAATTGCTGCCGCCGATAAAGATCATATCTTCGGGTGCGGCCAATTCGCAGGCGCGGGCATAAGCTGCCGAAACGCCGGGAATGGTTTCGCCGTGCAGACCGTGGCTTTTCGCAGCGGCAGCGAGGGCGGCGGCAGGAAGCGCCCGGGCGACGGAAGCCTGCGTGAAAATGTAATGAGCAGCGACAGGAAGCAGCAGCAGTATCGCAGCGAGGTCTTTCTCTTCGACCACTCCCAACACAAAGAAGAGTCGGTTATAGTGTTGACGGCGAATCTGTTCGGCGACATGCCGGATGCCGTGTGCGTTGTGTCCCGTGTCGGCCACCACAAGGGGTGCGTGGCCGAGCACCTGCCAGCGTCCGAGCAAACCTGTGGCACGTGCAGCCGCGGCGCACCCCCGAACCACCGCATCAGGCGACACCCGCAGTGAGGTGCGCTCATTAAGCGCATCAACCGCAGCCAGGCACGTTACGATATTCTTGCGCTGATAATCGGCCTGCAGGTCGAGTTTTATTGAAAAATGTTCTCCACTCGCCAATCGTTCTATTTGTAACACTTGCCCTTCCGCTAAAGATTCCGAACCGGTGCAACAGTAAAAATCCTGTGCGAAAACCAACGGTGCGCCCTGCTCCGCAGCCTGCGCCTCGAAAACCGGATCGCTTTCCGGCCCGCGTTCGCCTACCACTACGGGAATCCCCGGCTTGATAATCCCCGCCTTCTCGCAAGCGATCTTTGCAAGGGTATCCCCCAGCAGGTCCGTATGGTCGAGGCCGATATTGGTGATGACCGAGAGCGCCGGCGTTACTACATTGGTTGCGTCGAGCCGCCCGCCCAGTCCTGTTTCGACCACCGCCACATCAATCCCGGCAGTGCGAAAATGTTCGAAAGCCATCCCGACAGTCATCTCAAAAAACGACAACCCTTGCATCGCCTTGCGGTAACATGCGACAAACTCCACCACTTCCCGTTCGGATATCGTCTCTCCGTCGATGCGTATCCGCTCGCGGAAATCGCGCAGGTGGGGCGAGGTGTAAAGCCCAACGCGATAACCCGCCGCCATCAATACAGAGGCGAGGATGTGCGAGGTCGAACCTTTGCCGTTGGTGCCGGCGACATGTATCGTGCGAAAGTCGTTTTGTGGATCGTTCAGATGATGCAGGAAAGCGTTCACTCTCTCCGGGCCGGGTTTGTACGCTTCGGCCCCCATCTGCTGAAACTCAGGCAGGGCGTTGTAGAGAAATTCGAGGGTACTGCGGTAATCCATATTTCATTCGACCGTCATTTCCAAACTGATTGCCAATAATACGACCAACTCAATATGGAATAACTTTTTCCCCATAACATCAATGCTTTTTACGCATGATATGCACCGGCACGTAAAGGATACAGAGCAGGAAGATATAGAGCGCCAGCCGGCCGATGTAGTCGCCGAAACGGGTGTAGAAGGTCAGGCGGTCGTTCAGTTCGAGGGTGCGGGTGATTGTTCCGCGCTCCTGCCAGACAAGTTTGTCGAGCACGTCGCCCCGCGCATTGATGAAGCCCGATATTCCCGTATTGGCGCTGCGGGCGATGCTGCGGCGCACCTCGATGGCGCGTAGCCGCGCGAATGAAAAGTGATTGCGGTGTCCCATCGTATTTTCCCACCAGCCGTCGTTGGTGATGATAAAGAGGATTTGTGCGCCGTTCTGCACAAACTCGGAGAGATACGATCCGTAAACCGATTCAAAGCAAATGCCCGTGCCGCTGCGCACACCCGAACCCGGATGAACAAAGACGCGGCGCACAGTATCGCATCCCAACTGTCCGGGGATGCCGCCCAGATCGACAATCAGAAATTCGAGGTGGCGCAGCAATTTGTAATAGGGCATTTTTTCGACGCCCACGACCAGTTTCGATTTGTGATGTATCTGTACGCATTGGGTCGTATCTACCGAAAGGGCCGAATTATAGACATCATACCAATAGCCCAAATCCTTCTGTGTCCGGGCTGTCGGAGAGGACGCTGCAAGAGAATAGTATCGCCGGAAGGTGGTTCCCCCGACAATAAACTGCGCTTCGGGGTAGCGCGTGCAGGCTATTTCGCGGAAGGTCTTCACCGCAGGCATCTGCGTGATATGATCTTCCCACAGGTGATCGTCAATCGCCGTTTCGGGCAGAACAACATAGTCAACACCCTGCGGCGCAAGTCGCACGAGCTGTAACAGGAGGCCGGTCTGTTCGGCCTGCGTAACGACGAATTTTTCCCGGTAAGGATCAATGTTGGGCTGCACGACCGAGACCCGCACCACAGCTTTTTTATCTTGCAGGCTACGGCTTTGAACGAGATACATGGAGTTTGAAACAATCGCCGGAAGCATCACCGCCAGCGCAGGCGCAAGCCATTTGCGGAATCCACGAGGTTTTTTTAATGCTCTGTAAATAAGGATATTGCATATAATCAGCCAGAGCGATCCGCCGAATACGCCCGTAAATTCATACCATTGTACAAATGCCGCATCATTGCAAAGGCCATTACCCAGCGTGAGCCACGGGAACGACACTTCACCGGCCGTATAGATATATTCCGCTGCAATCCACGCTGATGCGAGCAGCACGAAAGCCAACGCCGCGGACACCCGCTTGCTGACAAAGTGGTAGAGCATAAAGGCGCCGCCCATCAGCAGGATTGTAATGATAACCGAAAGGATCGCCCCGATCGGAGCTGCATACCAGATCCACCACGTAGTAATCGCACTCCAAAGTCCGAAGATGAGCGCCATCCAGCCGGCCGTACTCCAAAAGGCGCGGCGGCTCCGGTCAGCTTCTCCGCTAATCCACAGCAGCGGTACGAGCGCACCGATCAGCGGCAAGCCCGTCAATCCGAGCCAGCCGACCGAGAGCAGCGCTACACTCAGCAGGGATAACAGTAAACGGTTCCTCAACTTATCACTTTTATACTCGGAATAGACGATTGCACCGGAAGCGTATTAATGCTCGTTGCGCCCAGCTTGGCCAATTCGTAACGCACTTTCGCCAATGGCTCGTCGATATTTCCTGCGTCTATTTCAACGCTATATACCGTGAAATTTTTACCCATGCTAACGGTCGGCTCGTCGGCAAACAGATTTTTTTCGCGTAAATAGCGGTCTATCGAATCAACATTTTTATTGGGAACGTTGAACATCACCATCATTTTGTTTTCTGCGTTTATCGAACCATACAGATTCAATAAAAACATATTTAAAAGTTCAAGTTTTGCCGCATCTCTCCGCACTTCGGGGTTTATCCAGACACTGGATTGCGAGTGCATTACCGTGTCAATGATTTTTAATCCGTAATTTTTAATGGCGCTGCCCGACTGGGTGATTTCCAAACCTATATCGGCACCGCCGTTTTTGATTTTGGCTTCGGTTTTACCCCACGTTTCGTAGATAACAATACCCGATTCTATTTTTGAAGGCGTTTTATATTTTTGCACCGAGAACGATTGAAATCTGTCCAGAATACCCATTTCGTCCAATTTTGTACGCAACCAGTCCAACGCCATATAAGGCATTTCGGATACAACCGTGATTAGTTGTTTTTGCGAACAAAGATTTTTCAAAAAACCTTCAATCGTATCAAATTCATCGCCTTCAACGATTCCGACCAACTTTACGCCGCCGCGATTCAACTTCATAACATGTTCCAGATTTACCTCTTTCCCGTATTCCAGTTTCATCTCCAGAATCCGCTCCCTAATCCAGTCATCGCCGGCAATCGCCACGTCTATCTCATTGATTTCGAGCTGTGAACCAAACTCCTGCGGACGTCCGTCCCAACCAAACAGATAATTGACCGAAGTAAATTTTGTAGGACCTCCCTGCGCATATCCCGACACATTAAAACCACTGTTAACCAACAGATTTACCAGATTTCCGCCTCTGTTGGGGTCGGCAAGCGAACCAGCAGGCATTCCTATTTTCAACACTGTTTCCATTATCTTATTTTTCGATGATTTCCAATGAATTACCCCCGTTTATTTTGCGATAATAGCACGATGAATAGGGCATCCCGTTCTCCTTTTTGGCGTGACAGGCTCCTTTTCCCTGCGGCGTTACCAAATACAAGAGTGAATTTTGCTCGCAATTGATGCGAATCTCCTCTATTTTCAACATATCGCCCGATGTTAATCCTTTTTTCCACAATTCGTTGCGGCTGCGGCTCCAGTAAGTGGCATAACCGCTGCGGCGCGTTTCGTCGAAAGCCTCTTTGTTTACAAATGCCAAAATCAGCACCTCTTTTGTTGTGTAATCCTGCGTAACGACAGGCAACAATTTTTGTTCCTCTTCGCCAAAATCTATCAACAATTCGGCTGTACTCTCCTTGCTCATTGCTTTAAAAATTAAAAAATTATGGTATTCGTTTACGCGGACATGGACGCAGTGTAAATTGCCGCTACCGCCGGTTCCTGTCACGGCGGCCGGAGGAGTCGGGTTGATTCTTCTTCTCAAGGCCATCAATCAGTGCTTCGGCCAGATCAACGCCCGCCTGCTCGGAGATCGAGAGGAGTACCCAAAAAACATCTCCCAATTCATTCGCCATCTCCCTGCGCAGGAGTTCGCTCGTGGGATTGAGTTCACCATGTTTGCGGGCAATTACACGCACCAATTCGCCTACCTCTTCGGTCAGGGCGGCCATGTTTGTAAGCTCGCTGCGGTGGCGCGAAGGCAACTTGCCTTCCCATGCCGCTACCAGTTCCTGTGCCTCTTTGATCGTCATTGTCGTTCTTTTACGCTTCTATTCACGGTTTTTGGAGTCAATCCAAATCGTTACCGGGCCGTCGTTCACCAATTCCACCTGCATATCGGCGCCAAAAATCCCGTCGCCGGGCCGGATGCCTGTTTCCGCTTCCAGCACAGCCAAAAACTCTCCGTACAACGGTTTCGCTACTGCTTCTCCCGCAGCCCGAATATAGGATGGCCTGTTGCCTTTCTTAGTCATGGCGTGCAGTGTGAACTGGCTTACGCACAGGATTCCACCGCCGGTCTCCATTACGTCGCGGTTCATCACGCCGATTTCATCCGCAAAGATACGCAATTTCGCCACTTTCCTCGCCAGCCACTCAATATCTTCGCGTCCGTCGGCAGTTTCGATTCCCACAAAAATCAGCAATCCCGCACCGATCGCGGAGATGACCTCCCCTTCGACCGACACCGAAGCCCGTTTTACCCGCTGGATCAACAGCCGCATCTTGTTATCCGTAAATAATTCCGAAAGGTAGTGCAAAAAGCGGAAAATAAAAAGGGGCTGCCCTGATGAAATCCGATCATGATGGTGATCACCTCCGAATCGGAAAGTTGTCCTGCCCGATTGCGGCGTTTCTTATCACCTGCAAGTTGAAGTTGTTTGGCTTGGGTAATCTCCTGCGAAAATTCTTTGTAGAAATCACCTGCACAACAGAAAATTTCTGTAATTTTATCCCGGAAACTCATAAGCAAAAGCGTCGAAAGAATTTTTGAAGATATTGCAAACTCACAAAACAGATGAACCAACGCTCAACGACCCAAAGGGGTGAATTGTAAAATAATAAATAACAGAAAACTAAGATTATGCCAAACAAAATTCAAATTTTCGAGAAACAGCCTGTTCGCGCCGTTTGGGACGAAGAAGGCGAAAAATGGTGGTTTTCGGTGGTTGATGTAGTAGGCGTATTGACCGATAGTCCAAATCCACGTAAGTATTGGAGTGTTTTGAAAACCAGACTTAAACAAGAAGGAAATGAAACGGCTACAAATTGTAGCCAGTTGAAATTACTTATGCCCGACGGCAAAATGCGTTTCACAGATGTGGCTGATACAGAGCAAATTTTGCGGATAATTCAATCCGTTCCAAGCAAAAAAGCCGAGCCATTCAAAATGTGGCTTGCAAAAGTCGGAGCAGAGCGAATTGACGAAACGATTGATCCCGAACTCTCTATTGACCGTGCCATTCAGAATTACCGCCGTTTGGGTTACAGCGAAAATTGGATAAATCAGCGAATAAAATCCATCGAAGTACGCAAAGCCCTAACCGACGAATGGGATAAAAGCGGCGTACAACAAGGCAAAGAATATGCCGACCTGACCGACCTGATGAGCAAAACGTGGAGCGGAATGACTACTCGCGAATACAAAAGTTTCAAAGGACTGAAAAAGGAAAACCTTCGCGACAATATGACAAACACCGAATTGGTACTCAATATGTTGGCAGAAGTAGCCGCTACCGATATTTCTATCGAACGGCAACCTGCAAATTTCAACGAAAGCGCAAAAGTGGCAGCCGAAGGTGCAAAAGCCGCCAAAGTTGCCCGCCAACAAATCGAAAAAAGCACGGGAAAACCGGCAATTTCCTCGCTTAATGCTCATTCGGGAATGATGATTGGAAAAGGTGAAAACAATAAATAACAGAAAATCAAACAGCATGTTAAAAAAGCCAGCCGATAACTGGTAGTTATCATTAGAATACGCCAAACCGCCGCCTTGCTCGAAAAAATGGATGAAAAACAATAAAGAAGATCCGGCAATTTGAATGTACCTTCTATAATCACAGTCCAACGCACTTAAAAGCTATATTTTTTCACTTATAATCAAGTAATTATCAGGGTTTTACGATGGAGATCCGCAGGAAGCAGCTAATAATCAAACGATTACGAATTATAATGTGTTGCCCCTATCTGCCATTAACGTGAGTTGCGCTTAAGCAATACTTATTCCACCGGGTAAACGGCCTGTATGACCGTTTACAAAGCGTTGTGATATATTATGGCCGCGCAGTTTCCAATGTTGTTTTCGGATAAAGGTTCACGTGTTAATAACAAGGAAATAAACAATATACAATGAATCCTTGTCTGTAACCCGCGTTAAAACAAAGAGAGGCCGCGACGATCGTAGCCTCTCCTTGTTCATCTATCCCGGCTTATGGTGTAGCGATGGGATAGTTATCCATATTGGCACGGATGCAGCGGATGGGGGTCGAAAATGCCACACCGCGATTGGCGCAAACATTCGCCGTGCTGAACCATGCCAACATGCTCTGTCCGTTTTGCACTGAAGGCAGGCACCAGTAGGCAGCATCGGTACCTTTGCCTGTCCATGTAGTTCCTGCCGCATTGGCTAAATAACCGCCTGCCAAGGGGAGGTAAAGGGGCGGATCCTTCAGGGCGGCAATACCCGAATTTGTATTCGAATAGCTCTGTTTGTTGAGCCTCATGTAATCATTGAACTTGAGCCACTCGGTTGAGGTCGGTGGACGAAATCCTTCGGGGCATGGATTGTTAGGCCCCAACTCTCCGGCAGCAACCGTGATAGAGCCTATTCTGGTGTTCGAACTGTTGTACTCATCGAAAGTGAGTGTCGTAGTTCCGGCATTATACCAAAGTCCGTGTGGGTAATTAGCTGTAGTCCAACGGTATTTCTCGCCGTGATAGAAGAAACCGAGGTTCTGGCCGTTGAAAACAAATCCCGGAGCATCGCGTCCGATCATGTACGTTAATCCGTAGGAATCCTCACTGTTGGGATCGGTCGAGGTTGCGCCAATGTTCTTGTCAAGCCAGATTTCGAGGTTATTCGAAACGTAACCATCGCCGTTCATATCGAAGAAAACCGTCTTGTAAGTGAAGGTCTGGCGTTGGGGGCTGGCGGCGGTGCCGGCGGCGATCAAGGCTGCGACATCAGAGGTGATGATCGTATGCGAAACAGTTTCTTCAACATAGGGAATGGTGGGCAGGATCTCGGTATCAAAACTGTAGGTTTTCTCGGCGGCGCCCTCAAACTGCATGTGGAAGACCAGCGTTACCTCGCCTGTCCCGTTAGGTTTAATGCCCAGTGGAATAGAGATATCCCCCGGCGACTCGTCAACGTTTAACTTGTAGATGGACGGTTCGGTTTCGAGCGTCTCGTTTTGGGCACAGGTGAACCATACTGTCAGCACGCGGCCCCAACCTTCGGTGTAGGAGAAATCAACCGACGCATTGG
>Ga0123353_10013618_pt1 | contig 11661 bp, 4 predicted proteins | sample TergutLab28metaG_3_FD_92763 | JGI IMG/M metagenome (GOLD analysis project Ga0123353, IMG submission 92763) | Labiotermes labralis P3 segment gut microbial communities from Petit-Saut dam, French Guiana - Lab288 P3 | ecosystem: Host-associated > Arthropoda: Insects > Digestive system > Gut ... | reverse complement strand
GGAAGGAGACCACTGGGGAGACCTAGGCGTAAATGGGTGGATAATATTAGGATGGATCTCCAGGAGGTGGGATGTGGGTATATGGACTGGATTGGGCTGGCCCAGGATAGAGACAGGTGGCAGACGCTTGTGAATGCAGTAATGAACCTTCGGGTTCCGTGAAATGCGGGGAATTTCTTGACTAGCTGCAAACCAGTTAGCTTCTCAAGAAGGACTCTGCACCATGGAGTAAGTAAGGAGTATAGGTCTACTGTATCATTGAGACAGTATACACAGCTGTCCGTTTTCCTATTCTGATAACTTTTGAATATATTGGTAGATTTTTATGAAACATGGTGTGCCATTAGAGGCCACATCCACTATGCAACTACAACATGAGTATCGTATGACAGGTTAATGGTGGTGGTGGTGCTGGTGATGTCAGTAGCACCACTTAACACTATCTTGAAATTTTTTGTGGTGTTAGAGATTTGAAAAATATTTAACCTTCATTACAATAACTTTTTGTTTTTGAGTAAAAACAAGATGGTAGAAATGCAAAATCTAAATATGTATTTACGTATCAGTTTGTAAGCAATAACTAGTGAACCACTGGAGATGGGCCAGTGCAATTCATGGAGATGGATCAGAAACATACCTGCATGTCATGCATGTAATTAGAATACATTTAAATAGAATGTATGCACAAAGTGAGTCACGATATTTCATATTAATTAGTATAGTTGGTAGTGATTGTGCTGCATGCTGGATGACGGAATCATTATGGTTAAATTCCAAGCAGGTGCAAGGGATTATCTCTTCTCCCATGCATAGAGACTGGCCTGGGGCCCGTTCCATTGTGTTCCTGATGCTCTTTTCGTGGGCGTAAAGTTCTTGGGGCATGAAGCTGGCCAGTCACCTCCATCTAGTGCCAGGATTAAGAATGGGTGAAGCCATAACTGCACACTGCCATATGTCTTCGTGACATGTACAGGGACAACTTTACTCTTATTAATTCACAGATGTCACTAATTTTGCCATACAGTTTCAATGATATGGTGGAGAGAAAGTTTCAGCAGCTCTAATGTTTTATTATTTTACTCAAGCATGAACCCAATATTCTCTGAGACAAGCTGATCACTCGTCCAGAGGAGTCCTACCGACTGTGGTGTGTCGTCGTGTGTGATCTAGAAACCTCATGAATGGGGAGGCCCTGGCTCACTGGGGGCTGTTGCACCAAAAACCACAATGAACCCAATATTTGTTCAGTTGATATGACATCATGATCCACATATGATTTAAATTAGATTGCAGCATTAAATTGATGCATATGTATTTAATCATGACCAAATGCTCACTTGTACGTTTCTAGGGAAGTTATTTCCAGATTGGAGACATCGTGGCGATGCGCGATGTTGATGGAGGGTTGTATTATGCACAGATCCGTGGTCTGCTCACAGATCAGTACTGTGAGAAGAGCTGCGTTGTGACATGGTTACTTCCTACACAGGCAAGCCCTAACATGGAGGAAGGGTTTGATCCTGCCACCTATATCATAGGTAATACTTGTATTAACATATTTAGATTTTTGGCTATCAGAGGAAATAACTTATAAATTATTGTTGATCTACTTTTATGATGTAGTTCAGTGATATTAATTTGATAAGAATGTAAATAGTGTACAGAGAACACAGAAATTCTGTTCCACAATAGTAAAGTAATTTATCTAGAAATTAATTTAGAAAAAGCAAACTGAATCCATGCAGTCAGAATCATAATATGAAAGCTATATATTAGATACCTCTAAAAATATGGCAGTATTTCAGATGTTCTGGAACAGAAGTAATAATATTCTCAAATAAATGAATTTGGTTCTGTTGCGAACAAAAAGTTTTCAATTAATAAATGGGTATGTCATTACTTAAAGTTGGGAAGCCAATACTATAATGGATGGATAGCATATACATGAAAATATCTTCCCTTGACTGTCCAGAATCTTGTAATAAACAAGAATTTTGGTTGAAATAAATTTTAAACCATCATATTGAACTTAACTTTAATATGTCATGTTTATGTCCTATTCGAACATTTTAATATGTCATGTTTATGTCCTATTCGAACATTTTAATATGTCATGTTTATGTCCTATTCGAACATCTGTGTCAGACATATACAGTGTGTTTGGAAAGTTACTTAGGCTGTGGTAGAGTCCAGTTGAACTGTGATGGCACATGGTGACGCGAATAAAATTAAATGGGTTCAGGCCTGTATAGACGCTCATGTACATCACTTCCAACACTTTTCATAAGTACACAGCGAATTTCCAAACTTCTCTTCCTGCGCGTCATCATGTGCCATCACATTTCAACAGGACTGTATTGTACCCTAAGTGCACAGCAACTTTCCGAATGCACTGTACATCAAAATGTTATTCAGACTGTACAGGGCATCAAGTATTATTTCTGTAATTGTTAAACCTTTGGTTGGGTCAGCTTTTGTTCGTATTATTAAATGTCTCCTCGATGATCTGTGAGGTTGAACGATGTAGGAGACAACTATAAAGGAAAATAAATATGACATACTAAAGTTAATTACGCTAAAAATGAAATACTGCAGGAATTCTGGTATTTCAATTTATAGAACAGAGACATAATTTCAGTCATCTTTTACAGGACCAGAAGAAGATATTCCACGGAAACTTGAGTGTGTAGATTTTGTTATGCACGCTCCTTCAGATTATTTTAAGACTCGAAACACTCCCTTCCCACCTTCTCATGTTGATGGCTGTGACAGTAACTTCATCTGGACAAGGCTTACCCCTCAGATGAGGTCCACATGATATGAATAAAAGGGTACCGCAAGAATATTCTGAACTATACCGAGGGTCTGGTATGTAGTCCCATGGAATAATCCCATTTATACTTCCATGACAGCATACTTTCCTATACTCCCACTTGTGTATCCATTATGTTCAAACACTTGTTGGTAGCGGCAGCCATGTAATAATCTTCTACAGTAAAGAGTGCTTTGGGCTTGCTGACATAAGCCAGAGGAGAATACAGTAGTTGCCAGAGTGGGCAACAGTAAATGCCATGTTCCCACTATCCAAGGGACTTTACCCACTTCCTCAGTCTACTTCAAACTGTTTTTTGACCTATTTTTCACATTGTATAAAGATAATGGGTTCATGTTACAATCCTGGCCACGTGTTTTAATGAACCGATGGCTTATTGTTGAAACTTGCATTGAGCATCATGTCATTAGAAGCTAAAGTATCTGTCCTCAATAACATCATTCTAAATGGTGTATGTAATCACATTCACCATTAGAACTATAATTTAGGTGGTTGGAGTAACTCAAACTGAATTTTGTAAGAAAGTTTTTAGGTTACACTATGTGTTATTTAAGTGCTTCTCTGTCATCTCATCATCATTGAATGTAAACATATTTAAATGTTAAAATCTTTCTTTACAAAACCAACATATCACTTGTGAAACAGCAATTTGTTGTAACCTGCTGTTACACAGTTTTACAGGAGATAGGAAAAACTTGACACATCTTCGGTAGATCAATATGTACGCATGCGATGTTTTTATGAAATATATGGACAAGCAATTGTTTATGTGAACACAGCATTTTGACAGGTGTGTTTGTAGTTCAACTGTCTAGTAATGTGGGAAACTTGGTTTGATGAATCGTGTGGAATGAATAACATCTATAGTTAACAATAACACTTAAGTTGCATTAAGATAATAAATTTGAGTGTTCACAAGACCCCACTGTTAGTTCCAGTCCCGAATCAGACAACCCAAGCCCATGGACATATTTATTTACTAAGTTTTGTTATGCTACTTGTCTACAATTACAACATTCTTTTAATTTCAGTATGCTTAGAAGTAAATTTTGAAAAGAGCTTTCTGTGTTTGATCGAATGAAGGAGATGAGATGGGTCACACCTTTTTTGTGTTTTGGAACATGCTACATGCTCAGTACATCTCATTTTTCTTCATTTGTTCCCATATGTAACAGCTATTGTAGAAATCAGCTTTCAAGACCATGGTAGTTAATAGAACACTGGAAATAGTAATTATATAAAATCAGGGAGGTGTAGAAGAATATTGCCATCTCATTTTCATTCATAAAAATATGAAATTTCACAGTAAGTTAGGGAATGCGTTTTAGCAGAGTTCGTTTGAGGTGGTATCAGACTAAAAATGTTTGGATTCATGAAAGTGATAGTAAATTATACCATGGGAAGGAGCATCATATATGTCATGTTTATATAACTTATGAAAACTTTAACGTTTGTAGGGGCACGTGACTGCATCCCAGCTGTCCACACCGTGAAAAAAATGAGTATTACAGATGATTAAAGTAACATCCTAATGATGGGGAATAATATGCATATATGTTTTATTTGGATGAAAAATCAGTGTAAGAATGAACACAAAACTATATATTATATATCAGAAACACAATTATATGTCTGTATATCCACTAGTTTATGCAATTTCTGAAATAAATCACTTACAGAGAACACGACAATTATTTTATAACTTAGTTCTTCGTTGACTATTGGGTAGTCCCCGTGGGTATGACTCGAGCATTTGCTGTAGCTGGCTGTTGCACCGGGGCGTACGGAGTTCCCAGGAATTCATCAGCAATATGTGCACCCTCTCGAAGACCACTGAGGAAAGCACCATGTACAGTTGCAGGATAATTCCTGATAGTATGTTCGCCTGCAAAGAAAAGTCTACACTTCACACTTTGTCCAGATGTGGAGGGTGGCGCCACTGGTGCAGACAGCAGATCATAGTCGCCCCCAGAGGATCCCACAGCCACAAAAGAATAAGAGCCACGGGCCCACGGATCAGTTCTCCATCGGGTCACTACGGTCTCTTTCGGCTGTGGCACAGCTGCATTCCCAAATATACCCTTCAGAACAGCAATACAACGCCCCACTATGACATCATCACTGACATTCTCCATGATGGCAGCAGCTTCTCCTGCCACCAGTGCGAGAAGAACTGGCGCACGGTACAAGTTCCAAAACAGAAACAGCTCTCCCCTGCTTGCTGTTGTGCTGCCTACATGACCAAAGAGATTGGTACTGGCATCCCAGAAAATGCGGTCAAAGCAGAGCACTACTTTGTTTAAACTGCCGAAACCAAGGCGCTGGATGGCTGCGACCTTCCAATCTGGCAGCGGAGGTATAAACTGTACAATGTTGCTGACACCCTGTGTATTGGATGCAGTAGACTGCTTTAGAACACCCAGTGGTAATGTACATAACACTACATCACCTTTGTAAGTGACAGGGTTGCTGTTGTTGCGAGCATTGGTTGTTAATACTTCCACTCCATTTGGACCATACCGGATCTGTCTCACTGCAGTGTTCAGTTTGATGTCAAGACCTTCAGAAAGTGCAACTGGAACACACGAATATCCGTTCCTAACTGTTAGATGGCTGCCAGTAAATTCAAAATCATCATCTTGGTCCCAGTGTTTCAGTGACAGATTTGTTAGGGGGGTAGCATTTGCAAATTCCAAATTTGCGAAGTGCCAGTCTAAAATCTGACGATCCCGCGATGATAGGTAAACATCACTTGGAGGTGATGCATCTAATTCATGTAATTTGTCTTCAATTTCTTTTTGTTGCTCCAGAAACTGATCCCATTCGTGACATGCATTGTTTAGATCCCTTAGCTTGGAACGCATAACAAATTCCTGTGTAATATCTTTCAAGCCCTTAATGTCACTGAGCTCCTTGTATTGTTTGTTTAGGTCTTCAATTCTCTCTTTCAAGGTTAACATGTTAAGCTGGTTTGTTTTCAATTTCTCCTGTAGGGCTATGACAGTTTTCCAGTGCTGAACCTGTTTTTCCTTCACATTTTTTTCCTGCAATTTTATTACCCATTCCAGGGCTTGTCCAAGTGACACAGGCTTCCCACCAGCGTAATTCAAGTCAAGCTGGTGCGATAAGTAGCTCGTAGCTTCCAAAAGACGATTGAACTCCCTTTCAACCATCTCATCCTTGTCTTTTGGTACAGTATTTCCATTTGATTCATAGAGGGGGCATTTTTGCTTTATCTTATGCAACTCCATATTAATCTGCTTGGACAGAACAGTAACTGGATTACCTCCTAAGCCTGTAACAACCATTGCACCCAAATCAGCAACGTAACTGGCCTTACGAAATGTAGCGATACGGCCACCAACTCGATCCCTTGCCTCCAAAACGAGTACTTCCATCCCAAACTGGTTCAGTTGTTGTGCAGCTGCTAATCCAGCGATTCCTGCTCCAACCACAATAACTTTTCCAAGCTTCTTTGTAGGAATAGGTCTGATCCTCTTGAATATACCAAAGTTAATGTAACCATACCTTTCTAAGAAGGCATGAACACGCATAGCCAATGGCTCATCACTGTTGTAAGGTGGTTCAATTTGTGGTAAGGCATCTTCAAATAACAACTGTTGTTTTGGATTCTCCAACCATGATTGTAATAGTCTGTTTCTAATGTGCAAGAATACTTTTTGTGATTGTGGTGGGCCTTGAGCTATGTCAGGAAAAGAAGATGCTTCCTTTGCTGTCAGCTTTTCAAATGGTAGCCTGCTTTGAAATGAGGCACCTTCTAGGCCGGTTGGATCATCGTGGTCAAAATCTGGTTCGTCTTTTTCTAATTTAACTGAATTATTTATGGGCAAATCTGTGGCTCCTGCCATTTGATCTAACAATGGAGACTCTGGGATGGGTTTCTTTTCAGAAATGCCTACACCAACTTTAGACTTCTCAGTTGCATCTTCCTCATCCAACATTTGATTATATTTCTCTTCCATTTTCCGATACTCGACTTTGGCTTTCTTTCTACGACTCATTCTCCTCCCTTCTTCATGGGCATCCACTGAATCACTCACCCCGCTGTTCTCGTTTTCCATGTATAAACGTTTACGTTCTATGTCTATTTCATGAAACGTATTTGTGTTCATAATGAAGGGCGCTGCAACACTTATGAACTTGCCTAGAAAATGCTCAATTGCTGTCCACACGTCTGCCCCTCTCTGCTTTGAAATTGAAAGAACAAAAAACTTGAATATAAACAGTAAAATTAATACTGATACTTCTGTTTTACTATTCACACGTATTTTGCCCTTTAATAATGTAAAATTAAAAGAAGTAAATTCTATCACATATACTATGAAAAGACACTTCCACAAACGTATTGACGTCTTTTACAACGATTGCTCACAGGCGTTTGCTCATGCGTCCATAACACCCTCCAATTACAGTCCACGGATGCCAGTATAATGACATTGACGTGCTCGCAATCCGTGACTTGAGGTGCCAACATTGCACGGTACACGGTTTTAGATGTGCGGCTGACCGAATGGTATTTCCATTAGTTTAGTATTAGAGGCAAGTTAATTTGTAGTGTTATCCTGTGATCAATAGAGACTCAAAATGATTAAAGCCATTTTAGTGTTTAATAACCATGGAAAACCAAGAATGTCGAAGTTCTATCAGTATTTTGTAAGTACGTCCTGAAACCTTGTCTGTGGCGTTTTTTTAGTTTTGAGATATTGCAGTTTGGAATCGCAGCGATCAATTTTGATTGTTTGGTTACGTAATTATAACTGAGAAGCCTAATATTTAAGAGCTTTCTTATATTGAAGTTTATTTTAGGTATTAACCCCTTCTGTAACTTCCATTTTCCGTAGAATGAAGATATGCAACAACAAATTATTAAAGAAACATTTCAACTGGTTTCCAAACGGGATGATAATGTTTGCAATTTTCTTGAAGGAGGCAGGTTAGTTACAATTTTACCTTCATTAAAATGTTCATATGAATTTGTAAACTGTATTCTCATTGCTATATTCCTTCTTTTGCAGTTTGATTGGTGGTTCGGACTATAAATTAATATATCGGCATTATGCTACATTGTATTTCGTATTTTGCGTAGATTCTTCAGAATCAGAGCTTGGAATCCTTGACTTAATTCAGGTGTTTGTTGAAACATTGGATAAATGTTTTGAGAACGTCTGCGAACTGGATTTGATCTTCCATGTTGATAAGGTAAGTTTATAAGCCCAGTTCTATTATGGAGTATAGCAGACGAAAGTGGTGTCATTATTGAATTAAATGTTACGGATATGTCAACAGTGCTTGGTTAATTTCGTAGGTCCATTATATATTGAATGAGCTTGTTATGGGAGGCATGGTTCTTGAAACAAACATGACGGAAATCCTGAGCCGGATTGAAGATCAGAATAAACTGGAGAAACAAGAGGTAATGCTTTGGTGTATTTTCTGCAACATTATTTTGTTGTTTTTTTTGTATACAGGAGTAACACAAAGTATATGCTTTAGCAATTTTTATTAACAATTTATTTTGAAAAATGAATTGCTACAAAGAGAACTGCACTCTTCTGGCTTATTACAGAGAAAATAGTGGTAATTCCTTACCAACGTTTTGGGACAGGTTATTGGTCCCGTCATCAAGGGTCAAGAATCCGAAGAAAAAAGATGGGGCTGATAGGTTGTCCCAAAATGTTGGTAATAAATTACCACTACTGTCTGTGTAATAAGCCAGAAGAGTGCAGTTCATATCTACTCTGCAGCGGAAGCTTGAAATCGTGTGGCATGCCACAAAAATTATGTTGTTATCAGTTGTGACAGGAACAAAAAAAATAGTGTTTTCTAAGTTCTATTGACTTTCTTTTGAGATTATGTCCAGGAGCATGACCATATCCCATCCTTCGATTTTTTGCAACAGATTCTTGACCTAACACATCATGTATAGTGAATCCATTACCTGACCAGGTAACGATGCCATGAATTCCTGTATTGCTGGGATATTTCTGGAATAGCAGGTGGGGCTTATATTGAGAATCTGCGAAGTTAAGGATGTTATAGATATTGTTTTGGTTGGTACTAACCCTCTTAGAGATCAGCTACAAGCACTCTTGCAAATGATGTCATTGGACTATCTATTGGCTGCAGTTAAGCTTCCTTCGTGTCCATGAGTTTTCACCGCATCGTTGATTAGTGTAACTGTTTTACTTGCTACATATCTTGATATTTCTCTTTCTCAGCAACTTACCAGTTTTTTTTAGCATTACCTATGCACACAGCCTGTTACCAGTGGAGCTAACATGACTTTATGCTACTGTTGGTTTGTTATAAAAAAACTTTCAGAAATATGTAGTAAATTTGTTGTATCTGTTACGTCATGTAAAGTGGTAAATCCATATGTTACCACCCAACAATTTTAGGTGTTTTATTTTGGATATATATGGATTATTAAATTAAAACTGCTGTCAGTAATTGGACGTAAAAAAGGATTTAAGATTAATATGTGTTACAGGGGAATTTTTTGTTGCCTGTGTAAGTTAGAGGCAATGTGGTTTTTCTACCTAGTAATTTTGTAGTTTAATTTTCCCAGAGTTTAAAGGTCATAACCCAAAAAAGGTCATGCAGTTGATTTCTGCTGTTAGTAAAAATGTAAGGATATTACATCTCCATTAACTCATAAAAACAAAAATTTGGTGACTGATGAAATCACCATCTGTGAGACTGCTCCAGTGAAGAGTAAAGACACTGACAACATTTATTTTCCTCTTTTCCTTTGCTTTCACTAAGGCTTTTGCATTCGTAATTTCACACTTTCACTCGTATCTTCACAGTTTCCAATACTTCACACTTCCCTTCCCACAATTGTGAAAAAGGGAAAGAAATTGGAACAAAATTTCACTGACCAGAAGCAAGGTATTGCTGTATATTGATCCCTGCTTCAGGATGTATTGTGCCACATTGCATTTCTGACAGGGCCACAGACAATACCACTGTAAGTAACTGCTATTTTATAAGATCCGTAAAACAACCAATGGCATGTGGTGAGACAAGAACTCTGGTGTGTCAAATGCTGTACCCAAATGTGTAGACATTATGTTAATTGCAAGCTGCCTCTCTGATTAAGAGCATGGGTCCAAAAGTTTTGAAGATGTTCTGGCCAGGCGGGTAGTTTGGTTGCGAGAGAAAAAGTAGATCCGTGTTTTCTGGCATCTTGCTGTGGCACTGTCTTCCATTTGGCATGCAGGATTCAGTGCCTTCTCTTGTACTATTTTTCCACAGCATGTACAGGACAGTAATCTTCATAGTCACTGCCATAAAAATTTCAGATCTCACCTCCATAGTTGCATGATCTTGTTAGATGTAATTTCCATAAGTGTGCTGGACTTCATGCAATGTATAGGCCTTGCTAAGTCGCTTTAACTGATTTCATTGTTATGTCATTTTCATGCTTGAACCTTCCACATATAGAAGAATCTGTGTTTATGCTATTTTATTGGCCCCTAATTTAGTAAAGTAACAGGTTTAAAATGGAGGTTTCTGGTCTTCTGGGATGATTCTGTGTTGCTGGAAAAGTGGTTCCCAGCATTTCATAGGAGCTTGTCACCCTCATCTTGAAGCTTTCAAGACCAGACTTTGAGCCTTTGAAGATGAGGTGTTATGTCTGTCTAAAAAATCGGGAACCAACTACCCAGCAATGCAGTATCACATCCCAGAAGAATGGACTCGTCGAATACAGCACTATTTTAAGAAAAATCTCATGGCTTTAGCTTCGTCAGTATAGTAATGGGGGCTATACGAGGGGTGGGAGAATTTTATCATTTACCAACTGGCTGTGGGTTGCACCTGATCTCCTTTTCAGTGAGTACCAGTAGCATTTTAGTGGTAGTAATGTGGCAAAGTTGTGAAACTGATTCCTCATCACCATATATTGTTGAGGTTAAGAATGAGTTTTTTTTTGAACAGAGGCATCATGATGTGCTTATAAACGTAATGTAATATTACATAACGTACATCAGCACAACTACTTTATTACACAAGGTAATTACATAGGCTACTTGTTTCGACTATTGATCAGTCATCTTCAGGCTTATTTTGTCAATTAAGTCACAAGGTGCTATGCGCACATTGGGATCTGGCATAGCATCTTGTGACTCAGTTGACAAAATAGGCCTGAAGATGACTGAACAATAGTCAAAATATGTAGCCTATGTAATTACCTTGTGTAATAAAGTAGTTGTGCTGACGTACGTTATGTAATATTATATTAAGAATGAGTGCGACTGTACCTTTACTCCTAACTGTGTCTTCCTGGTATGCATAGGAACTGTACCTTTGTGATGGGTCCACATATAGCATGGTGTCTTATTGTCTTGTTTACCTAATGGCAGTATGGGAAATGACCTAACCATTTTACTGGTTATTTTGTGTTCACGCTCTGCTAATATCTGGAATTGTAGTAGAGTTATTTGTTGTGTTACAAATTTGTATGTGAATTTCAGATAGCGTCACATAGCATGATTTGTTAACACACCTCAAACCTCATACACTCACAGGGAAATGATGTGAACTGGTTCATTATAACAAACAGTGGATTACAGGTTTCTTTAACCTTCTTGTATTGCTGTGTATATTGCATACAATTAATGTACAGGGTTATTCAAAATGATTGTTGGGGTTTTAACAACTTGCCAACTTGTTCTCCAGATGCAACCCCATGTGATTTCTTTCTATGGGGTTACATCAAGGATCAGGTTTATGTTCCTCCTCTTCCCACAAGTATCCCGGAACTGAAGGTACGAATCAGAACCGCCATTGAAACCATCACCGCT
>Ga0123353_10013617_pt1 | contig 11662 bp, 10 predicted proteins | sample TergutLab28metaG_3_FD_92763 | JGI IMG/M metagenome (GOLD analysis project Ga0123353, IMG submission 92763) | Labiotermes labralis P3 segment gut microbial communities from Petit-Saut dam, French Guiana - Lab288 P3 | ecosystem: Host-associated > Arthropoda: Insects > Digestive system > Gut ... | reverse complement strand
ACGCCGAAATCCTTCAGGAAAAGGACAATCCCTTCCACCACCTCTGTGTGTGTGGTAGCGCCATCGCTTGCAGGGCAGGGGACTACCAGGTTAGGCTTAACAGCCACAGCCATATCAGCCCGCAGATACGAACCAATGTCCGAAGCCCCAAGAGTATCATAAGTGTTCCTAATAATATCTTTGCGATAACAAACTACGATCATATCTGCAATCCTCTCACAACTCCCTGAAAATCAAAACCGGGCGCCCTAACACGTTTCGCCGGCGATCAGCTCTGTGTTGAAGACAGTCGCTACAGGAAGCGCATCGGGGTCTTCGATTGACCGGACGAGCAGCCGGACAGCTTCCTTGCCCATTTCGAACAAAGGCTGGCTCATAGTCGTGAGCTTCGGGAAAACCATATCACGCGAATCGGGCACATCTCCCTCAAAGCCGATAAGGGCGATATCGCCGGGCGCTGACAGCCCGTGTTCGCTCAGGGCGCGAAGTATCCCATAGACCGACTTGTCCGCGGCGGCGAATCCGGCTTCGGGGATGCGGCCTTCAGATATGAGGCCTTTCATTATGTTATATGCGGTAGTCTCGCGGAAATCGCAGTCGATTATGGCATTATCAACCGGCAGCGAGTTGTCGTTCATTGCCCTAAGGAAACCGTTGAGGCGATCCGCCGAGACGTTATACTCCATATCTCCCGTGAAATGGACGATATTGCGGCAGCCAAGCCCGATCAAATGCGACGTCGCACGGTAGGCGCCTTCAAAGTTATTTACCAGCACTTTGTTGAAGATCTTGCCGGGGATGTCGCCTTCGATTATGACGTAATGAGAAGCCTTTTCAATTATTTCTATGAAAAGCTCCTGCGAGCGGCAGCCGTGAGCGATGACGCCGTCGACCCTGCCCCGGGAGAAGTAGTCTATGTATTTCAGTTTGATCTTCGCGTCGTTGCTTCCGCTGCAGAAAACGACGTTATAGCCGTAGTCCTCGGCCGTACTCTGAATGCCGGATATCACGTCGAATAAGTATCTTTCGGTCAGGCTATCCATCACAACGCCTATCGTTGCGGTCTTCTGCGTGACCAGCGACCTTGCAATGGCGTTGGGAACATAGTTGTGCTTCTTGATGATCGCGTTTATTTTCGCTCTGTTTTCGGGGCTGACGCCGGACTTGTTGTTCAATACGCGGGACACAAGGGCGCTTGATACGTTTGCCTCCGCCGCAATTTGCGATATAGTAGCGATACCAATCACCTCATCAATAATCATACCGAAGGTTACTTTACTATATGCTAAATCGATTTACACAATGTAGTACTGAATACGTCAAGAAATCTGTATCACGCCGCATTACAGCCCTGCGGCTGTCAGTTCTTCTCTTATTTTCGCCATTTCTATGTCGAATGCAGCCTTTTTTGCCGCCCACAGGACTGCTCCTGCGACCGGAGGCGCTTCAAGATTGCGGAACTCCATCGGCCTGCAGCCCAGTTTCCCGCGGGTTTTGCACTCTATCATATCAGGGAGGACCCTGACCTTCTGCTTTGTGAAGACAGAGCCAACCAGAGAGATGTGCAGCGTCCGGTCCGCAGGAAAGTCCAGACTGCCTGCGAGATAGGAAACGCCTCCCGCGTAGTGTGTTGCGGACCGGTCAAGTATTTCCAGTGCGGCATTGTCGCCGGCTTCCGCCGCGTCAAACAGGATGCAGGCTGCGGCTCTGATATCAAGGGTCTTATCGGCTATCTGGCCGGCTATTGCGTCTACATAATCCTCCTTGAGCGTCACACCTGCAAGAGCAAACAATCCTTCGCGCATAATGGTCGGCTCGCCTAGTTTATACAGCTCGCTGTAAACAGCCGAGATCGCCTGCATGGCGTACCAACCGCCTCCGCCGAGGTCGGCTGTAATGTCGCCGACGCCCGCCACCTGGACCGTGGCGCCGCTGTAGTCTATTGCTGCCATCGATGAGCCTGTTCCGTTTATGCAACATATTCCGGCGCCGTCGGGGCACCCCGCGGGAACTCCGAGAAAAGCGTCGTTACATAGCGTAAAGCGCCTGAATCCGATTTTGCGAAGCAACTCCGAAGCCCTGTCGTGCTGGGCGGCGGTATCGGTGCCTGATATGCCGAAAACAGCGTATTCGACGTCGTCAATGCAGGCGTTTGCGCTGTCAAGTACGCTATCGATAAAAGCCGGAAGCGCAGCTTCAAATTCCGAATATGAACCGGCCATGCACTCGTGGTTGAGCGGACCCGCGGCGGCTGCTCCGGCACAGGCGCCCGCATCAGTAAAAAGCGCTAAGTGGCTTTTAGTTCCGCCGCCGTCGACGCCGAGAATAAGCTTCATGACAAGGACCCCGGAAGAGATTCCCTGTTTTCTTTCAGCGCCGGGTCGGCGTATTGTTCCATAAGGTCATGCTCCAGCATAAAATAGCCAAATCCTCTCTCGGTGTAAATCGATTTCCATCCACAATTATAACTAACGGGACTCTGCTTGTCAACAGGCGAAAATCAGCTTGTGTGAATCCCAGCTTGCGGAATGTTACAGTTCACGGTCGGCTGGGATCCACTCTGACGCAGTGTGTATCTGTTCGCGGAGGTCGGCAGGAGCACATCCCGGGGTAGGGATAGAACTATAGGACTGACTTGAAGCCGGCCACGCGACATTTCACGCAAGTCAGAGTGGATCCCAGCCGACCGTGAACTGTTACTGCGGAACAAATCTGCGGCTACAACATTGGCGTCCCGTCGGGGTTGATTAGCGGCAGGTGCTCCAGATAGATTATGTCGTCGCGGTACTTTGCGTCGCCCTCCGCCAGGATCGCCATTCTTCCGGCGATGACGCCTCCGGCTTCCTTCACGAGCTTTTCTACTGCGCGGATGGATTCGCCGGTGCTGATAACGTCGTCCACTATCAGTACCCTTTTGCCGCGCATCAGCTCCGCCTCGGCCGCGTCGATGTATAATGTTTGTTTTTTCTGCGTCGTTATGGACTGGAGCTCGACCGAGAAAACTTCCTTCATGTATAACTTGACGACCTTGCGCGCTACCACATAGTTGCTCTCCCTGTTCTGCCGGGCCATTTCATGCACAAGCGGGATGCCTTTTGCCTCGGCGGTTATAAGGATATCATGCGGCGGAGCGACCTTCAGCAAATGCTCGGCTGTTGCAACAGTAAGCTCCACGTCGCCGAACAGCACGAACGCGGCAATGCTGAGGTTATCGTTGATCTTGCAAACCTGCAGGCGCCTTTCCAGCCCCGCGACACTAAGATTATAGTACTCTTCCATCGAAAATCTCCTTCTGATTAATAATCCTGAGCCTCTTAAAATTATACCATTATTTTCAGTAAAAATCTCTTTATTTTTTTATTTTGATGATATACAATAAGCTCGTAGATCCCACACACCCATTTATTTTTAGGAGGGCGCGCAATGGAAAAATTCTTCAAGCTCAAACAGCACAAAACAAACGTAAAGACAGAGTTGATGGCAGGCCTCACGACGTTTTTCACAATGGCGTACATCATCTTCGTGAATCCGAGCATTCTGTCGGAAACCGGCATGAACTGGTTCGGGGTATTCGTAGCGACGATCATTGCGACTGTCGTCGGTACGCTGATTATGGCACTGGTCGCAAACGTTCCTTACGCCGTCGCTCCGGGTATGGGCCTGAACGCATTCTTCACCTACACGGTCTGCTTTGGCCTTGGGTTTGTGTGGCAGGAGGCTCTGGCGATGGTATTCATCTGCGGTATCATCAACATCCTGATCACTGTCACCAAAGTGCGTAAGATAATCATCAAAGCGATACCGAAAAGCCTGCAACTGGCTATCGGCGGCTCGATAGGTCTGTTCATCGCGTACATTGGTATAAAGAACGCAGGCTTCCTCAACTACACGAGCAATCCTGCGAGCTGGTTTGCGGTGGGGCCTCCGGGAGCGGCGATCGATCCTTCGACGCATACCGTTATCTCAGATGCATCGATTGTCCCCGCTTTCGCACATTTCGGCAGCGCAGGCGCCGTCGTCGCGCTTTGCGGGCTGATCATCATCGTAGTCCTGATGCTGATGAAAGTCAAGGGCGCGATGCTTATCGGGATCGTCTGCGCCACGATCATCGCCCTTATAGCAGGCGTTGCCGAGCTGCCCGCGAACATCTTCGATAACAAGATCGGCGAGGTGCGGCACGTCGCGTTCGCATTCTTCGGCAGCCCCGGATTGGGCAGTATGTTCTCCGATGTGAGTAAGATATTCCCGGCGATCGTGGTCATATTCGCCTTCAGCCTTACGGACACGTTCGACACCGTAGGGACGTTTATCGGCACGGGGCGCAAGTCCGGAATCTTTGACGACAAAGACGAAAAGGCTCTCATGGAGAGCTCCGGCTTCAAGTCAAAAATGGACAAGGCTCTGTTTGCCGACTCCACGGCGACTTCGATCGGCGCATTGTTCGGCACTTCCAACACGACCTCATATATAGAGAGCGCCGCCGGCATCAACGTCGGAGGCAGGACAGGGCTGACCTCGGTGTTCACGGCAATCATGTTCATTCTCTGTCTGCCGTTTGCGGCTCTGTTCGGGATCGTGCCAGCGCAGGCGACTGCTCCGGCGCTAATCGTGGTGGGAATCCTGATGGCCGACTCATTTGTCGGTATCAAGTGGGGAGATATCGAAGAGGCGATCCCCGCGTTCCTGACCGTCCTGATAATGGCGTTCGCATACAACATCTCCTACGGAATCGCTGCGGGATTCATCTTCTATTGCATCGCCAAGATCGTAAAGGGCAAAGCGAAGGAAGTCCATCCCGTCATCTACGGCTCCGCGCTGCTCTTCGTCATCTACTTCGTAGTAATGGCCCTCGGCGTTATCTAGCTGCAACAAATAAGCAGGGGAGGCGGGCGTAACAGACCCGCCTCCTTGGGATGCTCATTCGTACATACTAAGGGCGCAGAACGATTTTCATGGCGTTTTCGTCGCGCAGGGCTATGAAGCCTTTTTCGATGTCGGAGAGGGGGAGTTTTTTTGTTATGTACTTCTTCAATTGTATCCCGCCGTTGCTTACCTGGTTCAGTATTGTTCTCATCATTGCGGGCGGGGTGGCGTGGGCGCCGTAGACGGAGAGCTCTTTGTAGTGGATGAGGTTGCTGTCGAGGTATCCCTTTCCGTCGCCGGGGATACCGCCAAAGAGGCTTATGCGGCCCATTTTTGACGCGACTTGTAATGCCTGAGTGTGTATTTCCGGCACTGACAGGGCGGTTATGACGACGTTGGCGCCGCGGTTATCGGTCAGGGATTTGATCCTGAGGGCGGCGTCCTCTGAGGACGGGTCCACTATTTCCATATCAGGCGCCATTTTCTTTGCGATTTCCCGCCTCGCGGGGGCAATCTCGACCATGATGATTTTTTCCGCTCCGGCTATTCTGGCCAGTTGCGCGTGGATGCAGCCGATGAACCCGCTTCCGTAAATAACGACGAAGTCACCTTCGGAAATCTTCAAATATGCCTGGGCGTTGAGAGCGCAGGCTGCCGGCTCTGCCAGCACGGCGTCGTCAAAATCTACATTATCAGCTATGGGCAGCACATTGCCCATTTTTATTGCCTGAGGGGGTATCTCCATATACTCCGCAAATGCGCCTTCGTACTGGAAACCGAACGTGGACATATGGTCGCACATATTGGTATGCCCGACGCTGCAAGGCCAGCACTCTCCGCATCCAACTGCCGGTGCGACAGTCACTCTTGCGCCCGACTCCAGCCCGGCTGCCCTGGCGTATGCCCCGGCATGGACCAGCGTGCCGGCGCTTTCGTGCCCGAGTATCCGGGGCGGGTCGATCTTGCCGCTGCCGTGCATAAAAGTGCGGAAGTCGGTGCCGCAGATAGAAGCGGCTTCGACTTTCAGTATGGCGTTTTGGTCTGTCGGCGCAGGGTCGGGGACAGTACGTACCGACATAACGCCGGCTTCGTCAAGCATATAAGCAAGCATAAGTATCTCCTTTAGTTGAAGAATGAACTATAACGTCCTGAATATTATATACTCTGGTATAACTATGTCAACTGTTGACATCTGAAGCCATGCCTGCTAGAATTTTTCAAGTGTGGATTATTGCAGACACAGGAGGGAAGGAAAAATATGGAAACTACAATGAGGGCGCTGCGCCTTTTTGCTCCCGGAGACGTCCGTTGCGTTGAAGTCGGCGTCCCGAGAATAGAGAAAGACACTCAGGTGCTGGTAAAGGTGAAGTGCTGCGGAGTGTGCGGTTCGGACATACCCAGAGTTATGGTAAAGGGGACGTATAGTTTTCCGACTACAATCGGACATGAGTTTGCCGGAGAAGTCCTGGAAATCGGTTCAGGCGTACGAAATATCGAAGTTGGCGACAGGATCACCGCTATTCCAATGCTGCCGTGCGGCTTCTGCGATTACTGCAGAGTCGGCAACTCGCATATGTGCGACACTTACGATTATTACGGTTCGCGCCGTGACGGGGCGATGGCGGAGTACCTGGCGGTTGAGGCGGCAAACTGCCTAAAACTGCCGGATAACGTTACTTACGAAATGGGATGTATGACCGATCCGTTGTCTGTCGCGCTTCATGCAGTCCGGCGGGCAGGGCGCATCGAGCCGGGCGGTTCCGCAGTCGTGTACGGTCTGGGTGCTATAGGTTTTATGGCTGTGCAATGGTTCAGGGCGCTTGGATACATCGATGTTTATGCCGTCGACGTTTCCGACGAGAAGCTGCGCCTTGCCGAGAGCCTGGGCGCCGTAAAGGGGATCAACGCGACTGAAGTCAACCCGGTTGAAGAGATAAAACGTCTCACGGGAGGCGGTGTTGACACAGCTATTGAAGCGGCTGGCAACAAGATAACCTATGTCCAGTCCGTCTTGTCAGTTAAAAAGAACGGCACTGTTGTCATGTGCGGAATTACATATGACGACGTACTGTTTACAAACGACGCAATTGCCCACATTCTGCGCGGCGAGATCACGATAAAAGGGTCATGGAACTCCTCCCCGAACCCTCTGCCCATCAACGAATGGAAGAGCGCCCTTCTGTTCATGCAGAACGGCGCTATAAATGTTGAACCGCTGGTCACTCACAGATTCAGTCTGGAAGAAGGGCAGAAGGCGTTCGAAATGATGCTGAAGCGCACAGAAGTGTTTACAAAAGTCTTGTTTGTACCATAAGCAGGACACGGCAGCCGGGGCATTGCTGTCAGTGTATTCCGTCAGCGCAACCACGGACGGTGGAGCGCGGTCATTAGGCGCATGGACGCGGCTATGACCGTAGGAATGCAATGACAGCAATGCCCCGGTTGTCGTGTACTGTCACATTTACTTGTCACATTTACTAGTTCAAATTGATGAATTTTAGTTGACATTTCTACATATTTTCTGTTAAAATGACTCAACAGGAACTTCTTATGACCAAATCGGCTTGATACCCTTTTGGGTGCGATGAAACTGCAAATTTTATGTTTCCGGACCGGTTTTTATCTTTAAGCCGTATGGGAACGATATCATCCCAATTATATTTAAGACAGGAGAGGACGCAATGATCAAGTATAGTGCAATTATCGGCTCGCTGGGACAGACATATGACAGATTTATGAAGGACGGATATAAAGACCCGTCAAACGAAAAGGTGGAGTTTCCCGACGTCATCGAAAGACTCAAAGACATGGGCGTGCTTCAGGGCGCCGACCTCTATCAGGCGCCGACAGGCCCGCTTTCGGACCCTGATACCGTAAACGAGATACTGACAAAAGCCGGGTTCGTGTGCTCCTCTGTTCTGCCGCTGGTGTTTGGCGAGAGGAAGTGGCGTAGCGGCTCCATAACCGCCGCCGACCGCAAAACACGCGATGAAGCGATGCAGCTCATAAAGCAGAACATCGACTTCAACGCCAAGCTGGTGGGAGAGCCGAGCGTGAACCTGTGGCTGGGGCAGGACGGTTTTGACTATCCGCTTCAAACAAACTACACAAAGCAGTACGATTACCTTATCAACAACGTCAGGGAGCTTGCCGACTACAACCCTGATATCAAGCTTACCCTTGAAGGAAAAATCAGGGAGCCGCGCCAGCGCTGCCTGGTCGACACTACTCTGTCCGCCCTGCTCATGTGCATGGAGATCGACAGGGACAACGTCGGCGTCGCTATCGACTCAGGCCATGTCTTCTACACGCAGCAGAACGTTGCGCAGAACGTCGAGATCGCGGCAAGGTACAACAAGTTATTTATGATGCATGTCAATGACAACTACAGCCTCTGGGATGACGACATGATTGCCGGTTCGCTTCGATATCTTGAGTACATTGAGATGATGTACGCGCTGCGCAAGGTCGGTTACGACGGATTCATGTCCATTGATATCTTTCCGTATCGCGAAGATCAGTATGAGAGCACAAAAGAGAGCGTCATGTTCATGAAAAAATATGACGAAGCCGTTGACAGGATCGGCTTCGACAAGCTGGGCGAAATCATTGAAGAGGGCGATCCCAACAAGATCGTGCGTACCGTCAGAGAAGCGATTTTCATATAAGGAAAGGGGCGTTTGTTATGCTGAGGAACATTCCCGAAGTGATCCCGCCGGAACTAATGCTTGCCCTTATGGAGATGGGGCACGGCGACGAGATCGTTATTGGAGATATCAACTTCCCGTCAAAGACGATGTCCAACAGATGTGTTTTTGCTAAGGGAATCAACGCGCCTGAACTGATCGACGCAATACTGCAGTTCTTCCCGCTGGACGTTTTCGTCGACGACCCCGTGGTTGTGATGCAGCCGGGAGAGCTGTACAAGGGCGTGCCCCCCATTTGGGAGAAGTATGACGAAGTAATCAAAAAGAACGACTTTTGCGGGGCTTATAAGGAACTTGTGAAAATAGACCGCTTCGACTTTTATGACAGGGCAAAAAACAGCTTTGTGACAGTCCAGACGAGCGAGCCGGCGCTTTATGCGTGCATGATAATGAAAAAGGGCGTTATCGGCAGCTTCGGCGACGACTAACCGAAAAGGCGGCTGGCTTTACGGTGCGGATAGATGACCGTGAGCCGGCCGCCTTACGATATTCTGACTTGCATACGGTCGCGTAGGAGGAAAGGTAATGCCGGACGATATAGTATTGTCCATAAGAGGTGCGAACAAGAGCTTCGCCGGCGTCCAAGTGCTTTTTGAAGCTGACATGGACGTGAAAAGGGGCGAGGTCCATGTGCTCGTCGGCGAGAATGGCGCGGGCAAGTCGACGTTGATGAAGATACTATCCGGGGTCTATGAGAAGGATGGCGGAAAGGTCGTGCTCGAAGGGAAGGAGATCAACCCGTATAAGATCGACCCGCGAAAGCTCGGCGTAAGCATCATCCATCAGGAGTTTAACCTGCTTAACCACCGCACGGTTGCACAAAATGTGTTTGTAGGCAGGGAACCGTGCAAACACAGGCTTCCCGGCGTGGTCGACGAGGGCGCGATGTATAAAAAGGCCCAGGAGATCATGGATTTTCTGCATATGGAGATCGACCTGCATAAGAAGGTCGTCAGCCTCGGCGTCGCACAGCAGCAAATGGTGGAGGTCGCCAAGGCGCTCAGCTACGAGAATACGAAAGTGCTGATAATGGACGAGCCGACAGCCGCACTGACTTCGAAAGAGATCAACAGGTTGTTCGAGATGATTCTCAGGCTGAAAAACGAAGGCGTTTCCATCGTGTATATTTCCCACAGGCTTGAGGAAATCATGCAGATCGCCGACAGGATAACGGTCATGCGGGACGGTAGGATCGTCAAGACCCTTGAGGCCGCGGACGCGACGATCGACGAGATAATCAGGCTGATGGTCGGTCGTGAGATAAAGGACCAGTATTACCGTGACTATAATGAACCGGGGGAAGAGCTTCTCAGCACAAACCGGATCTCCTCATACAGGTTCAAAGATATAAGCTTAAATGTCAGGCAGGGTGAAATAGTCGGGATATCCGGGCTGGTCGGCGCGGGGCGGACGGAAGTTGCAAAGGCGATTTTCGGCGGCGAGAGAATATTCGGCGGCAGCATAAAGATATTCGGCAAAGAGTATAAAAAAATGTCTACGCATAAATCAACGAGGCTGAGGCTCGGTTTCCTGCCGGAGGACAGGAAGCTGGAGGGCGCGGCTATCGACAGGCCGCTGCGGCAGAACATCATCCAGGCGAGCCTGAAGCGCTTGTTCCCAAGCGGGCTCATGTTCGGCGGGCACGAACGCAAATACGCGGACCGGTATGTTAAGGACTTGAATATCAGGACGACTTCGATCAATAAGCCTGTTTACCTTCTCAGCGGAGGAAACCAGCAAAAGGTCATTGTTGCCAAATGGCTGTGCGCCGAGTGCGATATCATAATCTTCGACGAACCTACGCGCGGGGTCGACGTCGGCGCCAAAGCCGAGATATACGCTATAATGAATGAGTTTGTAAAACAGCCCAACAAGGCTATTTTGATGGTTTCATCCGACCTTCCCGAACTGCTGGGGATATGCGACAGGATATATGTTATGAAGGACGGACTTATTTCAGCCGAAATGCCCCGGCAGGAGGCTACGCAGGAAGGCGTTCTTGCGTATTCGGTGTAAGGAGGGCAGCCTGAAAATGACAAAAAAGGGAAAACTCAGAATAGGGCATGACTTCAAGGACGCGCTCGGGCTGATCGCGGCGATCCTGGTTTTGTTCGTTTTTCTGAGTTTCAACGCGAGGGGCTTTTCCTCATGGTTCAACCTCCACAACGTATTAAGGGATTTCTCGATCCTTCTTATCATATCGACCGGCATGACTATCGCTTTGATGCTGGGAAAAATCGACATTTCAGCCGGGTCCGCGATCTCTTTGAGCGCGGTCGTGACGTCGCTTATCGTTGCCGCCGGGTATTCGGTGTTTCTGGGAGTCATTTGCGGTTTGGCGTCCGGAGCGCTCGTCGGATTATTCAACGGTTATCTGATCGGAGTGCAAAAGCTGAACCATTTTGTAGCTACCTTCGCCACTATGTCGATAGCGCGGGGGATCGCGCTCCTGCTGAGCAACGGAGACATCATCCACGCGCGAAGCCGTGACCTTATGTGGCTCGGAACAGGCAAAATCCTGAACTTATTCGTAATTATCTGGGTCGGCATAGTGTTGTTCGTCGCGATGTTCTTCTTCCTGAGGAAAACCAGCTTCGGATACAAGATCTATTCGACAGGAGGTTCGGAGGTCATAGCCGAGCTTTCGGGAATAAAGCCAAAAAGGGTATATGTCCTTTCCTTTATGATAGTCGGGATAATGTCGGCTGTCGCAGGGGTCCTGCTGGCAGGCATGACGAACAGCGGCAACGCGAATGTCGGCACCGGGTTCGAGTTCAACGCTATTGCGATAGTACTGATTGGAGGGACTCCGTTTGACGGCGGCAGAGGCGGGCTTCTCGGAACATTTGCCGGGGCGCTTTTCATCGCTATCCTGAGAAACGGAATAAGTATGCTGGGGTTCACGCCCTCCTGGCAGTACGCGATAATCGGTTTTGTTATTCTGATAGTCGTAAGTATGAGCGCCTTACTCAATGAACGCAGAAAACGGCAGGAGACGAGACGGGTATGGTAATGAAAAGAGTTGCGGGCTTTCTGATTATTTATTATCGGCCGATCCTGTTGCTGACGATCATCGTTGCGGCAAGCGCTGT
>Ga0123353_10013616_pt1 | contig 11662 bp, 10 predicted proteins | sample TergutLab28metaG_3_FD_92763 | JGI IMG/M metagenome (GOLD analysis project Ga0123353, IMG submission 92763) | Labiotermes labralis P3 segment gut microbial communities from Petit-Saut dam, French Guiana - Lab288 P3 | ecosystem: Host-associated > Arthropoda: Insects > Digestive system > Gut ... | reverse complement strand
TCTTCTCTCCCCTGTTTGCAGCATGAATCGATTCCGCTGTTCCAATCGCAAGAAGATCCCCATCACCCTGATAAGAAATTACGATTTTATCTTTATGAACTCTTTTTACCCCTGTTGCAACAGCAGGAGCTCTGCCGTGAGGCGCCTCAAGACCATCGACTTTAAAATATTTATATGCCAATACAGCGCAGCCAACAGGAGCAACAAGAATGGTATTTTCTGTAATACCAAGTTCATCCATACACTGTCCAATAAGTTTGTGGACAATTCCATGTCCACATCCTGCGCAGTAGTGGGTATTAACATTACTAATAGATTTAGGGAATTCATATATCTTACTCATAGCTTTTTACCCTTTCCACAATTTTATCAATCTCAGGAATCATACCGCCTGCTCTTCCCAAAAAGTCAACTGGGGTATTGCATCCAACACTCAGCCTTACATCATCGACCATCTGCCCCATGCTCATTTCAACAGTAAGTATTTTTTTTACTTTTTTCGCAACTCCTGCGATCTGCTCTGATGGAAATGGCCACAATGTTATTGGTCTGAAAAGAGCTGCTTTGATTCCACTGCTTCGTAATAATTTAACAGCCTGCCTGCAAATTCTTGCACAGGTTCCATATGCGACAATAAGGTAATCAGCATCTTCCATCATAAATGAATCAAAACAAACTTCATTTTTTCTTATTTCTGAATAAACTTTTTGCAGAACAATATTATGCTGCTCAAGATATGTATCTGGAGCAAGCCTTAAGGAAGCTATTGTTTTTGGAGCATTTCCTTTTGTTCCAGTAAGAGCCCATGATTTTTCAGGAATTGAAGCTACAGGATCCGGAAGGATAATAGGCTCAGACATCTGTCCAAGATATCCATCTCCAAGAACTATTGCGACAACTCTATATTTATCAGAAAGTTCAAATGCTTTAATTGTATAATCAGCAAGCTCCTGAACATTCTCCGGAGCAAGAACAATCGTATTGTAATCGCCATTTCCGCCGCCGCGGGTAGCCTGATAATAATCACTTTGCGCGCCTGCAATATTTCCAAGACCTGGACCGCCTCTCATCATATTCACAATTACACATGGGAGCTGGCATCCTGAAAGATATGAAATCCCTTCTTGTTTTAAAGCCATTCCCGGGGATGATGATGAAGTCATTGCCCTTGCGCCAGCTGCAGATGCGCCCAGCACCATGCTTATTGCAGCAATTTCACTCTCTGCCTGGAGAAATGTTCCTCCAACTTCCGGCAGCCTCATAGACATATATTCAGGAATTTCGTTCTGAGGGGTAATAGGGTATCCAAAATATGCCCTGCATCCTGCAAGAATTGCAGCTTCTCCCACAGCCTCATTTCCTCTCATAAGAATCTTTTTTTTCATTTTATCCTTTCTCCGGCTAGAATTTCTCAATCTCGATAGCTATGTCAGGGCAAATAGTAGCACAAAAAGTACAAGCAGTACAATTTTCCTCATCAACGCATTCAGGATAATGAACCCCTTGTTTGTTTATCTGCTGCGACATTTTTAAAATCTTTTTGGGGCATGCTCCAATACAAAGCTCGCACCCTTTGCACCTTTCGGGGCTAATTAGAGGTTTACCTTTTAACAAGATTTTTCTCCTCGATAGAATAGTAAAATATTAGTAAGAGTATATTAAGAGCTAAAAAAGGTGTCAAGAAACAGCAACGCCTTTTCCAACATATTTGTTTTTTATAAGTGTGTCCGGTACAGTAGCATTATGGAATAAAAGGAAATTTTTTATCTGTAAAAAACTGCAGCTGAAATTTAAATCCATCGCAATTTATTTCAATGCATTCATTATTCAAATTTTATATTAAAAACTGCTCCTGTTGCATCTCTTGTATCTGCGCCAACAGATAAGTGTCTTCTAAAGAGGCTGGCAAATTGCTGATCAGGAATCATGCTTGCAGAAGTATATGGCAGACCTTTGGGTTCACCTTCCCCTGCAACTCTTGCCATAGCCAAAATCTGAAAAGCATTATTTACAGCATGAGAATTCTGAATGCAATATCTGATTATAACCAAAGGCAAATATTCCCGCATATCTTCTGATCCAGCTATTTTCAAATTATAAGCCTTGCGAAGTTTTTCTTTTAACGCTGCATCTCCAGGTGAAATGCTATCCTGCTCACCTGGTATAAACTCTCCAAGGAGCGGAACATCCCCACCCTTTACCCAGCCTGGTTTCCCAACTACAGGTTCCGGAGAAAAGTAATTGGCAGTATAAGTATTTTCGGAATAAGTAACAGGCAACACCCTGCCGCCTACAATCTGATAAGAACTGTTGGAAACCTGAAACAGAATATAAACCCATTGGTCATCACCTTGTTTAAGTGATAATACATTCTCTGGACCCTTCTGTTTCAAATGAGAAGGATCTATCACAGCACTCCGGGTGTTTTCTTCGAGAATAATATAAGCTGCCTCGTTTGCCGGTATGGGCAATACTTCCCTGTTGCTGTCATCTGGTTCCTGATACGGTGTTGTATAAGAAAACCCTCCTTCATCAGGAGAGATGCTTTTGCCCTGATTTCCTGCCATCAAATAAGAAAACTCCTGAGATATGCCCATTGGAAGACCGCTGGTATCTTGTAGTCGGCCATCAATAGCTATGGTGATCCTGAGTGGAACATAATGTCCTACAGCAGAATCTGCCCACGCAGTCGGATAACTTGAATCACTGAAAGGGTGCAATGCAAAATATGACCCCCCATTATCTTGTGTCCTTGTCCACAAGTACATTGTTCTTCCATCTGCGCTAAGTACTGGTGGATAGAAAAAATTCTCAAGGTGAATCCCGCTGACTCCAAAAGGCGGATTTATAGTACCTCTTATGGAAATATTCCCGAATGCAACAGTAAAATCAGGATGAACTCCATTATATATACCTTGCAGATATACCTCATTATTTTGAGTATATTCAGTTGATCTGCCATTTATATATGTTCCGGATGGCTGTATTGATTTTTGGTTCACAGGTTTGGAAAATTGAATCTGCACATAATGATTCTGCGGAATCAATCCTGCATATCTTCCATCCTCAACAAGCTTATGATAGAAAACAGAAAAAGATTTAGCGTTATTCGCTACTTCACCTATGGGAATTATTACTACTTTTTTATTTTCTCCGGGATTGATATGCACTGTTACTTTTGTTTCAATTCTGAAAGGAGTTGAAAACTCAACCTGTGTCCTGTCAAGTTCAACATCATTCATCATTGCTGCCCAGCGTAAAAACCCAAAGTTGGGATTAACTGAAAAGTTAAGTCTGAATGGGACCCCTTGCTTGATTCCCTTTAAAGTACCTTTTGGGGTTGCTATTCCTGAAATTGTATCGCTTACTTCCACATTCACAAGCGGCGCGTTAATCCCGGCTGCCGACTCCTCAAGCTGCTTTTTAATATCTGCGTCAGATATATCCTTTAAAAAATCGCAGCTAACAATAACTAAAAGCAGGGATATAATGATTGCCAAATTTTTTGAGAATCTCATACTATACCTATTATGGTAGAACTCCACTTCTGCAATGTCAACATGAAAATTATTGGAGTACAGGTATGGTAGTCATGGATTATCAGAGAAAACTAAAGTTGTATTTTAAGTCCATCGTAACCTATTTCAATGCCTTCTTTATCAAATATTTTCGAAAGCACTAATGGAGAAAGGTTAGTATGGTCTATATTGGTAATTATTATTCTTCCGGTTTGAAACTTACTTCTTAGATCTATAACGCTTTCAATATCGCCATGTCCTGATGCGTCTGTTGTTTTTTCATAAGTACAATCTATTACTATGCAATCAGGTTTTTTCTTTCTCATAAATGTAAGCGTTGTATCAGGTATTATCTTTGCTGCTGCAGCAAAATAATAAAAATATTTTTCTTTTTCACTTAAACAATAGCCAAAAGAATCTCTTTTATGAGGTAAAGAATTAGTGGTCTTAAGCGCTGTTATCGCTATATCGCCTATAGAGAATTCATTTAGTTCTTTGATTGTTTTTAATCTGATAATATCATCCAGCTGATCCTCTTGCTGGATAGACTGAGGAACTTTAAATATAGAAGCAACTGATTTAAGAGTATCATCTCCAAGATAAACATTAAGGGGAGAATTAAAAACACCTGCTTTGGATTTTTTAAGTGAAAACGGATAAAACAGACCAAGAATATGTTCGCTCTGACATTGTGTAAGGAGAATATTTTCAATTTCAGTATCACTTATTCCGCATTGCTCAAGTTGGCTTATAAATTGAGGCGGTATATCAATAGTTATTTTCTCTCTCTTTTTTCCAATTACAAAAGCGCAGCTGTTCTTTCTTTTGAGCTTTCTGTCGTTGTTTTCGCGCGCCTGGGTACATATCGGACAAACACACTTGAAAGCAGGAATATTATCCCTGGAGCCTGTTCCTGCAAGAATTATATCCATAAATATCTCCGGGTTAAAAGAAATTGTAGGTTTCGATATTCATGATATCAATTTTTATTTTAACAGATGCTGTATATAATCCAGCTGTCTGCATAATAACAGGGACTTCCTTAAAAGCAAAACTGCCTGATATAGTTTTTGGTTTATTATGTATCCTTCCTCTCATATAGCTTCTTACACTCTCTTTTACAGCTTGTTCAATAGCTTCGATCCTTGCTACTGCCCCTTTGCTTACAAAGCCGGTCCCGGATCCGCCAATAACAGGAAAAGTACTGCTATTCCAGTAACTTAGCCAGGACTTATGGCGATCTTCACACCTATATTCCAGCCTTACAAATGTTTTTGATTGCTCCCTTCTTGTTGACTTAACACTCATGGCAGGATCGCCATATTGTATTGATGAGGTAGGAACTATTGAAAATTCTTCTTTTACCCCTCTTTTTTGATCACTCGGAGTATAAGTAAAACTAAAGCCATATATCATTCCTGAATAAACAAAAACAGCCTCATCCAGAAGATCTTTTATTTTTTTATTTGTATCTTCGATTTGCTCATTTGGATCTTTTTCTATTACATGTAATACAGGGCTGTTTTCTGCATAAAACCAGAATTCATTGTTAAATACAGGAAGGTCTCTTACCTGAGCCATTGCCCCAAAGCAAAAGAAGAAGAAATAAATTGATAAAATTAAATATTTTTTTAAAGAAATCACAAATTAACCTTTTTTTCCATAATTGGTGACTGACACCATTTATATTATCGGATTATAGATAAAATCTGTTACCTTCTCCTTAAAAAAATATCTGCTGGATTGATCCCAAGCCGTATCCATATATATAGGTATGCAAAGACAAACCCTGCAAGATGGGTAAAATGAGCAACACTTGAATGCCGGCCGCCAAGCTGTGAAAATATTTCTATAGCTGCATAAAGAATAACCACCCAGGTTGATTTTAAAGGGATGATCCCCATTATATATATGACTGAATCCGGGAAAAATACTGCATATGCCAGAAGCACTGCATAAACAGCCCCTGAAGCTCCAAGCAAAAAAACACCATAATTTCCTGTTGTCACATAAAAAAAGAAGGAAAAAATACCTGCCCCGATTCCGCAGAAAAAATAGAAAAGGAGAAATTCTTTACTTCCCATTTTTCTCTCAATTGGAAAACCAAAAAAGAAAAGCCCCAGCATATTAAAAAGTATGTGTGTCAAATTTGCGTGTGTAAACATATATGTTACAAACTGCCAGTAAGCCTGAACATTAATAATATTGATAGGTCTCATTGAAAAATAATACAAATATTGCGGCCGGAAATTTGTTAAAAGAAAAACAAGAAAGTTGATTGCAATAATAAATAAGGCAAAGTTGCTGTAGCTATAAGCAAATGGTTTTTTGATAATATTTTTCATCTGATCCCACTCCGTATTATACTATTTAAAAGAATCAAAGATAAAAGAAATAAGTTCTTTTGCTGTTGATTTCTCATACCTGTTTTCAATTGTTTTTGCAGAGCTTTCCAATATATCCAAAGCTTTTAGCCTAGCTCTCTCTATTGAATTACTTTTTTCAAGAAGCGCGATCGCTCTCTCAACAGCCTTATCTCTCTTATCTATATCTGCACCTGCGGCTTCATTAAAACAAAAAGCAAGTTCTTCGATATCGCCCTTATCCTGGCAGAAAAGTATTACAGGTAGGCTTTTTTTCCCTTCGACAATATCATCTCCCCTTTTTTTCCCAGGATTACCTTTGGTAAGATTTACCACATCATCAAGGATTTGAAACCCAACCCCCATTTCTTCACATGCAAAAGAGACATTATCTATTTCTTCGTTAGTCCCATTGGAAGCTGAAAGGGCAATCTCTGCAGAAAGCCTCGAGAGCGCTCCTGTCTTGAATCTGCACATCTCATAATATTCTTCTTCCTTTGGGAAAAATGAGTGCTCCTTATGCCACTGTATATCAAGCCCCTGTCCTATGTGGAGATGAGTCATTGCTTTTGTATAATAGTGGTAAAATGAATATTTTAGCATATCGTCAAAATCAGAATTTTCAATTGCATTAAAAGCAAGGAAGTACAAAAAATTCGCGCTATTAATAGACATATCAATACCATGCAATATATGTATGGCTGGTTTTCCTCTTCTTAGATCAGCATTATCTTCAATGTCATCTACAATCAAACTGCCATTATGCGCCAACTCCACCAAAGGGGTCAAAGGAATTATTTTTGCTATATCTTTATTTTTAATTTCATACAAAAGGAGCATAAGCATTGGGCGCCATCTTTTCCCCCCTCTTTCCAAAAGATCCAGCAGAGGGGTATTTATATTACAAATATATTCCAAAAAAGTTTCACTATAATTATTTTCAGAAATATCTGCTATATTTGCAGCCCATCTCCTGCTTTGAGAATTTTTCTGTTTTGGCAGAACAGTATAAAGATGTTCTTCTATTTTTTTCAGTCTAAGGTTATAATCATTGATCATAAATATACTTTAGAGGGAAATAGAAATAAGTCAATATGGGCAAAAAAGATAATCCACATACAAATGATTATTATGCAATAAAGGCAAAAAAAGAAGGGTATCCTGCCAGATCTGTATATAAGCTGATGGAAATTCAGCAAAAATTCAAAATCATAGATAAATCTTCCGGAATACTCGATATTGGAGCAGCTCCGGGAAGCTGGAGCCTTTATATTCTAAAAGAACTAAAAAGCGGCTTTCTTGTTTCTGTAGATATTGTCCCTATGGAAATTAATTATAAAGGAGACAATTTTACTTTTCTGCAGGGAGATGCTTTCTCTGAAGAGACTCTAACCATAATAAAAGAAAAAGGGCCTTATAAAACCATTTTAAGCGATGCAGCCCCTTCCACAACAGGCAACAGAACAGTAGATACAGAAAGATCTCTGCAACTGGTAGAATCAGTTATAGCCCTGGCGGAAAAAACCCTTTCTCCAGGAGGGAGCCTTGTTGTAAAAATATTCCAGGGTGGTGGAGAAAAAAAGGTTATGGAGCAAATGAAAAAAATGTTTAAGGCTGTTAAAATATTTAAACCTGATGCTGTAAGAAAAATTTCATTTGAAACATATTTGATAGGAACAGGATCTGTAATTGAATAAAATTATCTCTATTTGCGCTATTATGATTCTATCTCTGTTTATTGCTTCCTGCACAATGCTTCCGGGATATTCGGAAAATGCAGAGAGAAAAAGAGCAGCTTCCGATAACGCAGGTAAAAGCGAAGCCAATAAATTCTTCAAGAAAAAAAGCGCTAAAGAAATTGAAAATATCAAAAGGAAACTTGTTGAAGGAGCTGAGTTATATAAAGGGGCAAAGAGTCTTAAAGTAAACAACAGAAACTTCAACATGGATTGTTCAGGGATCGTAGCTGCAATTTATTATCATGCAGGGATCGATTTGCAGAAATATTACCCTTACTACAGTGGAACAGGAACTGAAAGAATTTATGAGACACTCAGGGAGAGGAAACTGCTTAAAAAAACATGGCAGCCTGAACCAGGCGATATAATTTTCTGGGACAATACTTTTGACAGAAATAAAAACAGAAAAGATGATGATCCCCTTACGCACATGGGGATGGTTGTTTCATGCGACAAACAGGGCAATATCATATACATTCATTATAATTATTCAAGAGGAATAGTTTATGAATATATGAACATCCGTTATAAAAATAATGAATCTAAAATAATTAAAGGGGAAACTGTTACAATAAATTCTCCGATGAGGTCAAAAGGGGGAAGCAAAACAAAAAGAAACTGGCTGGCAGGGCAGCTAATAAATTGTTTTGCTGAAGCATATTACCTTGATTAGATCCAGATAATATTATGCATTATTAAGAATTTCTTTTTCTTTATCAACTGACTGCTGGAGCAGATTTACAACATCGCAAAATTTATCAGCATTTTTCTCGTAAACATTTATCAAAGCCTTATGAGACTCAAGCATCATTTCTGAACGGCTGCGGTCTGCTGCTCCATCCGAAGATATTTCTTTAAGATCATCTTCTTTTTTAGCAACATTTTTTACCAGAACAAAAACTTCATCAAATCCAACGCTTTCCAGAAGTTTATTTATCTCTTCTTTTGGAGAATAAATAGCAACTTTTTTGCTGAATTTATCATTCATATATTCTGATATCCTGGCAAGAAATCCAAGATTGGTACTGTCAAGAAAAGTTGCTTCAGAAAGATCAATCAACACATCTTCAAAATCAGATTCGCGATCAAAAAGACTATCAAGAAAAGTATCAAATTTACTGGCAGAAGTATATTTAAGAGTTCCTACAAGCTTAAAAAAAGCTTTTCTAACATACATTGCAAAATAATATTTTCCATCATTAACCATTACTATCTCCAGGAAAATTATTTTTTTCTATCATAAGAAAAGTAAGATCATCCGGAAAGAAAGAACGTTTTTCAAGTCCGAGCTGTTGGCTTACTTTATCAATATCGGTATTTTCATTGCTAAACATTTCATAAAGATATTGTTCGCTGTTTTTTATATTTTCATCTGAAAGAATCTCAAGAATTCCATCGGAAAACAAAACCATTTTGAAACATTTTGGAAGAACAGCTTCTTTAACATTAAAAATAGGTGTTTTAAAGAGTCCAACAGGAGTCCCTTTTCCTTCCAGAACATTTATTTTTATTTCTGGAATTTCTTTATCTCTGCGAATATCAGCAACAAAGGGATATGGAAACTGTCCGCAGTTTATATAATGCATTTTATTTTCTAATGTATCGATTATGCCATAAAATATGGTCAGATACTTTCCAAGCTGCTCTCTCAGAAGTTCATTATTTAATCTTTTACAAATAAGAGGAGGTGTTAATATCATGTAATCATTTTCAGTATGAAATTTCTCAATAGCATTATCTATAAAGTTTTTAAGAAGAACAGTAACAATTGCTGATGAAACACCATGTCCCGATACATCTGCAATATAAAATCCTGCATATCTTTCATTTATCTCAAAATAATCTAGAAAATCTCCGCTTAATGACATAGAAGGATAGAATTTGCTGCTAAACTTGTATCCCAAAATCTCTTCTTTTCCCTTTGGAAACAGCTTGAATTGCATTATGCGGGCTGCTTCCTGGTCAGCCTGAATTTCCTCAATTGTATCCTGAAGCTTTTTATTTGTTTTCTTAAGATCTTCAACCCTGTCTGCAACCCTTTGTTCAAGTTCTGCATTGAGCTTTGAAATTTCAGAAATATATCCATAGTTTCTTAAAGCAACAATAACAGATGTAATAAGTTTTTGAGCAGAAAGTTCTACTTTCTCTTTATAATCATTGATATCGAAATTTATTATTACCTCTTTTTCCGGAGCAACTCCGGGCTGGCCTGTTCTTAATATTATTCTGAGTTTTTTTTCCTTGAGAATTTCCCGTATATATTTTACAAGGTCTAAGCCTGAATTATCGTTTTCCATTACAACATCGATAATGGCAAGTGAAACATCTTTAGCTTCTTCAAGAATTTCTTTTGCTTCTGCTGCTGAATACGCATTTAAAAATTTAATTTTTTTATTTTCGAAAACAAAATCCCTGAGCACCATTTCTGTAACCTGGTGGACATAAGGCTCGTCATCAACAAGCAATATCTTCCAGAAACCTGTAACAGCAGTTTCTTCTGCACCTGACTTGAGGACATTTTCTTCATCTGCAAAAACAAGTAAGTCTTCCTGTTCCAAAAAGAACTCTCCTATATTAAAATCATAATAGTTTGATTAAAGTTACAAGTCAACAATATAATTCGCTAGAGCTTGTTTCTCGATAATTCTTTCTGCTTCATGCTGGCTATTTTATTTTTGCATGATGACATTATCATGTAATTTCAACATAATTTGGATTATATGATCAAAGAAAACGCATTAGCTGTATATAAAAACAAGCCTGCTCTTGTAAAAGAAAAGTCACAGGAAAAAATAATTATCTCTTTACCTGATAACACATCAATAAAGGTTCGGGAAAAAGACATAGAAATAATTCATCCAGGACCTGTGAAAAGTTTTAGTGGAATTGATGATATTAGCGCGAAACCAGCGCCAGATGCTATTCAGGAAGTTTGGGAACTTCTTCTGACAGAACAGGGAAAAACTATTTCTCTCAAAGAGCTTGCTGAACTTATATTCAATGAATATAACCCTGCTTTTGCATGGGCTGCTTACAAGCTCCTTTTGGATAACCTTTATTTTACCGGAACAACCTTTGCGATCCTTCCCAGATCAAAGGAACAAGTTGAGGCAGATATAAAAAAACAGGAAGAAAAGCAAAAAGCAACAGGAGAAAGGGAAGAATTTTTACAGCGGCTTAAAAATCGCTCTCCTTATCTTGCGATAAAAAACACTGATGGACAGGATATGAAGGGAGATATTATAGATGATCGCCGTTTTATACAAGATGTTGAAGCCCTTGCTTATGGCAAGTCAACCAAAAGCAGAACCATGAAGGAGATCAGCTTAGGTGAAACTCCGGAAGAAGCTCATGCGCTTCTTTTGGAATGCGGCTTCTGGACAAACAAAAACAATCCCCACCCTGCTCGTTCCAATATTTCTCTAGTACAGGCAAAGCATATCCCTGATCCTCCGCCACCTGAAAACCGCCGGGATCTTACCCACATGGCTGCTTTTGCCATTGATAGCCCCTGGAGCCTTGATCCTGATGATGCAGTCTCTTTGGAGATCGAAAGCAGCAATCAGCACCTCTATGTTCATGTCGCAGACCCGGCGGCCTCCGTATCAGCAAACAGCCCGGCAGAACAGGAAGCACGCGATCGCGGCTCTACGCTTTATATTCCCGAAGGGAACTTCCGCATGATCGCAGAAGAAGCTCTGCCAATCTTTGCTCTGGGACTTGCGGAAACTTCTCCAGCTCTTACATTCAAAATGACACTTGATGATAATGGCGAAATCGAAAAAACAGAAATATTTCCTTCGGTTGTAAAAGTATCGCGCTTGACTTATGAAGAGGCGGACAAGCTTATAGAAACAGGAGAAAGCGACAAAGCTGTTGCATTGCGCGATCTGCGCACAATGGCAGAACGCAATCTCCAGCGCCGCATTGCCGCAGGAGCGATCATCATTGATCTGCCGGAAGCTCATATTAGGCTTGATAAGGGGCAGGTAGAGATCGAACCAATTGTTCCGTATTGCTCTGCAGATTTAGTGAAGGAATG
>Ga0123353_10013613_pt1 | contig 11663 bp, 6 predicted proteins | sample TergutLab28metaG_3_FD_92763 | JGI IMG/M metagenome (GOLD analysis project Ga0123353, IMG submission 92763) | Labiotermes labralis P3 segment gut microbial communities from Petit-Saut dam, French Guiana - Lab288 P3 | ecosystem: Host-associated > Arthropoda: Insects > Digestive system > Gut ... | reverse complement strand
GATGAGGAAATCGCGGAGGCCCTTTTGAAATACCTTGACCCGCAAAGTTATTCGTACGACTTCCCCACAGGGGAATGAGCTAACAGGGAGATGATGACTGATGAGCGAGTCAGTGAAACTGATTTATTCCCAGTGGGAGAACCGCGTCCCCCCAAGTTACCTAAACACAGTTCATTTTGAATGGTTATTAAGCGAAATACAAAAGCAGTTTAATAAAGCAGAAACAGCACTTGATAAGTGTATGTCCATTAATAGGATAGGATACTCAGATAAACTTACAAAGTGTAATTCTGCTGCATGGAATTTAGCGCTTTTCTATAGATACCTTGACATATCGTGGGAGTTTTACACTCTTGACGAAAAACTGTATAAAGGTTTTGTAAACGGAGCGACGGAAACGCTGAGCAATGTCAAGCTTGAAGACTGCAAGGTGGACAATGATCTTGGTGTTAAGGAAAGGTATCGAGTTCCAATGAGAAGCCATAGGGAGGTTTACGAAACCAGGCTGAAAAGCAAACTGACCTTTGATGACTTTTTAGATGTAAGCGGATCATTCGACGGCGTGGGGATACAGGGCTTCAGAGATCTGTACTCTGGTGATTATAGTAAATATGGGACTCAGTTCGGTGAAGAGATTAGCTACTATGACTATTGCCAGGAAATCCTCAAAGGGGGTGAGTTCGACCACAAAATGGACAAACCCTTTCTACAGTTTATTTCCGGTTTACTGGATATCCTGACATTGGGTATCAAGCCAATTATTGAAGCCTGTGTGGGAAAGGATTTTATTACCGGCGAGCAACTATCAAACACGGAGAGGGCGCTTAAGGCGGTATTCGGGGTAATTGATTTGGCGATGGTTATTATCACCGTTGTAACAGTAGGAACCGCAGCGGGACCAATGGCGGCGCTTAGGGCTGTACTGCTCAAAATGGGAGCTGTATCATTAGGGTACACAGTAACAGAAATATCGAATGAGTTGGGATTGCCGCCGGCTGTGGGCATGATACTAGGACTAGCGACAAGCTTGACCGTGATGAAAATTGGCTCGGCATGGGTTTTTAAGGACATTAATGGGAATCTAATTGGACAGATTGCTGAGGATGGAACGGTAAGTAAAAATGTTGACAGTGACTTGAAGAGCTTTATAGATGGGATGTCTCCAGAGGATGCCGCTCGATACGATGCATGGGTGAATCAATCTATTGCTACCAAGGACTTATCAAATCTGGACTATTACAAATTCATTGAAGAAAACTATTACGACACCATATGGAATCCAAAAAACACACAAAACTTTGCAAATGGCGCTCTAGAACATATTCTAGAGGGAGATCTGAGTCCTAAGGGGAAAGCTGGTGGATACCACTATGATGGTATACCAAATTCCGCAGGTAGTATTATTCCCGGGACGGAAACACCCCCAAATGCCTGTGGGGTCTACATGGCACAAGTTGAGGTCAACGGTATTCCAAAAACGGCTTTTAATGGATACTCAACTTTTTTCCCCGATTCTTGGACACCGCAACAAATTGCTGATGCAATAAATGAAGCGTACAATGCAAGAGTTTTCGTTATGGGAAACACATATACGAGCATACTAAGTAACGGAATGGAGATTAGAATGTTCTTGGATAAATTTGGGAAAATTGTAAGTGCTTTCCCGGTATACTAACTGAAAGGATAACGGTGATAAAATGAAGTACAGTTTCAGGGAGATTGTTGATCCAGGTAGTGGCAAGAAGTTTTTGGTAATGGATTTTGACGATAAAAAATACGATATTTTATCAGAGTTCCTATTTACCGAAGCGACATTGCAGTCTGGTAGGTTTGTACTTGAGTTCTTGGATTCGATTTTATCAGGCATTGCAAAGCCGGTTTCCCCGTTTGTCGACCCTGATTATTATGGCGGTAACGGGAGAGCTCTGGAAGCTTCTCGGGATAAAACGCTTGTAATTGACGAGCTCGCACCGGACGGTATGGGAGACTATTGTGAAGTTGATACGAAGAAACTGAGGGAGTTAGTCGAGGTTTGGCTTGTAAAACTCGCGGAGTTTACGGAAGCGCAAACACAAAATCATTGACGTGCTGCGTATCTACTTTGACACGTTTCGAGCAACACTGATACAACTTCAGTAACTCCACTTAAGGATACAGAAGTGTTAGTAGCTACTTGTTGCTTACGGGGGTTTTATGAATCAAAAAGATACGCTCAAGAACTTGTTCAGTTTGGAGTACGATAACTCAGGCTACCGTTCTGGTTTGATTGATTGGTATAACATGCTTATCGATAAGAATATTGATGAACTGACGGTTACCGATGTGGCTAAGATGATACGACAAAGCATTTTGAGAGAGGTTGCTGTCTCCAGAGCTGTAGATCTATTTCTCACCGATCCATACGCTGGGGAGATGCAAGATGGTGAACTGTTAGCATTGTTAGTGTCTTGCATAGATGATGTTATGCGGCTCAAGGAAGCCCGGTCTTTGTTAGTAGTGCTGTCTGATTTAGAAGACGATATAACTCCGTTTGATTGGGATAATGACAGTAATAAAACAGTATTTTTTCAGAACTTGGCTATTTTAAAGCAATCACTTGAAGTGTTATAAAGACGTGCGAGGTAGCGCTGCAGGTTGTGGGGCATACAAATATGTTGATCTCGAAATTTGACACAGCTAACATTAGTGAGCACATAAAAATGTTTGAGGAAAAGCATGGTTTTGCATTTCCCGGGGAATACAGGAGGTTTCTGGAAAAATACAATGGCGGGAGAACGCCTGATACGGATTTTAGGCTAAACAAAGTCTCGTCTGACATAAGGGGTTTTTATGGATTTGGCGATGCAGATAAGTACTACAACTATAGATCCATAGAAACCATCGGGTTTTTCAGTGTGTGGTTGCACGATGGAAAGGTACCCGTTGCAAGTAACTCTTTTGGGGACTATATCCTGCTTGGCCTTGGGGAAGAAGATAGCGGTAAGGTCTACTTTTTCTATCATGACAGACCGAAAAAGTATATAGAGTTAGCGGCTGATTTCAGGTCTTTCGTCGGTAAATGCAAGAGTAAGAAAATCGGGCATATTCGCACGATCGAGGAACGGAAACAGGGTATGATCGATAACGGCCTGGGAGACGAAATATCGATTGAGTCAATAAAGGGCTGGCAAGCGGAAATTGACTTGTATTCAGACATCCATCAAGAGGAGCTGCTGCTTGATTAGTTGAGAGGGGTTTCGAAGCAGTAATGAATTATGCATGCCGGCAAGGTTGTCCTTTAGTCGATCTGAAATGTCAAACTGATTGAAAACTGTCAGACAGAGGCAAGGCGTATTCTACCTTGCTTTTGCTTTTTGTTATGCCTTAGTTGCATCAAAAGCTTTAAACCCCGAGACTTTGAGAGTATAGTCCAATACGTAATTCAATCGCAACTCAACACGTACAACTAAATAAAAAAATGTTGATAGTAACAATACAATATGATACTCTATTGGCAATTCTGGTAATAAAAGGTGTGAATTATGGCGAAGAAGACAGTTTCTGAAACATACGGTAAACACAACGAGCGCGAGCTTAAAGCACTCGAGCCTATTATTAGCAAAATAGAAAGCCTCGAAGAAGAATTCATAGCAATGACAGACGTCGCGCTGAGAGCAAAAACTACCGAATTCAAAACGCGCCTCAAAGCCGGAGAGACTATGAACGACATACTGCCGGAAGCGTTTGCGGCAGCCCGCGAAGCGTGCGACCGCGTACTTGGGTTGCGCCCGTTTCGTGTCCAGCTTATGGGTGGCATAGTGCTGCATCAGGGTCGTATCGCTGAGATGAAGACGGGCGAAGGTAAAACGCTCGTCGCTGTTTTGGCAGCTTATCTTAACGCTTTAGCCGGAGACGGGGTGCACATTGTTACCGCAAACGGTTACCTGGCGCAACGCGACTGCGAATGGATGGGTAAAGTATACCGTTTTATGAACATGAGCGTCGGCCTTATAGTTCATGGTATGACCAGTGATGAAAGACGCGTTGCATATAAGTCTGACATCACCTATGCAGCGGAAAACGAGATAGTGTTTGATTATCTGCGCGACAACATGGCGTTGTATAAACGCGATTTAGTCCAGCGAGGCCACAAGTTTGCAATAATTGACGATATTGATTCCATTCTCATCGACGAAGCGAGGACTCCGCTCATTATATCCGGGCAAGGTGACGAAGACGTGGATATGTACATATGGGTCAATGAGTTCGTCGCCACGCTGAGAAAACGCGTTATCGCGACTGCCGGTGAGTATTTACAAGGTGATGAAACGCTTGGATCCGACTATATCGTTGACGAAAAAGAGCGAACCGTGACGCTGACAGAGCAGGGGGTGGCAAAAGCAGAACAGCGCTTTGGCATTGATAACCTTGCCGATCCGGTCAACGGCACACTGTCCCGGTTAATCAACAAAGCAATACAAGCCCATGGACTGATGCGCAGGGAAGTTGACTACCTCGTGATGGATGGCGAGGGCGTCATGGTGGATGAGATAAAAGGCAGGATCATGCCCGGCAGACGTTATTCCGAAGGGCTGCATCAAGCGATCGAGGCGAAAGAGTATGTTCACGTCGCACGCGAAAGCAAATCGTATGCTACAATAACATTTAAAAACTATTTCAGGTTATACGATAAACTCTCCGGCATGACAGGCACTGCATTTACTGAGGCCGAGGAGTTCAGGGCTATCTATAGACTCAATATCGTCGGGATACCGACCAATCGCCCGCTTATACGCATAGATAATGGGGATGTCGTATATAAAAATGAGGCAGGGAAGTATAGAGCTGTCATAGAGCAAATCGAAACGTGTAATAAAAAAGGACAACCCATACTCGTAGGTACGCTTACCATTGAGAAGAGCGAACTGCTATCCTCTATGCTAAAAAATCGCGGTGTGCGTCATTATGTCCTAAACGCTAAGTTTCATAGAGAAGAGGCTGAAATAATCGCGCAGGCAGGAAAGGTAGGGGCGGTTACGATAGCGACTAATATGGCGGGCCGTGGAACTGATATTATGCTCGGAGGTAATCCGGAGTATATGGCGAAAAACGACATGAGAAATGCCGGGCTTACTGACGAGCTTATCGCTGAAGCAACTGGTTACGCCGAAACAGACGACGAGGAAATCATAGCTGCGCGGAAAATGTATGCGGAAAAGCTAAAGAAGCATCGCGGCACGACATCTGCAGAAGCTGAGAAAGTCCGGAAAGCGGGAGGATTGTTCATCCTTGGTACAGAGCGGTATGATGCGCGTCGAATCGACAACCAGTTACGCGGACGCGCCGGTAGGCAGGGAGATCCCGGCGAAACAAGGTTTTACATTGCCCTGACCGATGACATTATGAAACGTTTCGGTTCAGAGCGTATTATGGGTATGATGGAGAGTCTCGGACTTGAAGAGGATATGCCGATCGACAGAAAAATGCTATCAAACGCGATAGAGTCAGCTCAGCGGAGGGTCGAAAGCCGCAACTTTAAATTGCGCAGATCGTTGTTTGAGTACGACGATGTTATGGATCAACAACGCACACTGGTATACAGTCAACGCCGAAGAGTCCTAAGCGGCGAGGACCTGACACGAACTATTCAATCCATGATAAGCGAAACGATTGACACAATTATAAACGAGAAACTCGGAGATAAGGTACGCGTAGAAGAACAGACACAACTTGCGGAAGTACTAAAGCCATTTGAAGCGCTCTTCCTGGATAAACGACAGATACGATTTCCGCAATCCGGGCTTGATAAGGATGAACTTGCGGAGATGCTTGAGAGGATAGCCGAGGTGAAATATGCCGCGAAAGAAAAGGAGCTCGGCACAGCCCAAGGAAGCGACATTCCGCTTATGCGCGAACTCGAACGCGTTGTTATGCTTCGTGTTGTGGACGAACAATGGAATAACCATTTGGAAGCAATGGAAAAACTACGCGAAGAGCTTCGCACTCAGCAAAACCCGCTGCCGATATACAAGTATAAATACGAAAGCCACAAAGATTTTGAGGACATGATCAAAAAGATAAAAAAAGAGGTCGTACGCCGATTATACGTCGTCCGGATAAGAAAGCCTGACGAAAACTAACCAAGCAGAAGGGAGGCGGAAGGATACATGGCAGGATATCAGGTTCCGTTTGAAGCATATACGGGAAAAGAACCATATACATTTGTCAGTTACTCTCACGAAGACAAAGTCACAGTTTTTCACTTGATTGGACAGTTGCAGGAGAAAGGATACCGCATTTGGTATGACAAAGAAAATGCACCTGGGGACAAATGGGCGGACAATATTGAAAAGAACCTAAAAGGAGCAGCCTCAGTACTGTTTTTTATCACCAATCATTCTGTTAAGAGTAATGAAGTTCAAAATGAGATACATCTGGCACTTGATTTGGGTATCCCAATCGTCCCTGTTTTCTTGCAGAGAACGGAGCTTGCCGGTGGGTTGGACCTTCGGCTTAATCGTTTTCATTGGGTGAAATACTATGAGTATTCAAATCAGGATGAGTTCTTAAGCGAACTGCTAAGGTTTGAGCACCTCAAAAAATGCTGTAAACCTTACGAGTTGGGTGGCAATAATGAAAATCCCATCGTAAAACCAACAAGTGTCGGTTCAAAGCACCCGCTCAACAAACATGAAACGATGCTTGTTGGGAGAGAGGAAGAACTGGAGGATATCTGCAAAGCATTTGCGTCGAATAACCGCATTGTGATTCTCTCAGGCCTTGTGGGAATAGGTAAAACAGAACTCGCCAGGGAGTTTATAACGAACTCCCGGGGGTTGTTTTCCTATATTCAAACTGTTAAGATGTGCGACATTGAGAAAACTGACGAGCGAAAAAGCACATTTCTTGATATCTTGCTCAATAATATGCAATATGACCCGGAAATGCTGATTAAACTCTATGGCATGCCATATGCGCAGCAACGACAGATCATGCGGGCGTATCTGGAATCGTTGGATCGCAATACGCTTGTAGTAATATATAACGCACACAACATAACACCCGTGAATATTGCCGAGTTATATGAGGATTATCGTTGCTGCTTTCTGATCACAACCAGAAAGGAGGCGGAGAGCAAATACGCGCACTGCATTGAAGTGAAGGCCATGAAAGAAGAAGATCTGCTTCAATTGTTTGAAATGACCTTGGGGGCTCAGTTATCCATAAGTGAGCGCGTTATATTTAGGCAGTTGCTGGTCAAGTTGCAAAGTCACACGATGGCTGTCGTAATGTTTGCGAACCTGATGAAGTGCCAGAAGCGTACGCTTGCCGAAGTGACGGAAATCGCGGACAGGATCGACAAGGACGACGCCAAGATATATATACCTGAAAACCCAGACAACGAGTATAATACCGTCTTTGCTCATCTTCACGCGCTTTTTAACACAGCGGGACTCAACGAAACTGCGAAACGAGTCCTAAGTTGTTTATCACTTATCCATCCGAAAGGCATTTCAGACAGCAACTTTCTTATGAGCATGGGTTTAAAGAACCATAATGAACTGCAGACACTGAGAATAATGAAACTAATCAATTATAACGGTAAAACGATAAGTCTGTCCCCCTTATTATCGAGATTGTTCTTCATCGATAACCCGCCGTCAGCGGAGGATTGTAGTTGCATGGTCGAAGCCGTTTGTAGAATAATGGATTTTGAGAGCTGCGAGAACTATGCTGATATCAACAGTTTGATGGACTATGGCATATTCCTTAACGATCGCCTTAGCGAGCTTAGCTGTTCTCCGTACTTTGAAATGCTACAAAGCAGACTGGCGGAGGGATATAGTATTCTCGGTGAAAACGCCAAAAGCGAGAAAATCGCACTTGAAATAATGAAGAGGCACACGCCGGGTACGATTTATGCTTCCAGAACAATAACTGTTATTGCAGTCGTTTATCTGAATCAATGGAATTATAAGGCATCAGTTCGGTTTCTTGAAAACGCTTATGAACAAAGAAAGACCGTCGACCAGCCGGTTCCCGATCAGATCAGAATTCTACAATCACTGAGCAAATGCTATCTCGCTATGAACGAAACTGACAAATTGAAGTGGGCCCTCAATGAAATGTTTGATATTGCCGTAAGGAACAAGTATACTACATTTGCCTTTGGAACGCTCATGGACGCAGCAATGATAACAAATTACAGCACAAAAGAGATGAAAAACAAACTAAATGCTATATTTCCGATTCTACTGGAACGATTGGATGAGGATCAGCTAAGCGTTGTTCAGTACTTATCACTCTATGCGGTGGTGCATAAAATCAAGTTTCTGAGAAGACCGGGGCTTGATTTAAATGAAATATTTGAAACAATCAACCTTGCTGTTGAAAAAATAGGATTCCTGACAAATGTGAAGCTATTGCTAAAAATCAGGAAGATAATGAGACACGCAAAAGAAAAAGGGATCGAAACACTTACAGTGCTTTCAAAGTTTATAAGCGGCGATGTAGACGACGCGAGTATTACCGAGTTTATTATAGCATGTTTCGATATGACCGCAAAAAACTACAAAGACCTCGGTATGACAATAGAAAGCCATAGCTTTATGTTTAACCTGCTTCAGCTTTGTGAAATCTTTCCCGTGACATTTGATAAAAAATTAGTTGAAAACTATTTCAAGGTTTTCTCACAGAATAACACTCAGCTCCAGGAAAAACTGGGTATCGCCAATGTCCAAACGGTAGATAGTATCATCTCACAGGCCACATTTACCGGATACATACAAGGGGCGCATGCGGCTGTGAGAATCTTGAATGATGTTGTGAAAATGCTCGAAGTTATTCTGCCGGAAAACAACAGATACTATCTTGCGGTCATATATGAGCAATTAGGGGTCTGGTATTCAAAAATACCTGACAAGCACAACAGCGCGGTAAATGCTTACCTGAAGTCATTGGAGATAAAGAAAAAAGCAAAAGCCTCGCCGGAAGAAGTTGCGAAAATGCTGCTGACTTTAGGCAATGCGGCAAGGGATGGACGCAGGATCAGATACTACAGACAGTGTATTGAGCAACTGGAGGAGGCTGGCGTCAACAACTGCACACGATGCCGCGCGTGCTATAACTTAGCCTTACACTACTACAGAGAAATCGAACCCGATCTGACGAGGAAAGACATCAAAGAAATCAAAGCCGATAATCCTGATTTGGTAAAGAGCGTCAGGCACGATTCGGCGAAGGACTATGTTCGTATGGCTCGACAAGTCAGAAAAAAGACGAAGATTTGTTCGAGGGAATGCAGGATGGAACAGTCTTTTGAGATTTTAAAGGAGAGGAGCTTCAACAGTGTCGGCGGACTGACCTATCTCAAAACGCTCCTGACCAGCTTTGGATCTGCAAACAGCGCTACCCATCTCTCAAAGCTACAATCCGACGTCACGGGTAAGTCTAAGCTAGGAACTTCGAAACGGCTTAGTGGAGCGGCTCTTTCCGCTCTTTACAGGCGATACCGGAAAGACGAGAATTATCAGTATATTGCGCTGTTTGCAGCAGCGGAACATCTGGCTTCTATGGATTTGGAGTATGAGTATGAGCGCTTCATGAACACTGTACTCAAACGCCTGAAACGCGGCAGAGATTTACAGCCTTACGAGGTGCATTTAGTGCGGCTTATACCGGATGTAAAAGACAAGGTCGGGGCAAAACGTATCTTGATGGGTTTGCTTAACGATAAATCGTATGGCAGTGAGGGGAGCATACATAGTTACCAGATCGTCAACATCCTAAAGCGGGGGAGCTTCATGGATTTGTTTTACCAAACAGGTTCAATGAGAAGGCTAAAGAAACAAGCCCTTAAGAGGTTGTTCATTCATTTGCTCTATACCGACACATCTGTGGGGTTTTTAGTCCGCTAAATCGGCATAACCAGAGCTTCTCACGCCGTCTCGATTGCTGCGGCTTTTTGTAGGCCCAGTTTTTCTACTGCGGATTCGCGCATTTTGTATTTCATTATTTTGCCTGCCGCGTTCATTGGGAAATCTGATACGAAATCTACATACTTCGGGACTTTGTGCTTGGCCATGCTGGCTCGCACGAAGTCCTTTACTTCATTCTCCGACATATCCGAGCCATCTTTGAGGACTATGCAAGCCATGATCTCTTCGCCGTACTGCTCTGACGGTACGCCTATCACCTGCACGTCCCTGACTTTCGGGTGCGTGTAGAGAAACTCCTCGATCTCTTTCGGGTAGATATTCTCGCCGCCCCTTATTATCATATCCTTTAGTCTGCCAGTTATTCGGAAGTTGCCGTCCGGCATGCGGCAGGCCAGGTCGCCCGTGTGCAGCCAGCCGTCCGGGTCTATTGCGCCCGCGGTGGCGTCCGGCATTTTGTAGTAGCCTTTCATAAGGTTATACCCGCGCGCCACAAACTCACCGGTTTCGTTGTCGGGCAGTTCCTCCCCGGTCAACGGGTCGACCACCCTGCATTCGACGCCGGGAAGCGGCCTGCCGACGGAACCCACGCGGACCTCCACCGGATCATCGATCGAACTCATCGTGCATCCGGGAGAGCTTTCAGTTTGACCGAAAACGATCGTTATTTCCGACATATTCATCTTGTCTATCACATCGCGCATGACGGAAATGGGGCACGGGCTGCCGGCCATGATGCCTGTTCTCATGTACGCAAAATCGTCCGGGTTGAAATCCGGGTGTTCGAGCATCGCGATAAACATCGTCGGGACGCCGTTGCAGGCGGTGATCCGCTCCTGCTTCACGCACGCGAGCGCGGCTTTCGGCGAAAAATACGGGAGCGGGAACATCGTCGCGCTGTGCGTGACCGCAGCCGTCATTGTCAGCACCATCCCGAAGCAGTGAAACATGGGGACATGGATGAGGAAGCGGTCAGCCGTCGAGAGGTCCATGCGGTCCCCGATGCATTTGCCGTTGTTGACGATGTTGTGGTGAGTGAGCATGACCCCCTTGGGGAATCCGGTCGTGCCGGAGGTATATTGCATGTTGCACACGTCGTTGGGGCGTGTGAGCGCCGAAAGGCGGTAAACCTCTTCGACCGGTACGCTTGCGCTCATCTCGAGCGCGTCTTCCCATGTCAGGCAGCCTTTTTGCTTCGACGTGACGTTGATGATATGGCGCAGGAACGGCAAACGCTTGCAGTGCAACGGTTTTGACGGCGAGGAATACTCGAGTTCCGGACAGAGCGTTTTCATCACGGAAACATAGTCGGAATCCTTATATCCGTCGATCATGACGAGAGTATGGACGTCGGCTTGACGCAGCAGGTACTCAGCTTCGCGTATCTTATACGCCGTATTCACAGTGACGAGCACAGCGCCGATCCTAACTGCCGACCAGAATGAGACGAACCACTGCGGTACGTTTGTCGCCCAAACGGCCACCTTGTCGCCGGGTTTCACGCCGAGGGCGAGGAGGCTGCGGGCGAATGTGTCGACGTCGTCGCGGAACTGCGCGTATGTCCGGGTGTAATCGAGGGTCGTATACCGGAATGCGTACTGATCCGGGAATTCATCGGTGACGCGATCGAGCACCTGAGAAAAAGTCATGTCCAGAAGCTCGTCCTTAGGCCAGATATATTTGCCCGTTTTGCGTATATTATCGAAATACTTCTCAGTCCTTACGCGGCTGTCGGCCAGGCGGTTTATT
>Ga0123353_10013612_pt1 | contig 11664 bp, 8 predicted proteins | sample TergutLab28metaG_3_FD_92763 | JGI IMG/M metagenome (GOLD analysis project Ga0123353, IMG submission 92763) | Labiotermes labralis P3 segment gut microbial communities from Petit-Saut dam, French Guiana - Lab288 P3 | ecosystem: Host-associated > Arthropoda: Insects > Digestive system > Gut ... | reverse complement strand
GTTTATCAGACCGCTTTGAATGATCCTGAATGTTTTACCGTTGGCATTTGTGTTAAATGCCACTTGCCCGTTTGAGTTCTCGCCGGTTGCCGGGCCGCCTTTCAGTTGCGGACCAAGAGCTTTATATCCGGTAGTACAGCCTGTTATCCTATATCCTTCCGACGGATTGCTGTCACTGATCGTTGATTCCGACAAATCAATGGTTCCTGCAAAGTTTTCTTCAAATTCATTTGACATGACTTTATTGCCCAAGGCTGAAGAAAGGATCTTTTCATCACTTTCCCGGATGAATTCTGTTTCATCCGGTTCTGCTTCCGGATCCGTAGCTTCCTCATTTTCGTCTAAAGATTCCGTATCCGTTTCAATTGGATCAGGTGTAAGTTCCTCTGCGGAATCATCCTTAAGTTCCTCTGCTTCTTTTACCTGCTCGGAATCCCCGTTTCCTTTCGGATCGGAATATGTCTGTCCTGATTTCGTCATAACCGTTTCGTCGGCATTTGACAAAGGAGGCATAAGCAGGAGAAGTAGGATCAATACGCCTACTATCCTGTATACACTGTTTCTTCTACTGTAGAAGTTGTTTTTCACTTTTTTCCCTTTTCTCTTATCATCGTATCGACTCGGTGCTCCTCATCGGCATGCTTTTGGTCAATACTTTCGATTTTTCATATATTTTCGAACCTTACGGTCCGGGAGTAATATACCCATCAAATCGCCGGTATAAACATTTTTTAAAAGAAATTTTTATTGTTTTTCGAAGAAGGGGTATGGAATTGTTATGGTGCCTTAATAATGCGCCATTTTACAGCCGTTTTTTATTGTCTTTTATGATTGCCTGTTACTCTTTTTGTCTAAACTTAAAGTGGCTATATTGTCAAACGGTGCTGTGCACGTACACAGCAAGTGCTAAGACGTATGGAAATAAATTATTTTTTATAGAGTTTCCGGTGTTTTGTGCTCAAATTTTGATTATTTGATGCAGCAATATCGGACAGTACCGCTCGTTGTTTTGGGCTTAGTAAATTATTGCTTATAGAGCTCCCATCTGTGTTCTTCTATGCGATACTTGATTTCATACAAGCGTGCAATATTATTGATCCTGCTTTCACAGGTAAAGATGATAGTCTTGATGCCAGCGAGTCTCTTTTCTTCCGTCTTGATCACCTTATCCACATGGATGATGTTAAGCTCATCGTTTTGGCCACCTTTGCTTTCGCTTATTTTGAAGCGATGCGGAGCGATGAGGCCGTCCTGACGAAAAGACGCGATCATCTCGATTTTCTTTGCTACGATTTTCACAGTGAATACCCGCCCATCATAAGATAGTTGCCGTCATTTATTCCGCCGAGCATCGGGGACAGATCCGTATTGGCAAACGCTGCGCGCATGATCGCGCCGTCGCCAAACCGCTTCCGTATATTATCGACTGCATCATCTATACGCCTCAGGTTTTCAACATCATGGCGGTCGAATATCGAAAGCTGAAAACAGCTGCTTTCGCTGAGATCGCTCAGATGTATGCCAAGCTGCCTGACCGGCTCTTTTCTCCAGCATTCATTAAAAAGCATAATGGCTGTTTCGTAGATCTCCGTTGTTGTCGATATAGCGTTTACGAACTTTTTCTGATGTCTGTACCAGAAGAGATCCGAATTTCTGATCGTAAGCGATACCGTGCGGCCGCCGCATTTCAGCTTTCGCAGGCGGCCGCCTAACATTTCGGAAATGGCAAGCAGCACCTCATAGGCTTCTTTTTCCGTATAAACGTCATAAGGGATCGTGGTGCTGTTCCCTACTCCTTTTCTGATGACATCCCCGTTTGGAGTCACAGGCGAGTCATCGATCCCGTTTGCGAATTTCCACACAAGCGTCCCGTGTACCGGCTTAAGAGTGCTGCAAAGCAGCGTACGATCCGCCTTGGCAAGCTCGCCGATAGTTCGGATATTCAGCCTCAGAAGTTTTACTCTTGTTGCCCTTCCGACGAAGAAAAGATCCCCAACCGGAAGCGGCCACATTTTTTCTTCTATTTCACCCGGAAAAAGCGTGTGCAGCATGTCGGGCTTTTTAAGTTCCGAGGCCATTTTTGCAAGCAGCTTGTTTTCACTCACACCTATGTTGACGGTAAAGCCAAGCTCTTTTTTTATTCGTTCCTTTATCTCATAAGCAACTTCTATAGGATCCCCGAACAGCGGCGCCGAATCCGTATAGTCCATCCAGCACTCATCGACCGAATAACGCTCGATACGATCCGAGTAGCCTGATAAAATATCGTGCATCGCCTCACTGCATTTCAGATAGAGGTCATAATCGGAAGGAAGCACGATAAGTTCGGGGCATTTCTGCCTTGCTTCCATCAGACTCTCGCCGGTATGGATACCGAGCTTCTTAGCCGGAATGGACTTGGTCAGTATTATGCCGTGACGGCTCTTTGGGTCGCCCGCAACGGCCGACGGCACTTTGCGCAAATCGATATGATAGCCTTTCTCAAGCATATTTACCGCCGTCCATGACAGATAAGCGTTATTTGCGTCTATGTGCATGATGTGTCGCATGTATTTGTCTCCGTCTTACTATTAAAGAACATATGTTCTGTAATGTCAAGAGGAATTACCGGGGTTTTTTACGGGGTTTTTATTTATGAGGAATTACCGGGGTTTTTTATTTATGGGGAATTACCGGGGTTTTTTATTTATGAGGAATTACCGGGGTTTTTTATTTATGCCGAAAGGATTTTTGTTTACAGGTTTTTAATATGCAAGGAAGAGATATCTACTATATTTTAAATGCATTGTTTTATCCGGTATCTGATAGAATATGTTTAAGCTTTATGCATGGCGCCTGGAGCTTTTGAAAATGTCTTACGGTGTGGGTGCCTTTATACGGCTCTGTGTGGAGAAGCCGCCCGCATAGACCGCAGAGCATCCGGTTTTATGGTAACAGTCTGGCTTTATGCCGGAGTCATACGCTTCGATACGGGAAAGGATACTGACATGTGCGGACGGTATTATATCGAAATAGATGAAGAAGAACTTAAAGAGATCTGTGACGCGGTCGAGCGAAAAAATGAAGATGAACCGGAGCAGATAGAAATAAAACTTTCGGGTGAGATATTTCCCACTGATGTTGTGCCTGTTCAGACCGAATCAGGATACGAGGCAATGAAATGGGGCTTCTCCGGATTTAACTCAAGGCCGATAATAAACGCCCGCAGCGAGACCGCGCTGATCAAGCCGACATTCAAAGAATCAATGGCATCGCGCAGATGCCTGATCCCGGCAAGCGGATACTATGAATGGCAGCATGAAGGAAAAGCCAGGATAAAGCACCGCTTCTATCTGCCGCAAAAGCCGCTCTTTCTCGCCGGATGCTTCAGGCGTGAAAAGGATATGCCGACCGGCAGCTTTGTTATACTGACTCGTGAAGCATCGGAAGACATCAGATATATACACGACCGCATGCCGGTTATTATCCCGAAGGACCGCGCGGGTGAATGGCTTTCCGAAAATCCCGGAGTAATGGATGCGTCTATCACAGAACTGGAATACGATATCGTATAGAAACACTAAGGTCAACTTTATATTCATTGGCAATCAAGGAGAAGAATATTATTATGAAAAAGGCTCACTTAGGGATAATATCGGTTTTGGTTTTATTGATTTCCGCATGTACGGTTGGATGCACCGTATCATCAGCTACCGATTTGATGGAAGGTATTTCATCCGGTGATGTAATAGGCAGGCCTGCTGACGACACGTTTATCGAAAACATGGCCGATTTTTCTGTCGAATTGTCAAAGAACAGTTTCACGGAAAAAGAGAATTCCCTCATTTCCCCGATATCGGTAATATATGCGCTTGCTATGACAGCAAACGGCGCGGACAATAAAACGCTGGAACAAATGGAACAAGTGCTCGGGGGCGATATCCCATTAACTGAACTCAACGGGTATTTATACAGCTACGCAAAAAGCCTGCCAAGCGATAAAAAAGCAAAATTCGGCATGGCAAATTCCATATGGCTGCGTGATGAGGAGCGCCTGCAGGTCGATCCTGATTTTCTGCAGACAAATGCCGACTATTACAACGCTGCGATATTCAAGTCCGCTTTCGATGCAAATACCTTAAAAGATATAAACCGCTGGGTGAAGTCAAACACGGACGGAATGATCGATAAGATCCTTGATGAAATTGACCCGGATACTGTCGCCTATCTCATCAATGCCACCGTGTTCGATGCGGAATGGAAAGAAATATACACAAAAGACAGTATTAATGAGGATGTTTTTACCGATATTAACGGAGAAGAACAGGACATTGATTTTATGTATTCGGAAGAATATCAATATCTTTCTGATGATAAAGCAACCGGTTTTGTGAAGCCATACGCAGGCGGGCAATACAGCTTTGCCGCCTTGCTGCCGAATGAAGATGTCCGGATAGAGGATTATATAAAAACTTTAAGCGGCAGCCACTTTATAGAAATGATCAATAATGCGGAGAACATCGATGTAATGACTTCTATACCCAAGTTCAGTTACGATTATGAAATAACGATGAATTCTGCACTGAAAAGACTCGGTATGCCTGATGCGTTTGACAGTGTAAAAGCCGATTTCAGCAAAATGGCAACATCAGAGCGTGGTAATATCTTCATCTACGAAGTGCTGCACAAGACATTTATAACGGTCGATGAACGCGGAACAAAGGCCGGCGCAGCCACAGTAGTGGAAATGGCTGGTGGAGGCGCACCGGGCGAACCCAAAAGTGTTTACCTTGACAGGCCGTTTATCTATGCCATCGTTGACAATGAGACCGGGCTCCCGCTATTCCTGGGCACGGTAATGACGGTATAGAGAGCGATCGCTATGCATAAAGCCTTCATCTAAAATAATATCGTTAAAGTTTAGCCTGCTTACATTTGTGAGCATAGAAAAAGACTCTTAATCATCAACATTAGTTGCAACTTTTTGGCACCAATACTCGCGATTGACTGCAACTTTTTAACACCAACCGTCCATCTATGCCATTGTATGAAAAGCTATCATACAAAGCACCTAAAATCTTATATTTGCTGAGATGCAAAAGGTGCAAAACGACCAATTTTTATTTGAAAAAGTCGGAAAATGCGACCAGTTTTTACGCGAAAAAGCCGGAAAACACGACCAAAAATTGTTGCGTTGTTTTAAAATATTGTTATTCTCAATATATAGGTGAATGCACCAATCCACAACGTTTGTCAATGATTATACGTTGTAGTTAAAGAAAACAGGAGAGGAAACGTATAATGCTTTTGCATTATACAAGCTGAAATCCGGTGGACATACAAAATCAATCAGTTTAAATGATTATATTGAAAAATTCAAACCAGCTTACTCCATCAGGTTATCAACTAAAAATTTCGGTTTCATGCATGGAATCAAGTCTGTTCCTTTATACGCTATTTTTTGTATTAGCAATTTATAGGAATAATATTTGTGGTTATTTTTACTATCGGGAGTGTGAAGTAAACTACAATGGGAATATGCAAAAATAAATTGTCAGAAAGGTTTAAGTGCAAAGTATGACTTGTCAGCGGATTATCAGAAAATGCCATATTCACCGTTTAGTAAAGATGAATTCAATATATCAGCAAAAGAATTAACTGAAGAAGAATTGAGAAGTTTTATATCAAGCTATTATTACGCCAAAGACAGCTTGAACAATGAAGAGCAAATTTTTATTGAAGAACACTATATCAATTTCAGATATGGCAAAGAAATCGCAGACATACGTTTTAGTTTCATACTCTTTCCAAAATACGCTGACGTTTTTCCATTTCACATTAACAGACTTACATTCATCAAGTATAAATTGGTTATTCTTGCGTCTTTCTTGTGTTCGTGTGTTTGAGTTGACACTTATATAATATTATGTATAATATAGGTGTTCAATCAATATTATATATTGTATAAGATAATGAACATCATAAGGGAAGAAAAAGGTATGATGAGACTTATAAAAAAATATCCGTTTATTTCAGCAGTCGTATTTGTTGAACTGCTAACTTTCGTTACTTATTTTTACCCAGGCATTCCGTTTGCGAATGTTGGAGTTCGGGTTGTTCTTTGCGCAGCCCTTATGATTGTCCTGCATAAATGCTCTTTAGAAAGTGCCCTGCAATTCCAACTATCCAGCTTTGCAAGAGGTCTGCTTATTGGACTGCCATTTTTTCTGTTCGCAATTTGGATCGCATTCAATAACATGCGATATGCAGGTGCCGAAGGCCAAATTGATCATATAATTGCATTATGGGATTTCTGTGCCAGGATGCTTATGATTGGCATCTTTGAGGAACTTTCTTATCGCGGCCTTCTTCTGAACGTTTATTTGCAGCATAGAGAAAAGACACGCAGTACCATCTACATGGCAGTTTTTTGGTCAAGTCTGATATTTGGGATCACCCATTATCTGAACCTCCTAAACGAGCCTTTTTCGGGCACCGCATTTCTGGATACATCGGTAAGTGTTTTTTCTGCATTTTGCACCGGCGTGTTTTTAGCCGCCGTCTATTTGAAGAGCATGAATATTTGGGTATCTGTATTTCTACACGCGGTATGGGATTTTGCAAATTTGTTTCCGGATCCTTCTTTTTTTACACCACACGAATCCGCAGCAGTTGCTGATGTCGCAGAGCAGCTATCAACCGGGGAAATACTGGGCAATGCAGCGCTATCTATGATCGAGCCGACGCTCATCCTGCTCATTGGTGTGTTTATATTACGAAATATTAATAAGACTAACTATATAAAGTCAATATCAAATGTATTCAAAAAGTAATGTGATAAAAAAGCCAAACATTTAATCGTAGTCTTTCCATATACTTTGGGTTTTGATATTATGTTTACATGACCTCATGCATGATTCGCTTATCATCAACATTTGCACCCTCTCGTTCTTTAATTTCATTCATCATTAGCGTGATGATATTATTTGTACTCATTGATTATCTGCTTTAACAGAGTAATTTCATTCTTCTTTACTCCGGCATCTAAACATGCATCTATTACATTCATGTCAAAATCTTCAAGCTGTTCCATATCAACTCTCATGTCCTCTTCCAGAAAGACTGTCATCGCCTTCGTCGATTGCAATTTGGAGCCTCTGTTCAAGACGATCAAATCGCATAAGGCTTTTTCTTTTAATGCAATGGCATACGAATTATCATTTTCGAAAACTGTAGTGAAACCAACAGAGTAATACTCAAATGGAACATGGTAATACTTGATCGTTCCTATTGATGTGATATATGATTTGGAACGCTTGAATGTGACTGCCGTTGTTGTTATCACGGCTTCTGGTATCAATCCATAATAATGCAGTGCGCTTTGATATGATACATACGACGATCCGTATATATTGTTGGAAATGACGTATTTGTTTATAGGGTTACCTGTGATCTCCGGTGAAACCGCATAAAGACCTTTCTTTAGCCTGATCAAATAGCCGTCAACTGCAAGGTTTGAAATTTTATTATTCGGATGATCGTAGTCACTCAAAACACTCTTTAGTGTTGAAGTGCTAACCGGCACTGAACCAAATTCGTTTAGCCTATTGATTATTTGTATTTGCTTTTTGCTATCAACATTCATGATGTATCCAATTTTTCGTAAATAATTAACATTAAATCAATTATTTATGCATTTTTAGATATTATGTCATGTATAAGCAGGCCTGCAAAGCTTTTTGTAATTGACATCTTGTTAAGGCAAACAAAAACCGCGTGACAAAGACTCACAGCGGTTTTTTGGTGCCCAGTCGCGGAATTGAACCGCAGACACGTAGATTTTCAGTCTACTGCTCTACCAACTGAGCTAACTGGGCAAATAAAACAACATTGATAATTATATGGGAATCGGACCATGTTGTAAACAAAAAATTATCTTCGGCATTACAGGCCGGTTGCGGCCGGCAATATGCATAGGGCCGCAACCGGGATCCATTTATAACGTTGAAGAAAAATCACTGATTACTTCTCTTCGGAAATCACCACAGGCTCATATTCTTCCTCATCAAACTGCCTGGACTTGCGGTAACGTACACGATACGCGCAGAAGCAGATGATATGTATGATAAAGGCTATCGCAACATATATCGTATATCTGTTGATGAAGGTCATCGGCAGTCTCAGATCATCGAGTATCAGCCATACCACCAAAACCAGAATACCGGTTATCATTGCCAATATCTTTGCGATACGTCCTTTTGCCCTTCTGTTTTCTTCTTCTTCTATCCAGTCAGAATTTGCGACCCACTGGCCATTTGAGTTATACGCTCCTTCAGTATCATCTTCCTTGTCATACTTGCGCCTCATCAGATATCCGAGCAGCAGGAGTATTGCTATCAGCAATCCGATTACGGACATTATCAGGCTCAGCAGACTCCACGCGTCGATTCCGTTCCCTGAAACCACCGGAATCACCGGAGTGGGGATAGACCCGATTTCGGGTGCTGCCGCAGGTATAGGTGGATGTACGATAGTAGCATGAGGTCTATCATCGACCGGCGGAATATCTATAGGTCCCGCAGGTACCGGTGGTGTTGATGGCATCGCAGGTACCGGTGGTGTCGATGGCCCCGCAGGTACCGGTGGTGTTGGTGATACCGGTGGTGCCTTTGGTGTCTTTGGTGCCGGTGGTTTCGGCTTAGCCGGAGGAGTTGGAGTTTTCGGCGGCTTTGTCGGCGTTACCGGCGTAGTCGGAGTCGATGGCGGAGTCGATTCGCCTGCGGCTCTCCACTGAGCGTAAAGTGTGATATCCTTTGCCGGCATACGATCACTGCTGAAACTCCAGGCATTATTGCCGGCCTTGTCGGTGGTCCACTTGACAAAGGTATATCCGGTTCGCGTCGGAGTCGCAGGTTCAGGTATCAGAGTACCCTGTGGCTGTGTCTTGTAAAGAACCGACGACTGTCCGGTGTAATTATTGTTTGTGTAGACTCTGTAGATCTGTACGGAGTAAAGACCTGCGTCCTGCGTACCTTTGATTTCCCCGTATGCGAGTGCCTTTTCGGTTGAGTTTTCGGTAAGCATGATGTTCGCTATATTGGCATTACTGTCTCCACCGAGCGGAGTTGCCTTTGAGATGGTTCCTCTCATGCCGGCGTACTGCGTCGTCCAGTGCCATGTTGTTTCCTCCCCCGGCAGATAGCTCTTATCAAATGTGATCGTATATTCGCCTTTTTTTAGTCCGTCAAATTCATATGTGCCGCCGGCGCCTGTAATCACTGTTTCGGTTTCGCCAGTGTCATTGTTTGTCAGTTTTACCTGAACTCCCGTAAGACCGGACTCACTCGACTCTTTGATGCCATTATTATTGTTATCGTGCCAAACGATACCACTGATTTTACTGACCTGATACAGTCCCGCAATGATGTCCGAAACTTTATGCGTATCGGCAGCAGGTTTGAACGGGTCAGTCATTCCGTTTTGATCCGCCTTGGATATTCCAGATGTTGTCGTAAACACATAGTCCCTAGCAGGATCCGAAGGCTTGCCGAATTCGACCTTGTACTGCGTGCTTCCGTCAAATGACAGAGGCAGATCAAATGAGCCGAAGATATACGCACCATCGACAGATGTTTTTGTTGAATCGATTTCTTTCCATGTGATGCCGCCGTCAGTCGACTGGTAAAGTGTGACCTTGATGCCGGCTATGGCAGTGTCCGGTGTATCCCAGTCACCGTTATAATCGAAGTCTTCGAATGTACTGCCTGATATCGTATTTGCGATCGGAACGATTCCGCCATCCATATTACCTTTTGTTTCACCGTATGTTAGCGGATCAAATACGATCCGGTCGCTGATCCTGGCTCCCGTCGCAGTGTAGTCGCCACCTTCCGGTACTGCCTTCGAACCACCGGCTATAGAGCTTTCATTGGTCCATTTGTAGCTTTCGGTATCAGACACAAGGCTTGTGCGGTCAAAGTCAACATAGAATGCGCCTTCTGTCAGTCCGCCAAAGCTGTAATTACCCATAAGGTCGGTAGTTGTACTTGCGACCTCAATTCCACCCGGAGATGAGAGCAGCTTCACAGGGATCCCACGGATCCCGGGCTCGTTTGCAATATCGCCCTGCATTCCATCAGCGTTAGTGTCTCTCCAGACACGTCCGGTCACGGTGTTTGTGATAAAGAGCCCGCAGTTGATGTTCCTGTTCTGGTTCGGACTTACAAGCACATTTACATTGCCTATCTCATCGGTGAATCCTGTTTCGCTGCCGCTGTTATTGGCATTTGAATTGATCGTGATATCAGAGCCGACTCCTTTTGTCACATATTCATATGTACGTCCGCCTGTGATATTGCTGAAGTATACCTTGTACTTCGTATCGGTGAAGTTGAGGCCTTCAGAATCGTTTGTCGGGAATCTGTAGACTCCGAGCGCGTCTGTTGCCGTAGATTCCACAAGTGTGTAGCTGCCGCCGCTTACCGATTTCCACAGTTCGACCGTGACATTTTCTAGTTTCGTATCGCCGGCGCTCATCAGATCGTCAAAGTCCCTGTCGACCCAGACAAAACCTTCGATGGTCTTGCGGAGCGGCAGTATACCTGCGTTCCTCTCTTTATGCATGCTGCCGTAAGGCAGGCTGACATAAGCCTTTGCTACCAACGATTGAACATCTCCCGAAAGGCCTCTGACATCCGAATCTGTTCCCATCGGATACTTCGCGGTATCATCGGGATCGATCCAGACCAACTGAGTTCCTCTGAGATCGATGCCCGACCGCTCTACTTCTATATAGTAGTCGCCGGAAGGCAGATCACTGAAGCTGTAAAGACCGTCAATGGCTTCCATGCTTGCGACCGGAACAGCGCTGCCGCTGGTATAGAGGCTCACGACAGCGCCGGTAGATGGTTTGATGTCTCCGTCGTCGATCCTGCCGTTATCGGTCTTGTCGATCCACACCTGCCCGCTGATAGTCCCATCCCACAGGTACATACCTGCGTTTATATCGGTGACATCTCCCTCTGCTTCAAGCAGTAAGGTCTTGCCGAATGTGCTGCTATCCGTTGACTTGATACCTGCCGGAGTCACATTGGAATTGATTGTCGGGTCTGATCCGACCTCAAACGGAGAGAACCTGTATCCGTTCGGCAGTTCGAATTCGACCTGATAACGTATCGGCATATTATAGGTAGACTGCAGGCCGGTGAATAAATAACTTCCGTCAATAGCGGTCGTAGTTGTATCCAGAAGGAACCTGCTTGCTTCCGTGCCGTCATTGGTTCTGTAAAGCCTGACGACCACATCCTTGTCCTGTTCGGCCGGATCCCATAAACCGTCATAGTTATAGTCTTCCCAGACATTTCCGCTTATGCTCACATTCGGGGCAACCAGTCGGGCCGTTACGGCTCTGTTACCGATAGAGTTATCGATCGTGGTATTTACAGCCGTGCCGCCTCTTGAGAAGTCCATGAATACATCGAATGTGTTCCTGGCTATATTTCCGGTATTATCCTTAAGTATTTGTTTTGCCACGCTGCCGCTTAATTCCGATGATCCGGGTGCATCAAGCACCATGTCAAATTCGATAGTCAGAACGTCACCGGGTTTCAGCGAATATTTATTTTGATCGGGAAGCTTGCCGTTGCTTGCGTCGCCAAACCATATTACAAAGGATGTAGAATCCGC
>Ga0123353_10013611_pt1 | contig 11664 bp, 3 predicted proteins | sample TergutLab28metaG_3_FD_92763 | JGI IMG/M metagenome (GOLD analysis project Ga0123353, IMG submission 92763) | Labiotermes labralis P3 segment gut microbial communities from Petit-Saut dam, French Guiana - Lab288 P3 | ecosystem: Host-associated > Arthropoda: Insects > Digestive system > Gut ... | reverse complement strand
GTCATTGCGAGGAGCAAAGCGACGAAGCAATCTAGTCGGCTTTGTGTTATGGATTGCTTCGCTACGCTCGCAATGACAAGGGGGAGGCGCAAAGCAATGACAGGGGGAAATGGATTGCTTCGCCGCCATGGCGGCTCGCAATGACGGAATGGCTAGTGGCGGCGAAGCAATGACGGAATGGCTAGTGGCGGCGAAGCAATGACGAAGCCTGGATCCCTCCTGCGTCGGGATGACACGGGAGGGATGACAGACGGTTATGGCGTCACATTAACTGCTGCGCTGGTAAAGCTGCCGCTGTTGCTTGTGCGGAATACCGACACAGTAAGGCTTCCCGACAATGAGGGAGTAAATGTATCAGAGTCAGATAATTGCCGGATAAAGATGCCGCCCTGCATCCATAAATACATAACAGTACCGGTTGTTCCATCCACAGGAGAGTGTACTGCGGTTAATGGCTGCCCTACAGCAGGGGTACCGCTAATAGTTACTGGCCCTCCTGTTGTAATAGGCGCTTTCCATCCGCCCGGCACTCCGGCTATATTGGAATTCATGCCAAGCAAAGATTCCGAGGTATCATCCCTAACCTTGTGCCCATCTTCGCAATAAACAGCATATCCCTGACCTTCGTATCTATTGGCAGGACTTGGAGCATTCGTTATCCTGTTCCAGTTGGGCGTACCATCATCCAGACCATAAATGATTCCGGCAGTTTTAATGAAAGTTCCGCCTTCCACAACATAGACTCCGCCGCCAAAATTACCGGCAACATTATTTCTAATAGTGCCGCCCAGCATATTAAATCTTGCTCCTGAAGAAACTCTTACAGCGCCTCCGGTAGATGGCCCCTGGTTACTGTCTATCTCTCCATCATTCATGACAAAAATAGTGTTAGTGCCCTCAAGACGCACTATAGAACCCAGCGTATTATTATTAGCGTTATTTCCTGTAATACGTCCGCCGTCCATAGTGAAAGTGCCGCCGCTTTGAATATGTATTGGTCCCTGGCGCTGACTGTTACTGATCGTGCCCCCTTTCATTGTAAAGGTACCGCCTGATACTATTATCGCGCTATTTGAATTTTCACCGACATTAGTAATAACCATATTGTCGTTTAGTATCATCTCTCCTCCGGCATTTACCCGAATCAAAGGAAAGCCGCCGGAGTTAAGACCGCCTCCGTCTATTGTCAATGTAGTACCTGCAGCAGGCTGGAACTCCAGTATTCCGCCGCTATTAACTGTAAAGGCAGTGAAAGTCCCGCCCGGCATTAATAAGGTGGTATTTCCGGAACCTGCTGGGGTTGTAATTTTAACATGCTTGCTTACTGTTAGTGTTCCGTCCAATGTACCGCCTGTTGAGATAGGGACAGAACCACCTGCCGGAGCAGCATTTATCAAAGCCTGCAGAGGCCCTGAAAAAGTAGCTGTCTCCAAATACCCTGATGAATCAATAGTCCACTCCTGTCCTCCATCCGGTGTTACAATAAATCTTGTGTTGCTAGTGCTCACAAAAGTGCCGCCCAACACACGGCGTGTTGTTGCATAATTTGATGGCGTTATTCTGGCTACTGTATCTGATCCTGTAAAGTTAGCGCTTATATCAAAAGAACCCTGATCAAGATATATGTCGTTATTGCCAGATACAGTTACCCTTGCTCCGCCCTCCATCGTGAGATATCCGTTATCAGCTACATACACACCGCCACCGTAGGCTGCTGTATTATTTTGTATTGTACCCCCGTTCATATCCAGATGTCCGTTGTCACCAACACATATTCCGCCGCCATCATTGGTTGCGGTGTTATTTCGTACTGTGCCGTTGTTCATTTCCATAGTGCCGCCATCGGTGAGCAGGACTCCGGCGCCGACGGATGCTGTATTATTTTCTATTGTACCGTTATTCATGACAAAACGCCCCTGTTGGAGCACATATACTCCGCCGCCATCGTAGAGTGAGGTATTATAACTTATAACAGAACCGGTGCCGGACATGGTAAAAACTCCGTCACTATCCAGAAACACTCCGCCGCCGCTGCCATACATATTGGTTGTGCTGTTACCTGTTATAGTTCCTCCGGTCATTATTATTTCTCCGTTGCCATACACAAACACTCCTCCGCCATACGATGCAGAGTTCCCCTGTATGGTTCCGCCACGCATATCAAAAGTGGCGCCGTTAACGACATACAATCCGCCTCCCTGGGTTGAACTCTTAAAATCTTTTATAGTCGCGCCGCTATTCATGACAAAGGTACTGCTGGTAGAAACATATACTCCGCAGCGACCTGTTGCCGCAGGCTGATTACCACCCCACAAGGCAATGGTATTCCCGCCATCTCCCAGGGTTAAAGATGAGCTGCTTGAAGTAGTAAACAAGGGGAAGCCTCCTGCTCCGGCTGTTATCTCAATGCCATTGACAGCAGCAACAAGCTGTATGTGTTTACTGCCCGGGATAGTATAGCCCGACCCGGTTTTAGTAATATTTTTTAAAATGGTTATTTTAGTTGGAGATCCATAAGCCCCCGCAGGCGCCGCAGTAAGCGCGCTTGCAAGGGTGTCGTAATAGATTCCTGTGCTTTCTACTTTCGCTTCAATAGCAGGCAATGTAACATCAATCATTCCCGTGCCAGTAGAAATAATATTACCACCACCTAATTCCGGACCATACTTGGCTATTCCAGCATTATTATAGAGAGATGATGAGCCGGATCCCGCTGAATTGCCAAGAGAGCCATGTTCCAGCTCGTTGCCTAAAATAGTTCCGCCGTACATTGTAAATGTCCCATCCTCCAGAGATACTCCACCACCATCACCGGTTGTTGTATTGCCTTGTATGATTCCGCCGTACATATCAAAGAGTCCACCAGCTATATAAACTCCGCCGCCGCCGCTACCAGTTCCGCGGTTATTTTGTATTATACCGCCATACATGCGTAATGTTCCGTTGGATAGAATTCCTCCGGAAATAAAACCAGCGGTATTGAAATTACCTGTAATTATCGCATTGTCATATATCTCAAGAGTTGCGGTTGAACTTACGTTAATAAGAGGAGTAGTGTTTGTAAATACTCCCACAAGAGTCAATTCTCCGGATACAGCGCCTCCAATTTCTCCTGATGAATCTCCTATTCTTAAGGTTACGTTATTGGGTATAGCAAGCAGGTTTCCTGTGCCTGTAAGGGTTATTGTTTTGTCGCCATCGCTTACCAGGTTAATTGTTTTTGCTGAAGAGACTATGGTAACAGGAGCGCTTGTTATATTCTTTATAACTTTAATAGTGCTGCCATTTACTGCAGCGGTAAACGCATCCTGAAGGCTCATATAACCGGCAGCGCCAATCATTGCTTCAAAATCAAGATTAGGGAGAGTAGCATCTGTGCCGCCCGGGATAGAGGCAAGAATATTACCGCTGCCAAAAGCCGGACCATATTTTGCTGTTCCCGAAGCTGCATATAAAGATGGACCGGTTGCCGGCGCATTAGTTTGCGTTAGGTTTCTAAGAGCTGTTACTGCCTCGTTTAAACCGTAAATAGTTCCGCCATTCATGGTAAAGGTTCCCTCTGAATAGACTCCTCCGCCATTGCCTGATACTGTATTTCCCTGTATAAATCCATTGTTCATGGTAAAAGTACTGCCTGTGCCACCGATATATACTCCGCCGCCATTGCTTGCGCTATTCTGGGTTGCCGGAGTTCCGCCTATGGTTCCATTGTTCATAATAAAATTTGCTCCATCGAACACAGCTACACCGCCGCCACCACCACCGCTGGCGCCAAAGGTTGCGATATTTCCTTCTATAATTCCGCTGTTCATCTCAAATTTAGAAGATGCTCCAGTGAGAAAGACTCCGGCGCCGCCGGTGTTAAGAGCATTAACTGCGCGGTTATTTTTTATGGTAGCCGGGCTACTCATATTAAAGGTTCCGGCAGTTATTTTCACGCCGCCACCGCCGCCATTGGTTGTACCCTTTGCTTCGTTATTTTCTATAGAACCGTTGGTCATGTTAAAAACTGCTTCAGAATCAGCCATGAAAACTCCACCGCCGCCTCTTAAAGCTTCATTACCTGCTATGATTCCGCCGGTCATCTCAAAGAGTCCTCTGTTTATATAGACTCCGCCACCATTTGAATCAGCAGTGTTTCTTGCTGCTGTAGTTGTTCCGCCTATTGTACCGCCACTCATGGTAAAGGTTCCACTAAACACAAGGACTCCGCCGCCAAATGTAGCTTCATTACCTGCTATGGTTCCGTTGCTCATGGTAAAGGTTGGGTTCTCGCTCGATAAACAGACTCCTGCTCCTTGGTCTGCTATATTATCTTCTATGGTTCCGCCATTCATGTTAAAGGTTCCGGCAACAATAAACACTCCACCGCCACAAAAACTGCCGTTGTTGTCCCTTATTACAGCAGTGTTGCTCATGGTAAAAGTCCCGCCTTGTATATAGACTCCGCCGCAGGTTCCACCTGTTCTGACTTCATTACCTTCTATAAGTCCAGCGCTCATAGTAAAGGTTCCGCCTGCCATATAGACGCCTGCGCCAAAGTCTGCATCGTTTCCATATATTACCGCACCATTGCTTAGGTTAAATGTTGTGCCCCTAAAATAGATTCCGCCTCCTTGAACTGCGCTGTTAGTTCCTATGGTTCCACCACTCATGGTAAAAGTTGTGCCATTGAAATAGACTCCTCCACCCAAGCCATAGGTCGTAACATTATTTTCTATGTCTCCGCCAAGCATGTTAAAGTTTCCGGTATCAATATATACTCCTGCGCCTCTATTCTCAGCACTATTATTAGAATCATTGTAAAAACCTGAAATAGTTGCTTTTTGCCTCATTGTAAAGGTTCCTTCACTCCAAACAGCTCTGCGGTCTGCTGCTGCTACACCTGTTCCGCTTAATGTAAGGCTATTGGGGCTGCTATCTGAGCTAAGGGTAAGAGATGAGTTTGGATTGACTGTAAAGAGATAATAGCTTCCAGGACCTGCTGTTATGGTAACGCCTGTTCCTGTTGTTGGAGCAACAAGCTGTATGTGTTTGTTGGTTGGGATAGTAAAGCCTGTATTTGCCGCTGTAGTAATATTCTTTAGAACTGTTATTTGAGTTGGGGTGCCAACTGCTCCATTTGGCGTACCAGTACTGCTTATCGCTGCCTGGAGGCTTGGATAAACAGAAACAGGGCCTGTTGAGCCTGTAACCTGCGCTACCTGCTCGGGCAGGGTAAAATCAGCGCCTCTGTTTGCAGGGAGAACAGGAACAATAGGAACATTGGCTCCAACAACCAGAGGAGCAGCGTACTCGGCGCGGCCAGTGCCGGATTGTATAGAAAGAGATGCTCTGTCTGCAGTTGTGGATGTGTTTCTAAGAGTTCCATGTGTTGCTTCGTTGCCGTAAACAGTTCCACCTGTCATAATAAATGCTCCGACTGCAACATGCACTCCTCCACCAGATCCTGAGTTGTTGCCTTCTATGGTTCCGCCACTCATATTAAAGGTTCCGAAAGCCACATATACTCCGCCACCTAAATCGGTTCCTGTGTTTCCTTTTATAGTTCCACCACTCATGTTAAAGGTTCCATCAACCAAATGGACTCCGCCGCCATAAAAGGTTGAAGTATTGCCTGTTATTGTTCCGCCTCTCATTGTAAATGTGCCGTCGTATACACACACTCCGCCTGCGCCATAATCTTCGTTAGAGGCAGTATTGCCTGTAATTATAACATCATTATCCAGTTCCAGGATTCCGTTGTAATCTACAAGCACAACAGGGCGAGTATTTCCGGCTCTGCCCCGGAGGGTCAAAGTATTTTCAAGTGAATTTCCCTGCAATATAAGTTTTGCTCCGGAACTGTTTGTAGAGAACAATGCATTGCCTGTTGTCGCAAGAGTTATTTCTCTTGGACTTGCGTCATTGGTGAGCGTAACTGTTTTTGCTCCTGTTATGCTGACCGTAGGCTGGCTTGCTATATCCTTTAGTATTTTTATGGTTGCTGTTGCACCGGTACCTACGTTGTCAAAAGCCTCTTGCAGAGTCGCAGGATATGTCGGTGTCCCTGCATTTACTACCAGCTCTATGGCAGGTTGATACAAATTTCCGGTTGAGTTTACAAACCACGAGTCGCCCATGTAAGGAGTTACGTCAAATCTTGCGCTGCTGTTGCTTATATTCGTTGGAGTTCCGCCTAATACCTGTACCGGAGGCGCTTCCGAATATGTAGCAGGGGTAATCCTTGCTACTTTTCCTGTTGGAGAAGCGGCAATTCCTGTTGTGCCTATACCAACAACCGCTTCGCTTTCAAGATATACATCGTTATTTCCAACATTGTTATTATTGGTGGATACAGTTATCCTTCCCGCGTTGCTCATGGTAAAGCTTCCGTCACTTTCCACATAGACTCCGCCGCCATTGACTGTTGCTGTGTTGCTGTTTAGGCTACCGCCGCTTATGATGAATAGCGAATTAAAACCCACATAGACTCCGGCGCCATTGGGCGCAGTGTTTTCCTCCATGTCTCCACCGGTCTTGCTAAAATACGCTGCGTCTCCCATGTACACGCCGCCGCCTTTACTGGTTGCGGTGTTACCGCCCATGCTTCCATCGTTCTTGGTAAAGGAACCTCCTTCACCTATATATACTCCTGCTCCATAATCTGCGCTGTTACTATACATTCCGCCATTGTTCATGGTAAAGCCTTTGCCGTCGTATATAAATACTCCGCCGCCATTAGCAGTTGCGGTGTTATCAGATATTCCGCCGCCGCCCATAGTCATGGTTGCGCCATTTATATAGACTCCGCCGCCATTAGCAGTTGCAGTGTTCTCATATATTTCTCCGCCGCCCATGTTAAAGGAACCATAATAATAGACTCCGCCGCCATTGGCTGCCCTGTTTCCTGTTATTACGGCAGTGTTGTTCATGGTCATTGCTGCGCTGGTGTTTATAAATACTCCGGCGCCACGTTGCGATGCTGTGTTTCTCGCAGGCAAAGTGCTTCCGCCTATTGCTCCGCCATTCATGTTAAAGTTTCCGTTTTGCATATAGACTCCGGCGCCATCGATTGCGAAATTTCCTTCTATGCTTCCATTGCTCATGGTAAAAGTGGTGCCTGCAAAATAGACTCCGCCGCCGCTTTCAGCGGTGTTTCCTGTTATGGTTCCGCCATTTATGTTAAGGTTTCCAAGGCTATTGATTGCGCCGCCAATACCATCGCCTGCGCTTGCGCCGGTATTGTCGTTGCCTGTAATCTTCGCATTGGAATTTAATGTAAGGGTTCCACCGGCATTTACTGTAATAAGAGCAACATTGTTTAGCCCTCCGGCAAGAGTCAAAGGACCGCCCGATGTTCCAAGAACAAAAATTGCTGTATTTGGAACAGTAAACATACTGCCAACTGCTGTTCCAAGCGCTATTTCTTTAGCGCCGTCGCTGACAAGAGTTATTGCCTTGCCTGTACCGGTTATATCATATTTAAAGTTTGTTACATTCTTACGCAGCGTTATGGTTGCTGTTTGACCATTTTGTACACTATTAAATGCATCCAAAAGATCCGGATAATGAGTGCTTACGCCGCTTATCGTTACCGTTGCTTCATACGGCGGTATTGTATCTGCGAAGCTGCCAAGTCCGCTGCCCGGAAGAATATTGCCGCTGCCGTAAGTACCACCGTACACTGCTGATCCGCCAGCCACATTGAGCGACTCGCCGCTGCCGGTTGTAGCTCTGTTTGCAAGAGATGATGGAGATGCATCTGTACCATAAATAACTCCGCCGCTCATGGTAAGGTTTCCGAGATTAATATGCACTCCGCCGCCATTGCTTGTTGCTGTGTTGCCTTCCACGCTTCCGCCGGTCATGTTAAAGGTTCCGCTGCTAAGGAATACTCCGCCGCCAAGACCGGATGCGGTATTTCCTATTATGGTTCCATTGCTAAAGTTAAAAGTGCCGGTAGCTGAATATACTCCGCCGCCGCTGACTGCAGTGTTTCTGGTTTGCGCTGTTGTTCCGCCTATGATGCTGCTGCCGCTCAAGTTAAAGGTTCCGCCTGCCAGATTTACTCCGCCGCCTTGTCCAAGACCTCCGGCTGCATTGTTGCCTGTTATACTTCCGCTGCTCATGGCAAAGCTTCCGCTTTGTACATAGACTCCGCCGCCGCCATTGACTGCGTTGTTTCTTTCTATGCTTCCGCTGATAAAGTCAAAAAAGGTTCCATTAAGATAGACTCCGCCGCCATTGCTTGCTGCGGTGTTTGCTGCTATGGTTCCGTTGCTTAAAGTCATTTCTGCGTTAGTGGATACATAGACTCCGGCGCCGTTGTTTGCTTCGTTGCCTGTTATGGTTCCGTTGCTCATGGCAAAAGAGCTGCCGGCAGCGCTAACAAACACTCCGCCGCCGTTGCTATATGCGCTGTTTCCCTGTATGGTTCCGCCGAGCATGTTAAAGGTTCCGGCAACATCGACTCCGCCGCCGGGTCCATTATTGTTTTTGTTTCCTGTAATTACTGCACCGGTATCCAAAGTAAGAATTCCGCCTGTATTTACACTAATAAGAGGTACTGTGTTGTTGTCTATTCCTCTAAGAGTTAAACCGCCGGCCCCTCCGATTTTAAGGCTTAATCCGCTGTGCACTGTAAATAAACTGCTTCCAACATGAGATGAGCCAAGCTGTACTATAGTGCTGCCCGAGCTTTCAAGTGTTATTGTTTTGCTTCCTGTTATGGTAATCGGCGCCTGGTCTATTATGGATCTTAGCACTGTAATTGTTGCCGATGTTTCACCATGAGTATCCATACTGTCAAAAGCTTCCTGGAGACTTGGGTATTCATTTGGCACCCCTCCTCTCGTTATTCTTGCATCCATTGTCGCTGCGGTTAATGATTCGGATATCTCTGTTACTACTCCAGCTTCATTGCTAAACCTCAAGACTACGTTATACGATCTCCCTTCTATCAGTGTTGTGCCTGCTCCAAGTGTTATGCTAAAAAAGGGATTGCTTGTTTCGTTTATTCCTGCGGGTGACCATGGCCCCCATAATGATGTTCCCTCATTTAATACTCTTGTGTAGGTTTGAGATACTCCAAGGTCGCTGCAGCTTATTACCAGCCTGTTTGCATCAGCATGATCTCCCATTGTTGTTCCTGACCTCAATAAGTGCTGCCAGTCTACAACAACTCCTGTATTGCCATCGCCTGCGCGAACCATCATAAGCCCTACTGGTGTGGGATGCCCTGTGCATTTTATTGCAGGCATTTCATAAGGATCAAATTCTCTTTTTGTTTCTTTATCATTTAATCTGATTTTTAGTTTGTACGCCCGGCCAATCTCTGCATTGTTTATTGTTATTCTTATTTGGGTTGTTGGGTCGTATTTTACCGTGAATGTTGTTCCGGGGTAATTGAGCGACATATTTACTACATTGCTGTAATCACCGTAAGGATCATTAGATACATATTCAAATCGTTCCCATGAGCTGCCATTATGGTACTCGAGGGTAGTTAATACTTCATAGTTTTTTGGGTTTCTGAGTTTTAGGGTAATAACAGAATCTGTCCCAATAAGGTTTTGGTAAGGCACACCCTGCTGATTTGTGAGCAGCCCGCCTGTAATAGAGTGCTCTGCTACAGTCGCTTTATTTGTATATGTATCCAGATAGTCCGGGACTGATTTGTCATAGATATCACACGTGAGGGTAAAAAGAAGTGATATTGAAAGAAGTATATATATGGAAAGTTTTAGGGGTTTTAGTTTTTTTAGGGGGTTTATAGGGTTTATAAGTTTCATGCGATTTCCTTTTTTTTCTTATAATTTTCTTATTAAATAAATATTTTAATACCATTTTTTCTATTTGTATAGATAACTTGAAGCAGGTCAAAAAAATTTGTTGTTTATAGGAGGGGGGCTTTTTCGCTAAATTTTCGCGCGAAAAGTCTCGAAAGCGTAATTCTGGTTATGCCACCAGGTGGAACCAGCGGAACCTCACGCAAAGGCGCTAAGGCGCGGAGCTGCAAAGGGGCAATTCTGTTGCGCCGGCGGAACCAGCGGAATCTCACGCAAAGGCGCGGAGGCGCGGAGCCGCAATTCTGTCATTGCGAGGAGCAAAGCGACGAAGCAATCCTGTCATATAACTTTGCTTTGTGTTATGGATTGCTTCGCTACGCTCGCAATGACAGGGGGGCTCGCAATGCGGGGCTATGTCCCGCGTGTGTTGTAGTGCCTGCGTCACTGTACTTGTTTGAGTTATTCGCCGCAGATGGCAATGCGGGGAAATCTCACGCAGAGGCGCGAAGCCGCGAAGGTGCAATTCTGTCTCACCAGCGGAACCAGAAAACCTCACGCAAAGGCGCGAAGCCACGGAGAGGTAATTCTGTCATTGCGAGGAACAAAGCGACGAAGCAATCCTGTCATATAACTTTGCTTTGTGTTATGGATTGCTTCGATACGCTCGCAATGACAGGGGGCAATGCGGGGAAATCTCACGCAAAGGCGCGGAGAGGTTTTTATGAAGAATTGAAGCAACTGAACAGAAATTGTTGTTATCTGTTTATATATGAAAAAACATCTTTCTACGTACAAAGACAATGCTTTCTGTATTCTCTTTAATAATCCGGATAAACTTCGTAACCTTTACAATGTTCTTACAGAATCTTCTTACGACAAAGATACTCCTGTGGTTATTAATACACTTAAAAATGAATTATCCCAAAGCATTGTTAATGATATCTCATTCACCATAGGTGAAAAAACTGTTGTCTTAATAGAACATCAGTCTACCATCAATCCCAATATGCCGCTAAGATTTTTGTTTTACGTGACTGCGATTTACGAAAGAATGACTCCACGTAAAGAACTTTATGGCACACGAAAACTCAAAATCCCATTACCAGAGTTCTATTTGTTTTATAACGGCACATCTCCTTTTCCGGACAAGGCAGTGCTAAAGCTTTCACACTCTTTTGAGAAGAGTTCAGAAAGTAATAATCCCCCTCTTGAACTTATTGTCAAGGCATATAATATAAATGCAGGGCATAATAGTAGCCTCTTGAAGAAGAGCAGAGATTTACAGGGGTATGCGCGATTTGTTGCTTTGGTGAGAAAGAAACAGGCTGGGCAGAAAGATAAAGATGACAGGGAAGAAGCTATACGGCTTGCAATAAATGAATGTATAGATAATAATATATTGAAAGAGTTTTTTGAAGAATTTGGAGATAAAATTATGAAAAGCATTTTGTATATGAGTATTGAAGAATATGGCGACATACGGGCAGAAGAAGCGCGGGAAGATGCATTAAAAGATGCAAGAGAGGAAGCACTAAAAGAAGCTAGAAAAGAGACTAGAAAAGAAGTTGAAAAAAAGACAAAAGAAACACAAAAGAAAATCCAGGAAAAATTTCGTCTTGAAAAACTTGAGTCAGCGCGGAAAATGAAAGCTATGGGTCTGTCGACTTCGCAAATAGCAAAAAGCCTGAGGCTTTCTCCTCAGACAATAAAAAAACTGTAATCAATCGCAGCATACTCGAAAAAAATCTCACACAAAGCCGCAAAGATACAAAGGGACAATTCTATCAAAGATTAAAAAGCCTCACGCAAAGGCGCAATTCTGTCATTGCGAGTTCTGCATAGCAGGACGAAGCAATCTAGTCGGCTTTGTGTTATGGGTTGCTTCGCTACGCTC
>Ga0123353_10013609_pt1 | contig 11664 bp, 9 predicted proteins | sample TergutLab28metaG_3_FD_92763 | JGI IMG/M metagenome (GOLD analysis project Ga0123353, IMG submission 92763) | Labiotermes labralis P3 segment gut microbial communities from Petit-Saut dam, French Guiana - Lab288 P3 | ecosystem: Host-associated > Arthropoda: Insects > Digestive system > Gut ... | reverse complement strand
TGAGGGGATCGTCGAAAAATTCGGGGAGATACTGACTTCCGACACGGCGGTCAGCCTCAGCAAGAGGCAGGCACAGTTCCTTGCGATGCAAAACCAGATCAACCCGCACTTTCTGTACAATACATTGGACGGGATACGCGGCGAGGCGCTGTCTGAAGGGAACGAAAGCATTGCCAAGATGACGGAGACCTTGTCCCAATTCTTCAGGTACACTATCTCGAACCTGGAAACCCTTGTAACTCTTGAAGACGAGTTGTCAAACGTCAGGAACTATTATTCTATCCAGCGGTACCGTTTCGGCGACAGGATCGAAATGAGCATCCTGTTTGAAAACGAGGAAGACCGCGATATGCTGATGCAGACAAAACTGCCGAAACTGATCCTTCAGCCTATCGTCGAAAACGCGATCATACACGGCATCGAGCAGGTGGCGGGGACAGGCCGCATCATCATTCGCTGCCAGTACACAGGAAAAAGGACGATTCTGACGGTTTCGGACAACGGCGCGGGCATGGACGCCGACCAGCTCAGGGAGCTCAACGAGCAGGTGTCAAATATCTATGACCGCTTCGAGCGGGAGCGCGGGGAAGCGGGAAGAATAGCGCTGTCAAACGTGAACAACAGGATCAAGCTTATATTCGGCGAGGACTACGGTATCAATATATTGTCGGAAAAAGGCGTCGGGACGGATGTGGAAATCACGCTGCCGTATATGAGCCGCTTCGAGGGGCTTTCGTAAATGCAGAGAGAGGTTTTCCGAACGGACAACGTCGTCTACAGGAGAGGCGGAGTGAAGCTGCTCGACAATTTCAACATGCACATCTTTGAGAGCGAGGTCTTCGGCCTTTTCTTCACGGACAACAGGGGCAAGAACGAAATAGTCAGCCTCGCCATGGAAGGAGGGACTCTGGACTATGGCTCGGTCTCCCTCGGGGAAGAATGCATAAACAGCTTTATCCTGCCTGCCCTGCCGCGCGCGGGCGGGGTGTCGCTCATAAGCCGCGACGAACTTTTGCTCGACGAGATGACGGTTGCCGAAAACATTTTTGTGGTACGAAGGAATTTTCGCAAGTTTGTCATTGACGCGGGCGTGATCAAATCGCAGTATGAGCTTTTCGCGGCCGAGTATGACATAGATATCGCCGGAGGGGCGCTCGTGCGAAACCTGCCGCCGGTCGACCGCTATATCATAAGGCTGCTTAAGGCAGTCATCGAAGGCTCTTTGCTTATCATCGTGAAAGACATCGGGCTCAGCGCCGACGGGCCGGAGATGGAAAGGTTCCACAGGTATGTGCGCAGGTTCGCAGAGTCCGGCGTTTCCTTCCTATATATAAGCGGCGACGCGGGCGAGCTGTTCAGGATCTGTGACCGCGTAGGCGTCGCGGGGTACGGAAGGATAGTCAGGACGATCAGGCGCGAGGATTTTGACGAGGAACATCTTAGAAATTATTATTTCGGCCCGGAACAGGCAAGGCCGCCAGCGGAAACCGGCAGGACTACCGTGCTTAGCTTTAATGCCGTGCCTGCGGCGGGCGCCGAGCAGGTCGAATTTGAAGTGACCGAAGGGGAGAGCGTTCTTTTCTGGGACAGGAGCGATACGTTGATAGACCATTTGGCCGGGATTTTAAGCGGCGAAAAAAAGCCTGTTTCCGGTCACGTGTTGATCGACGGCGCGGCCCCTGAGTCTTTTAAAGGCCGCGCTCCGATAAGCGTCATCCATGAAGCGCCCCTTAGGAACAGCATATTCGAAGATATGAGCTATCTTGACAACATATGCTTTAAAGCGGCAAACCGCTTTCCCGCGCTTTGGCGAAAGGCTGCGCTGAAACAGGCAATCAGGAACGAGTACTACCCTATCGTAGGGGACGACATCGACGCGTTGCCGCCGCTCTCGCTTTCGCAGGAGGCGGTCTATACGCTGGTTTATCTGCGCGAGCATATCTACAGGCCGCGCCTGCTTGTTCTTGTAAGGCCGTTTTTGGACACTGATATCCGCCTTAAGATGCACATATTGTCACTCATAGAGAGGCTGCGCGCGCTTGGCGCCTCGCTTTTGATCTTGGACAGCTCAGTATCGGAAAGCACAACGATAGCAGACCGCGTCCTTACGCTAAAAGGCGCTTCGGCAAAACAGAGAACGGAAAAACAGCCATGGCAAAACTGAAAAGGTTTTTATCGATTATCGGAGTCAAGTGGCTGCTCATCATGATCCTGCTGTTAGTGATAATGTTTCTACTGTTTGCGAGCGTGGATCCGCTGTTTTCAGGAAGCCGGAATATAGCCAATATACTGAGGTCCGTCACGCCGCTCCTGCTGATCGGGGTCGGGCAGAGCGTCGTGCTGATTTCCGGCAATATAGACCTTTCCATCGGTTCCGTCATCGGCATGAGCGGCATGGTTTCGGCTACAATGATGACACAGGGCGCAAATCCCTGGCTTTCGGTATTGGTGGCTCTCGTGCTATGCGGCGCTTTCGGTTTTGCGAGCGGCGAATTGGTCGGCCGGTTTAAGATCCCTTCGTACATAGCCACTCTCGGTATCATGATGATTTGCCGCGGCATCGCGCAAATCGCAAATCAGAACTTCGACACCGGGTTTATCGGCGCCGAGGCGGAAGGTTTCCGCAGCGTTTTCTTCTACGGGACGACATTCGGCATATACAATATTATATGGATCTCTTTCATTATTTGGGCGCTGGCCTATTTCATGCTGTCGAAGACGCGTCCGGGCAGGCATATCTACGCGATCGGCAACAATCTTGGCGCCGCAAGGCTGGCCGGGGTGAACGTCATATTTACAATTAATACGGCCTTTATCATCAGCGCCGTGTGCGCCGGGGTCGCCGGGCTTATCATGACGGCCGAGGTCGGGTACGGCAATATGGAAGGAGGCAGCGCCTATGAGCTGTACGCAGTCGCCGTCGCCGTGATCGGGGGCATATCGGCTCTCGGCGGGCGCGGCCTGCTCATGGGGACGATAGCCGGCTCCTTTATCTGGGTTGTCCTGCAGAACGGCCTTATCCGCGCGGGGGCGCCGATGGCGCTAAGAAATATAATTATTGGAGTCATTATCATAGTGGTCGTGCTATTTGACGTCAGCTCCCGCCAGCGACGCTCTTCGGCAAGATAAAGTTCCGGCGCGCCGGTCGCGCCCCCTTGTAATCTGACGCTCGTTTAGTTATAGTAAAAATTTGATAGGGGGTACGAAATGAAAAAGATATTAATATACGCGCTTTGTCTATTGTCAGTGTTTCTGTTCGCATCGTGTGGCCAGGACCGAAACGAGCCCGGCAGCACTGTGGACATCCCTGATGGATTGATTGTCGTAGGCTTTTCGCAGGTAGGCGCTGAGTCCGATTGGCGGCTCGCAAACACAAGATCCATGAGAGAGACTTTCAGCGAGGAAAACGGATATTTCCTGATTTTGAGGGATGCTCAGCAAATGCTGGAAAACCAGCTTGCGGCCATCAGGGAGTTTATTTCGCTGGAAGTCGACTATATCGTTTTCGCGCCTGTCACCGAGGGCGGTTGGGACGATGTGCTGAAAGAAGCAAAGGGCGCCGGCATCCCGGTTATAATTGTCGACAGGATGATAGACACGTCAGACGTCGAGCTCTTTACCTGCTGGGTCGGATCCGACTTCCATTCGGAAGGCGATACTGCCGTTCAGTGGATGGAAGCGGAATTCAAGGACAAGCCGGATCTTTTGATCGTGCATTTGCAGGGGACCTTAGGCTCGTCCGCGCAGATAGGCCGCACGGAAGGGCTGCAAGCGGGCGTCGACAGAAATCCGGGCTGGGAGATAATACACCAGGTTTCGGGCGAGTTCAATCAGGTGAAGGGCAAAGAAGTCATGGAGCCTGTATTAAAGCAATTTAGCCATATAGACGTCTTGTATGCCGAAAACGATGACATGGCGTTTGGCGCGATGGAGGCGATGGATATGGCCAGATGGACATACGGTGTAGGCGGGGCCGTCACGATCATCTCATTTGACGCGACGCGCGCGGGCCTGGAAGCCACCCTTGACGGACGCATAAACTTCAATGTCGAATGCAATCCGCTGCACGGCCCCCGTGTCGAGGCGATCATTGCGCAATTGGAAAGAGGAGAAACGCCCGACAAGTTCATTTTTGTGGAGGAAACAGCTTTTGACGCGAGAACTATAACACAGGAGGACATTGACGCGCGCGCGTATTAATGATTCGGTGGTAGATATGAAGAACGAAAACGGTATGCGGAAAAATATTACTGTCTGGGTTGCGCTCGCATCCATAATTATTATTACGTCTGCTTTCTTCATTAGTCTGGTGAGCGGAGGTTCGCAATCAAGAGATTCTCTAAACATAAACCTTATGTCTTTTCCCGCGTATATCAAGAGCGGCTACGAACCTTCATACGCGAGGCTCGACCCCAGGCTGACTGACTGGGATCTGGAGCTGCCCGCAAATCACGGCAACGCTATTCTTATGAAAGATTTGCCACTGCCGTATTCGCGCGCCCCGTCCGAGTTCTTATCGACCGGTGAACGCAAAACTGAAAATTTTACGATATTGATCCCGTTTGAAGTGAGCCGTGAACAAATCGACAGCCTGTACGATGACAACCCTATAGCGCCGGGCATTTATCTGGCGGGGATCGGGGAAGCCTGGGAAATATATATCAACGGCGAGCTGATTGCAAAGCAAATACATCTGGACTCAAATGACCGTATCACATCTTTTCGAAGCCAAAGGGGCGTAAGCATCTCTTTCGATAAAAGATTTCTCAACGAAGGCGCCAACCAGCTTGTGTTTCATATTGTCGGGTCGCGAAGCAGTTATAACACCGGTTTGTTTTATACGGGCCCGTATTATATCGGCAACTTCAATCAAATATCCAGCGTCGGAATAAAATACCTGACGGTCGCGCTGTGCACTTTCTTTATTTTCCTGGGGCTATACCATTTACTATTGTTCTTTTTGCGGAAGGCGGAACAGTACAATCTATACTTCGGCGTGTTTGCCGCTTTGCTTGCCGCGTATTATTTTGCCCGCAGCTCGGTCATATATCACATCTTCGAGGATACAGCGATCACGAAACGAATCGAATTCGCGTCGCTTTACCTTCTATTGTTTGCTTTAGCCATATTCCTGGAGAACCTGAATTTCGGAAAAATCAAGCGCGTTACCGGCGTGTACGGTATATTCTGCGTTGTGCTGATCGTGCTGCAATGCATTTTTACGATATGGTTTGCCCAGGACCTTCTGGTGGTTTGGCTGTTTGGCGGCGGCGCTTATATCATTTATATCATCGGTTATGTCATCATCTATACATTCGCTAAAAACGTGAGGGCGAGGCGCAGGGAAGAAGGAGGGGACGGGAAGCCGCATGCCCTCTTCAAATCATTCTCATCCGCCGTGAAAGGCACTGAGCTGGGCAACATGTTTATCCCGATGCTTATTGTTTTCGCCACGGCCATATTCGACATGCTGGACATGGCGATCTTCCATTCCGGCGTGACGCTGTCGCTGTACAGTTTCGCGATGTTCATGATATTCATGTCTTTTACGCTGGCCCGCAAATACACCACCCGGTTCGAAGAAACCTCGCAAATGAACGAAATACTCGAAATGACCGTAAAGCATCGGACGCAGCAGCTTGAGGAACAGGTGGTTTTGGCAGAAGCGGCGTCCAAAGCAAAGAGCTCATTCCTCAGCAATATGAGTCATGAAATACGCACGCCGATGAACGCGATCATCGGAATGACTTCGATCGGAAAGCTGACGCCTTCCATTGAAAAGAAGGACGAAGCCCTGTCAAAAATCGACGGGGCGTCTAAGCAGCTACTCAGAATAATCAACGACATCCTTGATATATCAAAGATCGAAGCCGATAAATTCGACTTGTCGCACGTCAGCTTTGATTTTGAGAAAATGCTGCAGAAAGTCACGGACATTGTCAGTCTTCGCTTGGATGAAAAGCGACAGAAGTTCAGCTTAAACATTGACCGAAATATTCCGCATATGCTCATCGGCGACGACCAGCGGCTCTCGCAGGTAATCATCAACCTTCTGTCAAACGCGAATAAATTCACGCCTGTGGAAGGCTCTATAACTCTTGATTCCCGGCTGCTGTCGGAAGAAGGCGATATGTGCCGTATCGAAATACGCGTTACGGATACGGGGATAGGCGTCGACGAAGAACAAAAATCCCGCTTGTTCCAGTCTTTCGAGCAGGCGGACGCCAGCACATCGCGCCAATTCGGGGGCACGGGGCTGGGGCTTGCGATTTCCAAACGAATAATAGAACTGATGGACGGCGATATAGTAGTGGAATCGGAGCCGGGCAAGGGCTCGAAATTCATATTTAACGTTTTGCTGCAAACCGACGTCGCCAAACGGCGCATACTTGACGAGAGCGTCAATTGGGAAAATATTCGCATATTTGCCGTAGACGATGAGGCGGAAGTCCGCGAGTTTTTCACGGCTGTTTCCGAGAACCTGGGGATCGGCTGCACAGTAGCGGGAAGCGGCGAAGAAGCGGTTGAGCTTTTGGCAGAGGACAATAGCTACAACATTTATTTCTTCGACTGGAAACTGCCCGGAATGGACGGGATTGAGCTTGCCCGGCATGTACGGGAGAAAACGACGCAAAAAAACGTCGTTATAGTTTTTTCGGCAGCCGATGAAATGCTTATGGAAGATGAAGCCAGGGAAGCGGGGGTGAACAGGTTCTATTCAAAACCATTATTCCCGTCGTTGATCGTCGATGTCATCAATGAGTGTATCGCCGAGCCGACAAAACAAGAGGAGCTGGATGAAAAAGCCGGATACTCAGACGACTTTAGCGGGCATTTCGTGCTGCTCGCGGAGGATGTGGAAATAAACCGCGAGATCGTCCTGGCTCTGTTTGAGCCCCTTGGCCTAAATGTCGATTGCGCTGAAAACGGCGCCGAGGCGCTTAGCCTGTTCAGCGAATCCCCCGATAAATACGATATTATTTTCATGGACATTCAGATGCCCGGCATGGACGGATATGAGGCCGCGCGCAGGATCAGGGCGCTTGACGACCCCAAAGCCGGGGCCATTCCCATCATCGCCATGACAGCGAATGTTTTCCGCGAGGACGTCGACAAATGCATGGAAGCCGGAATGAATGACCATATTGGGAAACCTATCGATTTCGACACGGTATTAGAGAAGCTCCGGGAGTATTTATAATTCCTAGCTGTTTATTCCGAAGATAACTTCCACAGAGATAAAAAATTTTTATAGATTTGTGACTTTTTTAACATATGAACGGTATTACTTTATGAAAGGTGGATTTCAAGTATGGATAAACAATCATTTAGGACAGATGATTGTTTAGAAAGCGTAGTTGGGGAGTACTCTAATCTGGTATACAGATTGGCTGTATCGCAGACAAGGAACAGAACCGACGCTGACGATGTCTTTCAAGAGGTTTTTCTCAGGTATATAAAGAATGCTCGTCAGCATCAAGTGTATCTTCGAAAATGACAGTAGGCACGAGAGGCATTTTCATGCCCGCAAAGTACAACGAAAACTCAACATGGTGGATGAATAATCGAACACTTTATCTTGAAGAAATTGCAGAATATGGATTGCTTGACGGCGAGCGATGGGCTTTCCTCGAAACCGAGCGAGGTTTGATTTTTTCCAGAGAGATGTATCCTGGTATATCAGAAGCGACAACAATGGACGCAGTAAGGCTATATGTCAATCTCATGCTTAAGCAAGAATACCAATTCCCAAATAATGAACCAGTTATAGTTCCGGCTACAGATTTTGTTGTAGGCCATTCATATCCTGAAGGATCCCTTCAAGCAGAATATATAGAGCAAATAGCTTTGACGGAGGTAGCAAAAGAGCACCCCGGTATAACAACATCTACAGTCTATATCGACGAGAATGAAATATTTGATAGTATTTATCGCCTATTAACTGAAGGGAACCCCCCGGATATAATTTTTTGGAATGTGTTCTCGATGGAAGCCCTATGCAATTCAGTGGCAGATCTGAACAGCGAACCAAGCCTTACAGATTTAGTAGGCGATTCGTTTTATCAAAAGCCTGACGGCGTGCCATATAGAACAATAGACAGCAAATGGCTTGGCGTTCCGGTAAACATGAACGGTCAGGTCCTGCTATACAACCCTGAAATAATGGCGGCATCCGGGCTGGCGGCTCCCGCGACTCTTAAAGAGTTCTGGAGCGCTATCGAAACAATAACTACAGACAGCAACGGCAAGACTGCCGGGTTTGTAGTTCCGACCGCAGGCCTCTGGGATCTTGCGCCTTTTGCCCTTAGCGAGGGCGGTGAGCTGTGGAACGATGATGGAAAAACTGTCGGTTACCTCGATTCCGGAAAGAATGAGAAATTTTTCGAAGAGCTGGCCGACGCCGTTGATAAAAAGCAAATCATTGCTATATCCCAATTTCAAATTTGAAACCGCTCCCTTTCCTGCCGGATCAGCAGGTTCTGTATCGATGTGCGAAAGCCAATTTGTAAGCGTTTTATTGACGTCCCCGAAATCCGAGCTGCCATCATCGGAGCCTGTTGCGCCTCAACCGCCTGTCAGCGATTCGGCAACCGCCCCGATGAGAGAGGCCGCGACATTCATTAAAAGCATTATCGCCTCAGCCGATATTATGGAAGCAAATCCGAAATTCCCGGTTTCCGACCCATCGCTTATATCCGTGCGGCCAATTCCTCTTTTTTCAAGTTACTTGTTTGATGAAATAAACGGCGGGATACTTTCTACGCTTAAAGAGATAACAGCGGGCAAAAGGACAACCAAAGACATATTGTCAGAACTCGCTACAGAGTGGGATAAGAGGCTGTTTTAAGCTGTGGATTCTCTAGTAGCAATTCTATAATCCTATATTGTGTTTCATTTACCTGGTCTTTTACTAGGTCTTTTACCCGGTCGACGTTATCGTCTTTTATGCCTGCACCTTTGACGACCCTTCTTGCAAGAGAACGACAGGGTAAATGACAGGGTAAACGATAGGGGAAATGACACTCAAAACAAAATTCTAAAATTGGAATCCATGTAATTCAATGGGAATGTCATTTCCGGTTTTTCCGGGCTCCTGTCTGTCAATATTGCAAAAAAAAGAAAACCTCGGAAGGGATGTTTTCCGAGGTTTTTGGAGCTACCCAAGAGAATCGAACTCTTCACCTGCGCATTACGAATATCGAAACGTATGCTCCATCAAGAGGCATCTTGTCTATATAGTATCATATAGTCTTGCAATTTCAACGCTTTCATTTCATCGTGTACCATTCTGTATTACGGTTTCCAGCATAATAGCAGGTATATAGCAGGTATAAATCACCTGCGCACTAAAAATGCGCTGCTCAGCGGCTACGGATCAATAGAATCTTATAATGCTAAATAAAACCACGCCACTTTTATTGTGTTATCGCTTTTGATATACTAAAAAGCAAGATGACACAATTGGAACGAAATGAAAACTTGATTATCGTAGCGGCGGTTGAAAGATATGCCAGTATGCATGGTATAGGCGTAGTTGAAGCGTTTGACCTGTTTAATAAGTATGATTTATTCTCGATCTTGCGCGAAAACTATGACACGCTCCATACACAGGATTTATTTGAGGGTGCTTTGTTTGCGCATGACTATATAACGAGACAGACAGCATGAATACGCTCACCTTGTATCACGGATCAAATGAGGTTTTCGAGATAGTATCTCTCGAGAAATCCCGAAACAGACGCGACTTCGGTCGCGGTTTTTATACGACCACAATCCGTGAACAGGCGGAGCAATGGGCAGCGTCTTTATACAAAAGGTATAGCGGCGACGGAAAAGAGCTATATGTCTTCGAATTTGAGAATGATCCTGACCTAAAGACTAAGACTTATGAGGGCCTTACCCTCGAATGGCTCGATATGGTCAAGGAAAACCGTATACGTGGCGGGCTGCAGCATGATTTCGATATCGTCAGAGGTCCCGTGGCAAACGACAACACAATGCCTACCATAGCCCTTTATGTCGACGGGACGCTGAACGCAGAGGCAACGCTTGCCCAACTAGCTTATTTAAAAGCAAACGATCAGGTTTCTTTCCACACGGAGCGCGCTGTTCAAGCGCTGACATTAGTTGAAAGGATAGAATTGTGAGCGCAGGAGAGTTTTATTACAAGGATAAAAACCTCACGACACTGATCCTGACAAAGACAGAACATGTAGTCGGGATCATAGCTGAGAAAGAAGGGCGTCCATTCGAGGACTGCTACCGGGATTTTCTATTGTCAAGGGCATATCAGAACCTGATCGATACAGAAACGCTTTTGTGGGGTGAAAGCGCTGAATTCATCGTCGACGATTACTATCTCGAGCAAAAGTCATAGATAAAAAAGCAGACAAAAGGGGACGTTCCTTGTGTCTGAGGTGCGTCCTCTTTTGTCTTCCGTCTTTTGTCCACTATGGAAATGTATGATATCATTTGTAGTAGGAGCTGATGATAGATGAACGAAAACTACGAGGACAAGCAAAGCGGGACAAGCAGGCCTGTATTAAAGAACAGGTTCGTTGTCTTCTCTATCATGTTGTTTGTGATCATTCTCGTCGCGGGGAGTATCGCTTACATATTCGCCATGCAGCAAATCATCAGGACAAACAAGGGGACCGAGTTGACACAAATGCTCGAGACCGAGCGGTTAAGACTGGAATCCTCCGTCAATTCGGAAATCGCCATCGTCCTGAAAATGGCGAATTCGCCGCTGATCAAACGATATTTCCTTGATCCCGAAAACGACCAATTGGCGGGACTCGCATTCGAGGAAATAGCATCTTATCGCAAATCTTTCGGGTCAAATACGGTTTTTTGGATCAATGATAAGGATCTGCTCTTTTACTCCGATGATGAAACGCCGTACCTGCTCAACCCCGACGATTCGGTAAACTACTGGTACAATATGACCCTTTTTGAAACGGAAGTGTACAACTTCAACATCAACTACAATCCTGATTTAAACGTACTCAACCTATGGATCAACGCTCCGGTTTTCGACAACTCACGCCACCCGATAGGGATGCTTGGAACGGGAATCGAATTGTCCGGTTTTGTCGACACGCTCTTCCAGAATATCAGCGAAGAGACGGATTTTTACATGTTCAACGTATTCGGGGAAATCACAGGCGCGAGGGATTTCATGTTGGTCAGCGATAAAGTCCATATCATGGACGAACTGGCTTCGTTTGGCCTGAACATTATGGGAGAGGCGGAAAACCTGGCCCCCGGGGAGATACGAACCTATAACATTTCCAACGGAACGCTTGCCATCGGCACCGTCCCTTCTCTGGAATGGTACACCGTAGCGTTCAAGGCGGACAGCATCAGCGACTACAACAATACCATGACCGCGCTGTTTCTTGTGGTGCTTGCGCTGATAGTGTTGATTTTCCTCATATTCAATATCTTTATCGCCAGATATCTCAAATCCTTGCGCGAGACATTGGAATCCCTGGAAATCGCTTCAAAAGCCAAGAGCAACTTTTTAGCGAATATGAGCCATGAGATACGGACCCCGATGAACGCTATCATCGGCATGACAAACATCGGGAAAAGCTCCGATGACATAGAGAGAAAGAATTACAGCTTTGTAAGGATCGAAGACGCGTCCCACCACCTCCT
>Ga0123353_10013608_pt1 | contig 11664 bp, 7 predicted proteins | sample TergutLab28metaG_3_FD_92763 | JGI IMG/M metagenome (GOLD analysis project Ga0123353, IMG submission 92763) | Labiotermes labralis P3 segment gut microbial communities from Petit-Saut dam, French Guiana - Lab288 P3 | ecosystem: Host-associated > Arthropoda: Insects > Digestive system > Gut ... | reverse complement strand
TTGCGCAACAATATGCCGCTACTGGGTTACATTGCAGGGAAAGAAGGAGCGTTCACGAGCAAGGACCACAACTTTTTAGCCGGTGAAGTCGTGGAGAAACAATGGGTTGTTGTCAATAATTCCAGAAGCACCGTCGATAGTTTTCAATGTACTTATCGCGCTCCTAAAACATGGGTCAATGCAGGAACTGGTCAATACGGCGGTCTTATTGATCCCGGTGCTATTAAGCAGAGTGAGTTTCGAGTCAAAATTCCCGAAAAGTGGGAACCGGGACCAGTTGTCATCACCGCCGAGTTTAAGATCGACGATGAGATTCAGAAAGACGAATTCACGATCAACGTGATGCCGAAACCGTCGCCGATTCCCGCGATGAATATCGCCCTGTTCGATCCGAAAGGCGAAACGGCGAAGATGTTGGATGAGATGGGGGTGAAGTATCGGTTGGTCCAAAATGTTGGCGAATTGAAAGAATCAACCTCATTTTCACCTCATTTTTCTAAACAAAACAACCTCAGTAGCAGCGAGGCGTTTTATCATAACAACCTCATTACCTCATTAAGTCGGACTGGTAATGAGGTAATGAGGTTAGGTTTTTTTGAGGCACCTTTGCTACTGAGGCTGTTTAGTAAAAAAAATGAGGTGGAAATGAGGTTATCTCATGGCAAAATCTGGTTGCCAACCGGATGCCTTCACGCGACACTTACTTTCCTAACCACCGCCCTCCACGCTGATACTCCTCTGTGTGAAATTTTAATAATCGGCAAGAACGCGCTTGCGCTAAGCGATGAGGGCTTCGACTTATCAAAGGTTCCCGACGGCATGAAAGTCATCGTCTTCGAACAATCCGCCGAAGTACTCGAAAAACGGCTCGGCTTCCGCACAGCACAATATGGACTGCGCAAGGTATTCAAACGTGTTGCCGGGCATCCGCTGCTTGAAAATATCTCGGACGACAATCTGCGGGACTGGCGCGGAGCGGCAACGCTCCTGCCGGAGCAGTTGGAATACAAGATAGACGACAATGTGTTTAACGGCGCACCGACCGTGCAGTGGTGCGGCATTACGGTGCCGAGAGTATGGCGGTGCGGACAGCGGGGAACCGTTGCCAGTGTGCTTATCGAAAAGCCGACCTGCGGCGATTTCCTGCCGATTCTCGACGGCGGGTTTTCGCTGCAATACTCGCCGCTCATGGAATACCGCCACGGCAACGGAATGATACTCTTCTGCCAAATGGACGTCACCAACCGCACCGAGAATGACCCGGCGGCAACGCATCTCGTCGGAAATATTTTGCACTATGTCAATGAGTGGAAGGCAACGTTGCCCAAACGGACAGTTGTGTATGGAGGTAGTGAGGAAGGAAAAAAATATCTTGAGAAAATCGGCATTAGCCCCTTCGAGAGATTATTTGCCGGTATTGAACGCATATCGGAAAACGCCATTGTTGTTCTCGGACAGGGTCCTAATTTTCAGGATCGTTATGAGACACCTCTTACGAGCGTACCGCGACTTGCCCTCGGTTTGAATCAGGATGAATTGAAAAAAGTCTTTCCCGACATCGCTGTCAAAACCGACGAACACATATCGACGTATTTCGAGCCGTTCGGCGTGGATTCACCGTTACGGGGGATTGGTCCGGCGGACGTTCACAATCGTGTGCCAAAGAGTTACTCCCTGATTGCGGACGAAAAAATCGCTATCGGTAACGGAATTCTCGGCGTTGCGGACGAGGGTCGCACCGTCATTTTTGGGATGGCACCGTGGCAGTTTGCGGCGGACAAACAAGGCGAAAAGCGAACGTTCCGCCGCAGTGCTTTTGTGCTGTCACGGATTTTAGGCAACATGAATGTCGATTTACGTACTCCGCTGGTGGAACGGTTTCATGGACCCGTCGTTGCCGACGAAAAACGCTGGCTAGATGGACTGTATCTCGATACGCCGGAAGAATGGGACGACCCGTATAGGTTCTTTCGATGGTAAAAAAATTAGCAAGGATTTCTAATCCTACGCCTTTGTCCTATTGCCGATTTTTCAATTTATGGTATAATAAACAGGTAAATGCAGCGTATTTATGTAATTACCTAACTCTTTATTTTGCAATAACTTATAACCGGAAGACATTTTAATGTCCGATACAGATTTTCCCTCTGATTTACCTATTGACGATTCTGCTCCTGAAGCCGGCGGTTCTTCCCCCGAAAACGACATCGGCACGAAATTAATCCGCCTTTCTGTTTCCGATGAAATGCGGAACAGTTACCTCACTTACGCAATGAGCGTCATTGTCAGCCGGGCAATTCCCGATGTGCGTGACGGGCTGAAACCTTCGCAGCGGCGTATTCTCGTTGCAATGAACGACATTCCTCTCACGCCGGGAGCGAAACGCGCGAAATGTTCTAAAATTTCCGGTGATACCATCGGTAATTATCACCCGCACGGCGACCAAGCGGTTTATGCGACTCTCGTCAGAATGGCGCAGGAATGGAATACACGCTATCTGCTGGTCGATAAACAGGGAAATTTCGGCTCTATCGCTGGGCTTCCGGCTGCTGCACATCGTTATACCGAAGCGAGAATGTCCACCGTTGCAGCAATGATGCTGGACGATTTGAATCTCGATACGGTTGACTTCATTCCAACTTACGATGATGCCCGTACTGAACCGACGGTGCTGCCGTCAAAATTTCCGAATCTTCTTGCAAACGGTTCACAGGGTATTGCGGTCGGCATGGCAACGAGTATCCCGCCGCACAATGTTGCTGAAGTTTGCGATGCCGCCATAGCCGTTCTGGATAATCCGGGCATTTCGCCGTTTGAGTTGCTCAACATTTGTCCGGGTCCCGACTTCCCGACCGGCGGTGTCATCTGCGGCAGCAGCGGTATCCGCCGTGCTTATCTGCAAGGACGCGGTAAAATCATTTTACGGGCAAGAGCAAGAATCGAAGAAACCGGAAAACGCAGCCGGATTGTGATTTCGGAAATCCCGTATCAGAAAACCCGTGACGAAATCGAAATCAAAATCAACGAAGTTGCCGAAGAAGGAAAAATTACCGGAATATCCGCAATCCGCAATGAGTCCGACTTGAAAGAACCGGTACGTCTCATTCTCGAATTGAAAAAAGATGCCGACCCGCATGTCGTTCTGAATCAACTTTACGAATTCACGCCGCTGCAAGACACGTTTTCTATCATTCTTCTTGCTCTTGTTGACGGCAAGCCGCGGATATTAACTTTCAAAGAACTGCTCGAAAAATTTATCGGGCATCGTCAAACGGTCATCCGCCGCCGCACACAATTCCTGCTGGCAAAGGCGCGCAAACGGAAACATACCGTAGAAGGATTGATAATTGCTCACGCTGATATTGACGAAGTGATAAGAACAATCCGTACTTCAAAAACACAGCCGGAAGCGAAACAGCGGTTAATGCAGATTCAATGTCCTTCCTCAATGCTGCATCGGGCTTTGGGAGACGAAGGTTTCGGCGTTTTTCAATCAGAACGCGGACAGCAGGAAAACTATACACTGACACCGATTCAAGCCGATGCGATACTCCGTATGACACTCGGTCATTTGGTCAATCTTGAACAGGATAAACTCGGTGCAGAGTACCGCAATTTGCTGGAAGAAATCAAGGAATATAACCGGATATTGTCGGACGAGAACATCATTCGCGATATGATTCGTGATGACTTGCGGCAAGTCAAAGCGAAACACGGAGACAAACGCCGCACCGAAATTTCCGGTGTAGAATTCGAAGCAGTTGATTACGAAAACCTGATGGAAGAAGAAACGATGGTCGTTTCAATAACGCAGTCGGGTTATATCAAACGCACACCTGCCGCTGTTTATCAATCACAGAAACGCGGCGGCAAGGGACGCATCGGTGCAAGAACAACCGACGAGGAAGACGAAATACAGCATCTTTTTGTCACGACAACGCATAACTATCTGATGTTCTTTACGAACAAAGGAAAGTGCTACTGGCAAAAGGTTTATGAACTGCCGGAGGCGGGAGCAGCATCAAAGGGACGCTCTATCGCCAATGTTTTACATCTTGCGGAAGGCGAAAAGGTGAGCGAATGTCTTGCCGTCAAGGACTTTTTACAGGACGAACATTATCTCGTTTTCGCAACGAAGAAGGGACTCATTAAGAAGACGGAATTATCCGCTTACAGCCGACCGAAAAAAGGCGGACTTATCGCTGTCAATCTGCGGGAAGATGACGAACTGGTTGATACACTTATTGTCGGACCCGGCGATGAAATTATCATTTCAACGGCAAACGGACAGGCAATCCGGTTCCGGCACACTGATGTCCGTTCAATGGGACGCGGCGCGACGGGTGTGAAGGGAGTCAAGTTGAAAACCGGAGATTGCGTAGCGGGTATTGTTGTTGCCAAGCCGGAAATGACACTGCTAACCGCAACGGAAAACGGTTTCGGCAAGAGAACGCTAATCGGCGCAAATGCTCCCGTTATAGCAGGCGATGCTAATCGGATTGAAGACGAGGACAGCGATAACGCCGCTGATACTCCTGAAGTTGATGTTCCTGAACCCGATGCCCCGGAAGAAGACGAGAAGAGTGCGGCAACATATCCGACAAAGCGGCGCGGCGGAATGGGCGTTAAGGACATCAAGACGACACCCCGCAATGGAAAGGTTATAGCAGTTGCGATGGTGGATAATGATGATGAAGTGCTGATGATAACCGAGCAGGGAATGATTCAGCGGATTAGAATGTCGGATGTTTCCGTTATTGGACGCAATACACAGGGCAACCGTTTGATGAAACTCAAAGAAGGCGATAAACTTGCTGCGTTGAAAAAGATACCGAAGGACGAAAACGGGGTGAAGGAATAACTCGTTTAGAGCGCATCAAAATTTGCTCTGGAGTTTTTATTTTTAGAGTATCCTGCGTGTCTGAAGTAATTCAGACATTCTTGTGGTGAAAATCTGTCACATAATTCGCCGAGTTTGTTTCAAAGTTCATCTGCTTTTCTTACCTTTGCCTTACGCAGCAATGTCTTCAACTTCGAAAACACGTTCTCTATCGGATTGAAATCGGGACTATAAGGCGGAAGAAAAATCACCTTCGCTTTGACCGACTCTATCGCCGTCTTCACTCCAGCAAATTTATGCGACAAAAATCTTCTTTGAATCATAACCGGAAAATGAACATAGCAATAGTATACCAAATCAGACAATTTATGCCCGGAGCAATCTTGGATACGCGCTAATTGTATGTCGACGGTCTACGCTGTGCTTTATACTGACCAGTGGTGGAAACCATGACGGGAAATTATTTTCCTCCTTTGTCAAATTTTATTTGGACTGATTGCCCCTCTTGTCAGAAAGAATTTTTCCTATAGAATTAAATGAAGGCAGGGCGTTATTAACTGACAATAATTAGTTCTGTATGGTCTTTTTGGGCGCATAGCTCAGTTTGGTTAGAGCGCAGCACTGATAATGCTGAGGTCCTTGGTTCAACTCCAAGTGCGCCCATTGACGTAAAGTCAAGGAAATTAAACACTTACAAAAAGGTTTAATTTCCTTTTTTGTTTGCCGAAAACCCTAAAATCGGACACGCCGGACACGGCAATCACCAGAAAACTTCTCACGTTCTCATTCATCACTTCACTTCCTTTTCCAATTCTATCAAAATGTCTTTCGTAATTGCGTAACCGGCGGAGTTAATTTTTCTAAAGTTATTCCGTTCATGTTCCGATAAGAGGAACATGGAAAAATCTGACATTTTACAAATCGTTGCCTTGTTTCTAACAAGCCAGTCTGACAAAGAACCGACCAAAGACGAAATTTGTCAATTCCTACAACGACATGAAAATATCCTTTCTTTGCTAGAAGAAATCAAACAAGAAGATAAAGAACAAACAAAAGGCAACACATTGCATGTCCGTAATTACAGAATTTTCTGAACCTCCATTCCGGCATAACTTAATCGTCCAACGCTTTTTCCTATTCTTTTGTAAAACACTTCCAGCGGCTCGGTAACGTAAAATTCGCCGGCACTTGTAGTCACTTTCGTTTTACCGTTTTCTTGTTGCAGCGATTGTATCGCATAGCAAGGTATCAATATCTTCGCTCCGTTCTCTTGATAGATTTCTATTATCGGTATCCGGCTGCGAAATAATCCCTTCAAAAAATCAAACATCACTTTCCTCCCTTTTCTCCCGTATGTACTTCGAGTTCATAACCGGCGGCGTTAGCGTACATTCTGGCTAAATACAATGACTTGCCCCAAGTATGGGGGAAATACTCTGTCACGCTGAAGATATTTACCTTAACAAATAAGTCAAACTTCTCTTTCATTATTTCGTCACCTTTAACAATGATACGTTCCCAATATTCTGCACCTCCGCTATATTGATTGTAGTAAATAACAATACCAGCATCATTATTTCGTATAGTTGCAATTTTTAATGGAACAATACTCATTTTTCATTCAATAAACTAAGGGTAAAATTGAAATAATCAGGACATTCACGAGCAAACTTTGCAGGGTTATTATACAACGCTTTCAATCCTTCGGTAAGTATCTCCGTTCCGTCATCCATAATTTTTGTAGAATACAAACTGGGAACATCTATATTTGCAAGTTTATATTTTTCGTCCGGTCGTAAATCAAACCCCGGCATATCATCCTTCAAGAGACGTTCCATTTGCCCTTTTGTTATTTCGGATAAAAACTCCTGACACTTGCGTTTAATGTTCGGCAAATTGTCTTCAATATAATGCCCATACTCGTGGACAACATGCTGTCCAAAATCTTCAGTAAGTTTATCTAAATCCAACTCATTTGTCACCGGGTCGTAAGACGGTCTATCTCCTTTCCTGACAAGTTTCGGCGGCGGCTTTTGCACGTCAATACCGAACCGCTCCATCAAACGGGAAACAAATTCAATTCCCTTTTTGCCGTCCTTTTTCAATTCCTTTTCGGCAATCTTCCCGCCATCTTCGTTACCGAAATTCAGTTTTGTTATTCTGCGTTCAAACGCTTCCAAGTATGTTTTAACATTCCGGGTATCCTGCGTATCTCCAAGTAAAAAATCATGCAGTATTCTTGTTTCCTCTTCCCGCAACCTGCGGTCAGTATCAAAAATCTTATTAGCCTGTTCGGGGTGATTGAGTTTCAAATCAATCAATTCTCTCGCTAATTCCTGTTGTTTTTTTGTTCTCAAAAAACCCTCAACGTCCGCCGCCGATTCAATATCATAAGTCCGTTTTACATTCGGATTAACACGCAATGTATCCGCCTCCGTGACCGAAAAATCAAACTCCGCTTTTTGCTGTTGACTCGGTGATTGACTAATCGGTGCCGACTGCTCTGCCGCCGCCAATTTTTTCTGTGCCTCCTCCAACTCCTTTTCCAACCTTTCAATCTTTTTCTGCTGCCGTTCTATCTTCGTTTCGCTTTCGCTCTTGATTTCTTCAAACGGTTTTCCGTTCACGAAATCGATTAAATCTTGAGTCGTCCGCCGAAATCCGCTGTCAGGATGCACCAAGTCGTCCGCTTTAATCTTACCCTCTTTCCATAACTCATATCGGCTCTTGCCGTCCAGCGTCGGTATCGGTCTCGTCCCCAATCTATCCTTTTGAAACTCTTCCGTCTGCTCCTTCAGCCAATCGTCAAACGTCGCATCCTGCAACAATATACCTTCGTCAAGTTCCCCTTCGTCTGACTCATCGTTGAACGGTATCAAACTGCAACGGCAATTCGGATGCAAGGGCGGTATCGGAACATCATTTATCTCGTCGGCTGTCCAGCGTTTTCCGTTTTTCGTTGCGCATACGATACATTCACGTCCGTCAAAGAACGCTGACCATTCCACGCCGGTTATATCGCCGCTGCCGTCCGCCATTACCGCTTTGTAGGACTCCATCTTACTGTGATTAGCCGTTGCAATCGTCAGCGTCCGTGCCGCCATCTTCATTTGCTTCCTGCTTGCCGAAACAGCACCCTGCTCTCCAAAGACGTTTTTTAATATCTGCGGTATCGACAGCGACTCTTCATTCATACCCGCTGTTATCGCCGCATTGATGCGGGTTATATCCTGCGACGCAATGTTAGCGAACCAATCGTTGATGGTCTTCCCGCCCAGCGGTTGATACTTCAGGATATCGTCAAGTTGTTTGTCAGTTAGTCCGTTCATACCGTGTATTATAAATCACACTTTCATAATGTAAAGGATTTAATTTACATTTTCGATAATTAAAAATTACGCCGAATGTTTAATCAACACTATCATAAGATGCTGCGCCAATGCCCTTTTGTTGAAAATCTTTGCGTCCGGCTTCCATGATTTTTTCCTTGACTCCGTTACAAAAAATGGTTATAATAAGGGAAAGATAACCGTATTCGGCACCGTATTCGGCAAAATAAAAACCGAAATGAGAGGGCTTATCGGGCAAATATAACTTCAAAGAGGAACAAACCATGTCAACCGAACCACAACCTGAAACCCCAACGGAGAAAACCGAATCTCGAAAGAAACGTTTCGGCTGTCTCAAACTCTGTCTTGTCGTTTTCATCATTCTTGCATTTCCGTTAGTGTGGTTTAACATTTCAACGCCGCTGCGGGTATCAAAGGAAACAACTTACGTTCTCGGTCCGATGACCTCCGACGGCAAACGCATCGACTACTTCCTGGCAATGGAAGAGCAGTTCTATCCGCCGGAGATGAAAACCGATGACAACGGCTATCGGCTCATCGTCCGCGCCTGCGGAGATATGGTCAACCGAGATAAATCGCAGCTCGACCCGAAAACCCGACAACGGATTACGGAAAAAATCGACGCGGAACCGTTTCGACTCCAAGTGTACGAAAAACTCGGTCTCGACCCAGACGAGAAGCCGACGCTGAAAATTCAGTCGCCTTACGCTGCCGATTATTTTGGAAAACGCGACAACAAAGAGGAACTCGAGCAACGCGATAAATTCATGATGTGGAAAACCTTCTGGACTTTCGACGACTTCCCGATGCTCAAGGTTTGGCTCGAAGAGAACACGGCGGGAATTGATTTGCTTGCCGAAGCGGTACGGAAACCGGCGTTTCGGATTCCCTACGTCAGAGAGAACGAAAACACACCGATTTTTGAAGCGTGTATGCCCTTGAATGAAGTCCAAATGTTGCGGGAATGGGCGCGTGCCGCCTCTGCCCGTGCTTACTATCGTCTGGGAATCGGCGACATTGACGGTGCGATTGACGATATTGTAACCATTCACCGTCTTGCGCGGCACGGCGGACGGCACGGAACGCTGGTTGCCGGACTTGTCGGCATTGCGATTGAAGGCGTTGCCTCTGCCATCGGCATCGGAATCAATCCGAATTTTCCGCCGACGAAAGAACAACTGGAACGCCTTGTTGCGGAACTCAACGCTCTGCCGCCGCGACCGACAATGGGCGAAGTTCTTGAGTCGGAACGCTATTTCAACCTCGCCGCCATTCAGGATATGTACTGGGGTAATAATTCTTCGTCTTCCGGTGAACAGGGTTTAATGCAACTGTATCCGTACATGAGTTGGACTATCGACATTAACCTTTTCATGACAAGGTGGAACAAAGAATTTGACGAAGTCCGCGACGGAACTTTCGATTTCAACGTGCGGAAACCGTCATGGAATCCGTTGCCGCTTCTTTTCATTCGGAGCCGGACGAACAGTATTTACGAGGTGCTTTTTTGGCTTGCAATACCGGCGATTCAAGGGGGACAAGAAGAGTGGCACCGCATGGAATGTGCGGAAAACATGCAGCGTCTGACGCTTGCCCTGCTTTTGTACGAAAAGAAGCACGGCAAACTCCCCGCCGACGATTGGCGGCAAACATTGAAAGAGGCGGGGACTTCAGTCCCCGATAATGTTTTTCGCTGTCCATCGCACGGCTTGCAAGAAGGATACACAACTTACGCCATGATAGGCGGTGTACCGAATTCAACGCTGTCGCCGTATCAAATTCTGCTCGTCGAAGTGGTCCAGCCGCAGAAACTCGGCGAGGGCGACGGAAGATTTCCGTTTGAGAAAGCCAAATTCTGGGGACAAAATAATGTGCCTCGTCACGAAGGTTTCGATGGTCTCGGCAGTTATCATCGCGGCGGTATGAATGCCGGATTCCGCAGCGGTGCCGTCAGATTCGTCGGCGAAACGATAGAGCAGGAAAAATTACAGCAACTCCTCGACGGCAGTGCGGCGGCGTTGCCTTGATAGCCCGGTGCGTAAGCAACGGGTTCCGCTTTGCTCTTGTTAAAAAAATATCAACCGTTAAAATACGGTAAATGAAACATTGTTTTTTCAACATAATTTATACGGTTATACTCCTTATCTTTTTGCCGGTTCTTTTGTACCGGTCAATAAGATACGGGAAGTATCGCGGCGGCTTCAAACAGAAATATCTCGGAAGAATTCCCCGTCGTGAAAAAGTACTTGCCAAGCATAACGGTAGTAAAAAAAACGTTAAAATCGTTTGGTTTCACGGCGTTAGTGTCGGCGAAGTCAACCTGCTGCGTCCGCTAATCAAACTGATTCGGGAAAAGAGACCGGATTACCTGCCGGTCATTTCAACGACTTCGCTCACCGGTATGAATCTTGCAAATAAATTGTTCGGCAATGAATTGACGGTCTTTTATTGCCCGCTTGATTTCAGTTGGGCGGTCAACAAAGCAATGCTGCGTTTGAAACCGGACATGCTCGTTCTTGTGGAACAGGAATTATGGTTTAATCTCATTGATGCCGCAAAACGCAGCGGAGCGAAAGTTGCGCTAATCAATGGACGTTTCGGCGAAAGCGGCTATCGCCGTTATCTTTGGATACGCCGTCTTGTTGCCCCGATGCTGCGGCAGATTGATTTAATTGCTGTGCAGAGCGAAACCTACGCCGGCTGGTTTCGGAAACTCGGTGCATCCGCCGATGTTATTCGCATAACCGGTTCCGTGAAATTTGACGGAGCGATAACTGACCGCGATAATCCCGACACGCAGCGGTTGAAAAAACTGGCGGGAATTGCCGATGACGATATTGTTTTTCTTGCTGGCAGTACTCAAGCCCCTGAAGAGCAATACGCGCTTGAATGTTACGAGCATTTGAAAGCGGATTTTCCGCAACTGCGGCTGGTTATCGTTCCGCGGCATCCGGAACGTTTTAATGAAGTTGCCGAAATACTGGACAAGTCAGGCGTGTTTTGGCAGCGGCGGTCAACAATAACGGAAACCTTGCCGGAACAGGAACCGGAAGAACTTAAAGGCGGAAGTTCACGCAAAGAGGTTCAGCCGCGGATACTGCTCGTTGACACCATCGGTGAACTTGGAGCATGGTGGGGAACGGCTGCGATTGCTTTTGTCGGCGGAAGTATGGGCAGCCGCGGCGGACAAAACATGCTGGAACCCGCGGCATACGGCGCAGCGGTTTGTTTCGGACCGAACACGAAACATTTTGCGGATATTACCGAGTTGCTTTTGCGGAACGATGCCGCCGTTGTGGTTCACGATAAAATCGATTTAGAAAAGTTTATCCGCCGCTGTTTTGAAGAAAACGGATACGCCGAAGAATTGGGAAACAGGTCGAAGGAATTCGTTCTATCGCAAAGAGGAGCCGCCTTGCGAACCTTTGAATTGCTGGAAACGTTGTTGAGCGATAGATAACAATCAGGAGCGGC
>Ga0123353_10013607_pt1 | contig 11665 bp, 10 predicted proteins | sample TergutLab28metaG_3_FD_92763 | JGI IMG/M metagenome (GOLD analysis project Ga0123353, IMG submission 92763) | Labiotermes labralis P3 segment gut microbial communities from Petit-Saut dam, French Guiana - Lab288 P3 | ecosystem: Host-associated > Arthropoda: Insects > Digestive system > Gut ... | reverse complement strand
TGGATGCGGCTGGGCACAAGGAAATCCCGCGCCCCTTCCGGGGTGGATTTTATAAGGATGGGCGTTTCTATCTCAATAAACCCGTTGTCATAAAAATAATCGCGGGTGATTTTGTTTATTTTGTTGCGTAAAAGGATGTTTTTTTGCAAAACCGGCCGCCTTAAATCAAGATATCTGTGTTTAAGCCTTGCCGTCTCTGCTGTATTGCAATTATCTGTTATCTCAAAGGGCGGGGTCTCGCTTTTATTAAGTATAAGCAGTTCCGAAACCTCAATTTCAACTTCCCCCGTCGCTATCTGCATATTTTTCGATGAGCGCTCCCGCACAATGCCCGTTACAGCGAGAACATATTCGCTTTTGACCGACTCCGCTTTTTCAAACAGTTCGGAAGGGGTTTTGCCGTCAAGAGCCGCCTGGACGATCCCCGTGCGGTCACGCAAATCTATAAAAACAAGGCCGCCCAAAGCGCGTCGGCGCTGAACCCAGCCGAAAACAGTTGCGTTTTTGCCTGCATCCGTTATATTTATTTCTCCGCAATAATGAGTGCGTTTGAGTTTTGATAACAAATCCATAATATTTTGACCTCTTTAAATAAATTTAAAATGTAAAATGTAAAATGAAGATACAAATAACTTTACATCTTACATTTTACATTCTGCATTATTTAAAAGCTAAACCCGCTTTATTTGTCTTTTTTACCTTTACCGCCGTCCAAAAGCGTAAGGTTCGCCGGGAATTCTTCTTTCGCTATGCTGTCCTCAAGCATTTGCATGGTATCCCGCACCACAAGGGTTCCGAATTCGTCCGAGAAGGTTTCCAGCTCCATCTCGTACTGCTTGCCGGATCCCATGTTTTTAACGTTGATGATACGGCTCCGTATTTCTTTCCCGCCGACAACAGCGGTATAATCGGCGTTTATCTTGTCGGCGTATTTCATCTGGGCTTTTACGGAGCGCCTGCATATATCGTATTCGGCGGAAACGCCCATCGACCTTAATTCGTCGCACATTTCAGGCGCCAGCGAAAACCCTTCGCCGTCCGCCGAAATAATAAAGAGCGATGTGACAGGGGGATCCGGCATGGGTGCGTTCTGCGCATCTAAAATCATCTGAAGCCTTGCGAGCCCCAAACCGAAGCCGCAGGCGGGCATCGGGGAGCCGCCCAGCTCTTCAATGAGGCGGTCATACCGTCCGCCGCCGCATACCACGGCCTGTGCGCCCAGCTCGCCGCTTATAAATTCAAAGACCGTACGGGTGTAATAGTCGAGGCCCCTCACTATTTTCGGGTTTACGGTAAAATCGGCGCCGAGGTTTTCAAGGCCCTCCAGAACGCCTTCGAAATGCTCCCTGCACCCGCCGCAGATATAATCCAAAACGACCGGGGCGCCCCTGCACAAATCCCCGCATTCCGGGTTTTTGCAGTCCAGTATCCGCATGGGGTTCCTGTCGAGCCTGTCAAGGCAGGTGGCGCAAAGCTTGGCGCTGTTTTTATCAAAATAACCATACAGCGCGTCGTGATATGTTTTGCGGCATTCGGGGCAGCCGATGGAATTTACTTCAAGGCGTATATTTTCCGCACATAAAAATTCAAAAAAGTGCAGGGCCGTCATTATTATCTCAACATCCGCGTCGGGATAAGGCGAACCGAAGCTCTCGACGCCGAACTGGTAAAACTCCCTGAAACGGCCCGCCTGAGGCTTTTCGTAGCGGTAGCAGGGGGATATATAATAATATTTTTGCGGCAGCGCCTCATTAAAAAGGCCGTGTTCAAGAAACGCCCGGGCTACGCCGGCCGTGCCCTCCGGGCGGAGGGTCAGCGAGCGGCCGCCTTTATCGTTGAAGGTGTACATTTCTTTTTGAACGATATCCGTTTCTTCGCCCGTCGAGCGCGAGCAAAGCTCCGTGTGTTCGAATACGGGTGTGCGGATAAGACGGAAACCGAATTTTTCCGCGATTTCCGAAAGCGCATCCTCGATATATTTATTTTTAAAGCTGTCGCGGGGAAGCACGTCCGTTGTCCCCCGCACAGCCTTTGTAATTAACGACATTTCTAATCCCCTTCATTTGTGAAATTTATTTCGGGTTGACTATGTCCCGCCAGTCCAGGTCCCCTCTTTCAAGCCCGTGTATAAGCACCTCGGCTGTGGCTATATTTGTCGCCACGGGGACATTATAGAGGTCGCAGAGGCGGAGAATGTCGTTTTTTTCGGGTTTTTGCGGTTTTTGCAATATGGGGTCGCGGAAAAAGATGACCATATCTATCTCATTGCAGGTTATCCTTGACGCTATCTGCTGGTCGCCGCCCTGTTCGCCGCTCAAAAAGCATTGTATTTCAAGGCCTGTGGCCTCTGCTGCCAGCTTCCCCGTGACACCTGTCGCGCATATTTTATGCCGGCTTAGCACGCCGCAATAAGCTATGCAGAGCTGTGTCATCAATTCTTTTTTTGACCCCTGTGCAATTATAGCTATATTCATTTTAAAACAATCCTTTCAATAAAGAGAAACCTTCTTTTTTTATAATTCGTGAAAATGCCGAAGCAATTAATATTTTAAATATAGCACATTGTAACATGATGCAAAATAAATATCAACAATTTTTCAGCAAATATAAAAATAAAATTTTCATATTTGCAAAGGTATATTTTCGCCTTCCACGCGCCCGGCTATCCGCCCTACGGCTTTCATGAATTTCCCGTTCGCTTTCGGGGGTTTCATGATAACGCTGCCGTATTTGACCTCCGCTTCTTCGGGTATAATGCCTATAAGCTGCACCCTTGTTTTGTCTATAACGTTATCAATATTCAAAAGCTTATTGCCGGAAACCGCGCTTTTTTGAAACCTGTTTATTATGAGCCGGGATTCTTTTATCCCCAATGAATCTAATTTTTCGTTTACCGCGAAGCCGCCCCTTACGGATATATTGTCCGCCGTTGCGACAATAACGGCCCTGTCCGCGAAAGCCGCCGCCGTTTCAACCCCTTTGCCCAGGCCCGCAGGGGCGTCGGTCAAAATATAATCGAAGTTGTTTTCATAAAACGATACCAAAGCCCTTACGGCGCTCACGGATATATCCATATCTATTATGCCCGGGGCGGTCATTAAATATAGGTTGTCCCCCGCCGGCACGGGCGCGGACGCGGGCGGTATAACCCCTTTTATCACGTCGAGCCAATTATATATGCTGTTCCCTCCGGCGTTCAGCAACAGATCCAGCGCGCCGAGGCCCGTGTCGGCGTCGATAAGCAGAACCCTCCGCCCCCTTGCCGTTAGGGCAGTACCGATAAAAGCGGTAAGCGTGGACTTCCCGACCCCGCCTTTGCCTGACGCGAATATTATTTTATTGGCCATAATTGCACCTGCTTACTTAAGAAGTTTATTAGCCGACTGCGCCATTTGAATGCCGTCGGGCTTGCTGAAAAAATATTTATATATCTCGGCGGCTATGTTCGCGGTCGCCGAGCCGCTGTCCACGTTTTCGACAACTACCGCCACGGCTATGCGGGGGTTGTCAAAGGGGGCGTAGCTTACGACAAAACCGTTGTTGCCCTTCACCGGGTTCCCGTTTATAATTTTAACGGTCTGTGACGTTCCGGATTTCGCGCCCGCTTTTACATTTAAATCGCTGAAAGCGGTCCGGCAGGTCCCCGAAACGGCAACGGCAAGCATACCCTGCCGCACTATGTCGAGCGAAGATTCCGATATGTTTGTGTTCACGGCTACCTGAGGGCTGTTTTGAAGCTTGACCTCGTTTGAATCGGGCGATTTTACGCTTTTTACGATATGGGGGACGTAACGCGTGCCGCCGTTGGCTATTGTGGCGCAGTAATTGCATAATTGCAGCGGTGTAAAAAGGTTGTCCGACTGACCTATGGCCGCCTGAAACGTATCCCCGGGCAGCCATTTCTTCCCTTGTGACGACCTGTAGGCAATGCCCGCGAGTATCCCTTCGGCTTCCGGCAGATCAACGCCCGTTTTCGAACCCAGCCCCAGCATAGAGGCGTATGTGTTCATCTTTGTGATGCCCAGCTTTTCAGCCGTCTTATAGAAAAATATGTTGCATGATTTTTCAATGGCCGTAACTATATTTACATAACCGTGTGTGCCCAAACAGCTGAATGTCTGGCCTAAACATTCATATTTCCCTTCGCACAATAAATGGGTGTCGTAGCCGATGCCGCCTTCGGGTCCTTCTTCGAGCGCTGCCAGCGCCACGCTTAGCTTCATAGTCGAACCCGGCTCGTAAACGCTTGAAAACGCCCTGTTCCAAAGCGGCGAGCCCGAGGCCCCGGCAAGCTTGTCGTATTCGCTGTAATATTCGCTTATAGAATAAGAGGGGTAGGAAGCTGCGGCGAGGATATCGCCGTTGTTTACGTCCATGACCACTGCCGCGCCGGCCGCCGGGAGGTATGAATTTACGGAAAGCTCCCGAACGCGCTTTTCAAGGGCGTTCTGTACGACCTCCTGCAAATCTTTATCTATAGTAAGGATGACGGTATCGCCCGTTACCGGCGGCGCAACTTTTTCGCCGGTTACATTGCCGTCGGGGCCTACAGATATTTTTTTATACCCGGGAACCCCTCTTAAATAATCCTCAAAAGCGCTTTCTATCCCGCTTTTCCCCATTTGATCCGTAATTTTATAGGCAAGGGCCGAAGCTTTTTCTTTTTCAGCGGGGGAAATATCCGGGTTGTCAACAATCTGCGCCAGCTCGTCTCTTTTTTCGTTATAGACGCTTTCCGATATGGGGCCGACGACCCCTAAAATATGCGGCGCGATTTTATCGTTCTCGTATTCGCGCACGGGAACCGTTTTAATTTCAACGCCCTCGAATTTATCGCTGCGTTCTTTTATTGACACGATAGTCTCAATCGATACGTTCCGCGCGAATAAGTAGGAATTTATTTTTGAAAAGGCCGCCTTTCCCATCCCGAAATAGACGGAGGATATTTTAAGCGCGGACGGGGCTTCATAATCTTCAAGCGAAAATTTTTCAACAAGGGCGTCATAGCAGTTTAACGCCGTGGCGTAAGAATTTAAATTTAAAAAACCCTGTGATTTTAAATACGATATGTCCGCGTCCCTGCCGTCCTCAAAATATAGGTTCCCGTCGCCGTCGCTCTTCAATGGAAGGCTGTCGTCCCATTTTTCATCATTTTTTTCCAAAAGAGATACCAAATCCGCTATTATTTCATTCCTGCGTTCCGTTTCAGCGGCGGGCGGGAAAAAAACGGCGTCGAAAACAACGGCATTGCCCGGCCTGCTAACCGCCAGCGGGTTGCCGTTCCTGTCCAGGACGGATCCCCTCGCCGCTTCTATCGGAACGGTGTATTCATCCGTATTTTGAAGCGACGCGGCGTAAACGGCGCCGTTTATTATCTGTACGTCAAACAGCCTCGCTATAAATACAAGCAAAACCGCGCCGATCGATATAACGGCGGCAAGTATTCTGATTTTCGAGCGGAAAATCATTGATAAATCTCCTTTTTAGGACGGATAACGGAATGTGAGAATTTAATTATATAAAATACCGGCACGGAAGCGGCTGTCGAAAAGAGCGCGTCCGGAAGATAGAATCCCTTAAACAGACCGTATAAGCCTCCCGATATGCCGCGTGAAGCAAAAAACGCCATATATATGCCGACGTAAAGCATTGATGCGGCAAAAACAAGTATAACGGCGGAGAGCAGGTTCTTTCTTATTATATTTAGCGCCGCGAGGCTTGTAAGCAGGCAGGCGGCACAAAGGAAAAACGCGTTAAACCCGTCGGCCGCGCCTGAAAAGAAGTCCCATAAAGCCCCCGAAAGCGCGCCGAAAAACATGGCGGAATAGGGTTTTTCAAAAACCGATACGCATATCGGCAAAACGATGAGCCAAAAAGCGTTGACCCTCGGCCCGTGCCTGAAGTTTTGGCATATTGCGGCGGTGAGAATAAAGAAAACGAACAATCCGCCCCGCAATATTAAAAATTTGTTGTTTTTAAGCATTTAAACCCTCATTCGTTCTGCCCCAAAAATGACGTGATAACAAACACATCCGTCAAAGAGGCGTAATCTATACCGGGTTTTACAACGGCGTAGGAAGACAGGCCGGTGTCGCCGTCCCGAACCTCTGTAACCGTGCCTATTATAAGGTCGCGCGGATAAACGCCCGCTATCCCGGAGGTGCATATTATGCCCCCTTCGGCTACGGCCGTATCTTTAGGCAGCTCGGTGAAACGGCACTCCCCGCTGAAAGCGAACTCCGCCGTCCCTTCAATGTAGCCGTCCTCCCTGCTTTTTATCTCATACGCGCCTATTTTTACCTTGGGATCCCCGACCGCGTAAACCACGCTTGATGTAAGGTTAACTTTCCTTACGACGCCAACAAGGTATTTTCCGCTTATTATGGGGGAATTTATTTTTATGCCGTTTGCCGTCCCTTTATTGATAACAAAGGAGCGGAAAACATCCGCCGGGTCCCGGCCTATTATGGTCGCTTCAATAAAGTCAAAGTCCGGGTTGTTTTCCTTTAATCCTAAAAAACCCTCATAAAGCTCAATCTTTTTTTTGACTTCTTCATAGCCGACCAGCTTTTCTCTGTATTCCTCCAGTTGAAGCTCCAGCTTTTCTATTTCTTTTTGGTAATATTTGCTTGACGCGAAGCTTAATGCAAAACCCGAAACCTTTGACGCTATATATACGCCCGCGTTCTCCAAAGGCGCGAAAACAAATCCCGCCGCGTTTGTCAAAGGCGAAGTGCTCCCCGATGAAACTGCGGCAAATACCATCCCCGCGATCAAAGCCGTTAAAACAGCCGCGATTATTTTAAATTTAGCGCTTTTAAAAAAATTCAACATAAAACTTAATTTCCGAGGTTCAATATATCCTTTTCAAGGCAAAGGCGGACGCCCCTTATTATGCATCCTTCCGGTTCGTCCGCCACAACGACCGGCATTTTTGTTTCAAGGGATATAAGCCTGTCCAGCCCCCGGAGCCTTGCGGTTCCGCCCGTCAGCATGATCCCCGTTTCGATTATATCCGCAGCAAGCTCCGGCGGTATTTTTTCCAGCGTCATTTTAATTGAGTTTATCATCTGGTTGACGGTATCGGAAATCGCTTCCCTTACATCCTTCGAAGTTATCTCGATATTTTTCGGCAATCCGTCGGCAAGGCTGCGCCCGTGGGCATCAAGGGCCCCCTCGCCTTCGTAATGATAAGCCGAACCTAATTTTATCTTTATATCTTCGGCAGTCCTCTCGCCTATGAGCATATTCCATTTTTTCTTTACATAAGCAATTATAGCCTCGTCGAACCGGTCGCCCCCCGCGCGGACGGAGCGGGACGCAACAATATCGCAAAGCGAAAGTATGGCCGTTTCGGCGCTGCCCCCGCCTATATCCACTACCATGCAGCCTACAGGCGACGCGACGGGCAGCCCCGCGCCTATAGCGGCCGCCATAGGGGCCTCGATAAGGCTCACATAGCGGGCCCCGGCGCTTTTTGCCGCGTCGTGGACGGCCTTCCTTTCGACTTCCGTGACGCCTGAAGGGATTGCTATCATAACCCGGGGGCGGCTGAACAGCGAATTGCCGACGGCTTTTTTTATTATTGAGGAAAGCATTGCCACGGTAACGTTGAAATCTGCGATAACGCCGTCTTTCAACGGCCTGACGGCGGAGATCGAGCCGGGCGTGCGCCCCAGCATCTGCTTCGCTTCCGTGCCGACCGCGACGACCTTTTCAGGCGTTTGCTCTATATCAATGGCTACGACGGAAGGCTCGTCAATCACAATACCCTTGCCTTTTACGTAAACGCGGGTATTTGATGTCCCTAAATCTATGCCCATATCCTGAGCGAATAACATACATTAGCCTCCAGTGATTAGTGGTCAGTGTTCCGTGGTTAGAACTGCAGGGGCGGATTGCATATCCGCCCGTTAGCCGTATAGACCTGTAGGGGCGGGGTTTCATGCTCGCTCCAAACTTGATTTAACTGTATTTTTTCAATGCTTTTTTAACCGGGACGGCGACGCCTGCAGCTAAAAACGCGGCGAGAGCGGCTTCAGGCAGCCCGCTTGTGAGTATTGTCATGCCCACAAACCCTTTTAACAAGAAATCCACCGTCACTTCGTTGACAGCAGCAAAGCTTTCACCGAAAAAGAAATAAATGCCGAGAAGGACCAGGAAAGTGTTTGTAAGGCTTCCGATAAGAGCCGCTATCCCGGCCTTTATATTATCCTGTTTTAGTCTTTTTAAGGCCCTGCATAAAAGCCCTGTGACAACGCCGATTAAAATTCTCGGGACAAAGCAGATTAAAAGGCTGTAAAAATTGCCGTTGAATTCGCCCAAGCTGTAAAACGGGGTAAAAACGAATGCTATCGGACTCGGCGGCGTAAAAGTCCAGACTAAAAAACTGAACAGCCCGAACGCGAAACCCATTCCCGCTCCCGCTCCCGTGCCAAGCGCTACAGCCGTTATAATAACGGGTATGTGCGACAAAGTGGCGACTACGGGGCCAATTGCGGGCAATGAGCCGAGCGGTGTGAAGCATACGACTGCTTCAATTGCCAAAAGAATTGAGAACTGCGCCAAAAAGAGTGTTTTCCTGCGGTTTTTGCTGATGGTTGACATAAAATTTCCTCCTTGCTGCTGCTCCCTTATTGGGATGCAGCGCAATATTTATTTTTAAGGATACGGGATTTTATATTACACTTCCTAATCCCTAACCCCTAAATCCTAACCCCCGACACTTTAGAATAAAGTGTCGGTATCGTGCTTGAATGGTCGCCCGTAAAATGCCAGCCCTTTCCGCCGCACTGGGTCGGGCGGTTGACAATATTCTTGCGGGGCCTGTAGTAATAGTTGGGGTCTTCATAGCCTATTTTGCTTCTGAAATCGCCCAAGTCCACCAAATCGAAATTCGCGGTGGTGATATTGAACGTGGGGTACCCGAGATTCCTCGAAACCGACAGGGCTTTTAAAAACACCTCCGGCCCTATGACCGACGAGCCGAAGTTCAGGAACACGCCGCCGTCAAGCCGGGAAACCGAATAGCATACCTTTTTAAAATCTATCCCGCAGCAGGTGCCTATTGCCCCCATGTCGCATATCGGGTGCTGGTGTATTATATCCGTTCCCAAGGCTATCTGATATGTAGCCGGGACATCGTTTTTATAGCACTGCCATAATATACAGTCCTCCCTGTTCGGAAAGCGCTCCGGGTTCATGTCTATGTATTCGCCGAGGGCCTCCCCGTAACCCAAGCCCAGCTCCGCGCCCCTTTGCAGGGCCTCGTTCATCCAGCGGCCGGTTTCCTCCCACATGCCGAAAGAGCCGTCCTCTATGGCCGTGGGGACGTCCTCCGACGTGCCGCCCAGGTAGCAAAGCTCGAAGTCGTGGATGCTGGTCGCGCCGTTTGCCGTGATGTGTGTGATAACGCCCTTTTTGATAAGCCCGATCACATAACGCGAGAGTCTGCATTTGACCACATGGGCGCCCATGCTCCAAATGACGGGGCGGCCGTTTCCCCTCGCCGCAATAATCCTTTCCGCAAGTTCATCAAAACCGTCGGCGGAATATTCTTCATATTCCGACAAACCAGGTGTGAGCATATTTTCTATTGTAACAAGATTGATCCTGTCGTTCGCGGAATATGTCGTTATGCCGGACAGGTCAAGCTGCATTTTTCTGCGTTCCATAAAAACTCCTTTTTTGAATTTAGAGTTGAGAGTTAACGTCGGGTAGTTAGATATAATCTGATTTTTTAGTTTACCGCCCGATTAAATTTAAATCCATTCTAAAATTTCCTCAAAATTCGTAAAATCCCCAACAATCGCATTCGCTCCGGCTTTTTTAAGCCTTTCGGCCTTTGTTTCGTTAAAGCCCGTCAAATTGACCTCGTCGCTGGCGACGCCCAATGTCAACGCGCCGCAGGCGTTGCCGAGCATTATTTCGACCTTTCCGTCGCCTACTATCAGCAGTTCCGGCCCCGCTATGCCGTTTTCTTCGATAAGCTGTTTTATGACAGCCTCTTTCGAGCAGTCCTCCATCATGGGCTTCGCGCCGTTTACGCTTGCAAAATATTCGAAAAAGCCGAGAGCCGCCGATTCCTTCCGCACGTCGGCCTCGTCCGTGCCGCTTGCGGCGTAAAGCGCTATGCCTTTATCCTTCAGCGCGTTTAAAAACTTGTCCGCGCCGCCTATCATATATTTTTCGCGGGTCACCCTGCCCGAAAGCACGCTGTCGCGCCTTACGGCGACCTCTTCCATCAGCCGCCTGTTGTATTCTTCCTTATAATACCACGGGTCGTCCGGCAAATCCGGCAGTACGCCGTACTTTTTTCTGGTTTCATTGAGCCATTTCATCTGGTGTATGGTCTGAATGCCCGTCGAATCATCGATATATTCGTCTACAAGGCGCTTCACATCGTCCGCCCTGTCGTAACCGGCGCCGCATATGCATTCGACCATAAGCGGAGCCATAACGGTTTCCCAGCCGCAGCGGAGGGCGGATATTGTCCCGTCAAAATCAAAAATGGCGGCTTTTAGCGGTGTTTTTATATGGTTTTTTAAAATATTTAACATTGATTTACCCCGCACAGCTAATAATATTTCCATATTATTATACATTAAAACAGGAATATGTCAAGAAAGTTTAAGAACTTTTATAAATTTTTCGCAATTTGCATATTGACATTTATATATTTAATGTAGTAGAATATCAAGGATAATGTTGTAGTTTGCGAAAACGCGTTATCTATAATATAATATTTTTGGAAATTTTCTTCCTTAAAAATATATTATACCTTTAAATAAAATATAAAAACACAATCAGGAGGTGTACATTTGGACGTCAAATACGCTATAATCGGCTTTATTTTAAGCGCGTTGGTTTCAGGCGCTATATGCTTTATCTTGGGGGGCCTACATAGGCGCAAGGTAGCGGAAGCGGCTATCGGCTCGGCCACCGAGGAAGCGAACCGGATAGTGAGCCAGGCGGTAGCGGCCGCAGAGCAAAAGAAAAAAGAAGCGATACTGGAAGCAAAGGATGAAATACACAAGGACAGGACTGAACTCGACAAGGAATTGAGGGAGCGCCGTTCCGAGGTGCAAAGGCAGGAAAGAAGAATCATCCAGAAGGAGGACAGCCTGGACAAAAAGGTGGAGTCTCTGGAAAAAAAAGACGAATCGCTGACATCGAAGCTGAAAGACGCCGAGAACAAGCTGGCGGAAATTGAAAGCATAAAAAAGAGCCAGTTTGAAATGCTCGAAAGGATATCGGGTTTCAGCAAGGAGCAGGCAAAAGTTTACCTTCTCCAAACCCTGGAGGGCGACCTTGACCATGAAAAAGCCGTAAGGGTGCTTGATTACAGTCAGAAATTAAAAGACGAGTCCGACGTTTTGGCGCGGGAGGTCATTTCAACGGCTATCCAGCGCTGCGCCGCCGACCATGCCGCCGAAGCGACCGTTTCCGTCGTGGCACTGCCGAACGACGAGATGAAAGGCCGCATAATAGGGCGCGAAGGGCGGAACATAAGGACCCTTGAACAGATAACGGGCGTAGACCTTATTATTGACGACACGCCCGAAGCCATAACCGTTTCCAGCTTTGACCCCGTACGCAGGGAAGTGGCGAGGCTCACAATCGAAAAGCTCATAACCGACGGGAGGATACACCCGGCGCGCATTGA
>Ga0123353_10013606_pt1 | contig 11665 bp, 7 predicted proteins | sample TergutLab28metaG_3_FD_92763 | JGI IMG/M metagenome (GOLD analysis project Ga0123353, IMG submission 92763) | Labiotermes labralis P3 segment gut microbial communities from Petit-Saut dam, French Guiana - Lab288 P3 | ecosystem: Host-associated > Arthropoda: Insects > Digestive system > Gut ... | reverse complement strand
ACAGGATCGCGTTACCGGTGGTCTTGTCGCGTCCGATATCACGAACCAGTCCCTTCTCGACGAGTGACCCGATGACCGCTTCACTGTTGACACCGCGGACCGCATTGACACCGTTACGCGTGACCGGTTGTCTGTAGGCGATGACTGCGAGCGCTTCGAGCGCCGCTTGGCTGAGTTTGCGCGTGTCCCAACTCAAGATATAGTTCTCGATAAGTTCATGGTGGGCCGGGTTGCTATAGAGACGCCAGCCACCCGCTACTTCGCGCAGCTGGAAACCGCGATCATCGCGCTCATAGCTCTCTTTGAGCTTGTTGAGCTGCTCAGTGATCTGAGTTACGTCAAGCTTCATGATCGTGGCGAGGTCGACCGCGGTGACCGGCTCATCGCTGACGAACAGGAGCGCTTCCAGTCTGCTTTCTATCACATCAGTACTCATCAAAATCCTCCGTTACGATGCCACGTGTCCGAGCTTCTTCTTCACTGAGCCCAGTCAGTTGGATGTCGGTATCGCGACTCTGCTGCTTCATATCTATCAGACCACGCTTGTATAGTTCGAGCACGGCGAGTAGTGTCACAACGACCTCTGCGGGTTCGGCGTGCTTACTCAAGAGCTCGCCGAAGGTCTTTGAGACCCCTGCACGTAGTTTTTCTTGAACCTTTTCGGCATATGAGCGCAATGAGATCGGAGCAGTGGCGATGTGGTCTGCTTCGAGTAGGAAGATCTCACGACGCGCCTCGAGTTCTGCGATTATCTGTGTGAGCGCTTCTAATTCGATCCCCTCAAGGAAATCCGGCATAACATGCGCGTATTGTGGCTCGACCCCTGCCAGGCGAGGATGAAGATGGGCCTGTGTCTCGAGCCGAGTCGCCAGATAATGTGACGCGTTCTTATATTGCTTATAGGCGAGCAGTCGTGCGACGAGAAGATCGCGTATCTCTCGCGGTGCGTAATACTCAAACTCATCATCGACAATCAGCTCTTCTTTGGGGAGAAGCGCTAATCCCTTGATCTCGATGAGTTGTGCAGCGAGAACGAGAAATTCACTTGCCACATCGAGGTCGAGCTCGCGCATCGTTTCGATGTGAGCGATATATTCATCCACTATCTGCGAAAGCGAGAGCGCAGAGACATCCAGTTTCTGACTCGAGACCAGATGTAATAGCAGGTCGAAGGGACCTTGGAAGATCTCCGTATTGACCGTGTAAGTGCTCAATTATAGACCCACCATACGCCGGCAGGTACTCACGGTCTCCTCTGCCAGCGGATAGACCTTTTCCTTGCCTGCCTCGAGCACTTCTTGCGCAAATCCTATATGGGAGGCGAGTTCCTCACGACGTTGATGGAAGGGCGCCAAGTACGCGCAGAGCTCTTCAGCGACCACACGCTTGTGCGCGACACACCCACACTCGGCTGCACGGCACTCCCCATCCCACCTGTCGATCTCTGCCTTGTCAGCGATCAGTTTATGGATCTGGTGGAGTGGGCAGATATCAGGATCTCCCGGATCGGTCTTGAGTTTACGTGCCGGATCGGTCATGAACCCCATGACTGTCTTTGTTATTTCATCAGGGGTGTCACTGATATAGATCGAGTTGCCATAACTCTTGCTCATCTTGCGACCATCGGTGCCGGGAACACGTGCGCCATCCTCAGGGATGATCGATCTTGGTTCGATAAGATAGTCACCGTAGGTACCATTGAACCGTCGGACGATCTCACGAGTCAGCTCTAGATGGGGAGCCTGATCCTCCCCGACCGGCACACAATCGGCGCGCACGATGGTGATATCTGCCGCTTGTAGGGCCGGATAAAGAAAGAAGCCCACGTTATTAAGGTCGCGGTCGGTGATCTGCTCACGCTGCTCCTTATAGCTGGGCGTACGTTCGAGCCACGACATCGGCGTGACCATAGTGAACAGAAGCATCAGTTCGATTACTTGCGGGATATCACTTTGCTTATAGATCGTGCAGCGCTCAGGGTCAAGACCTGCCGCCACCCAATCAAGGACCATATCATCGGTGAACTTCTGCAGATTTTCGGTATGTTCCCAATTGGTCGTCAACGCGTGATAGTCGGCCACAAAGTAGTATGCGTCGAATTCATCCTGCATATTTAGCATGTTCTGCAAATTGCCGAACCAATGTCCGAGATGCAATTTTCCCGTTGGACGATATCCGGTGAGCGTGCGCTTTTTCATTCCTTCATTCCTTAAGAGTTGAGGGCAGTATCTTGGCTATGGTATCACGATTATAGAGGAGTCTGATTACACAGAAAGACCTGTCAGCAACCTGAAAAGCGGAGCAACGGTCAACAGGTAATAGGCACTGAAGATCCAGGGGAACACGAAGAGAATAAGCAGCACGATGATGAATCCGTACCGCTCAAGATTGTGATACGCATCGCGCAGGTTGTTCGGAAGGAACTTCTGTATGATGCGCGAACCATCGAGCGGTGGTATCGGTATCAGATTGAAGAACATGAGCCACAGATTGATCTGGCAGAGAAAGGAGAGCGCGAATATCAATGCCTGTAGAAGACCACTGGTCTCATAGGGAAAGATCGTCAGTATCCTCACGAGTGCACCTGCAACGATAGCAAGGGCGAGATTGGCGATCGGTCCTGCGATCCCTGTTATGAGCATGCCCTTGCGTTCATCACGGAAACGATAAGGATTGATCGGCACCGGTTTGGCATATCCGAATGCAAAATGACCACCGGATGCGATGAGCATGATCAACGGCATGGCGATCGTACCCCATGCGTCGACATGCTTTAGGGGGTTGAAGTTGAGGCGTCCTGCGTATTTTGCGGTCGGGTCACCGCACCAAAGTGCCGCATATCCGTGCGCGACCTCATGGATCACAATACTCGGTATGAGTATGATGAACCGAATAACGAACTGCAATATGTTCTGAAAAGCCTCAGCATCCATGGGTTTAGTATACCGAACTTTGGACGTTGCTCTCCCCAAAGTCAAGTTCGATATCAACCAGTTGCTCGGACAGGTCAAGCCACTCGGATTCGAGGATATCTATCGAACTTCTCAGCTTTCCATACTCACTGATGGCTTCGCTGAATTGCTCTTGTTGCTGATAGAACTCCTTGTCAGCTATAAGTCTGGTAAGCTCATCGCAACGCGATAGAGCGGTGTCAAGCTCTCTCTCGGTCCTTTTTAATTGCACGCGGACGTCTTTGGTCGCTTGATGGAGCCGATTGCGAAGCTCGGCCTCGGCTCGCTTCTGGTCTTTCCTCTTTCGCGTAGAGATCGTATCTGCGTCGCCGACTGGTGTGGTATTTGCCTGTGAGCGCGAATCGTGTGCCTTGCGTGTGTCACCTGTCCGCTTCGGGTTAACGCCGCCGCTTTTCTTCCAGATATAGTAATCGTAGTCACCATCGTAGACAAAACTCTGTCCATTTTCGACCTCAATGATCTTGTTGGCAACCTCGCGCAGCACATGGCGATCATGTGTTATGAACGCGAGGGTGCCTGAAAACGTCTTCAATGCCTGGGTCAAGATATCGATCGATGCAATATCGAGATGATTGGTCGGTTCGTCGAGACAGAGGAACGGTACCGGAGAGACCAACATCTTTGCGAGCGCAAGTCTGCCACGTTCTCCTCCTGACAGAACGCTTACAAGCTTGTTGACATCATCGCTCTTAAAAAGGAACGCGCCTGCGAGACTTCGCACCTGTCCTTGTGTCCAACCGGGAGCGCATGAGTCGATCTCCTCGAATACCGTTTTATCCCCATTCAATTCCTCGAGTTGATGTTGAGCGAAATATGCAGTCTCGACCCGAACTCCTTCGGTTCGAATTCCTTCCTCGAACGGTTCTACGCCGGCAAGTATCTTGAGAAGGGTGGACTTCCCGGCGCCGTTCGGTCCCACCAGCGCTACTTTATCTCCCCGATAGAGGGTCAAGTTGAGATCCCTGTAGACCTCTTTTTTCTCATAGGACTTGGCGATCCCCGCAAGACTGATCACGCTATCACCGGTACGCTCTGGCTGGGGGAAGTTGAAGTGTATGGTGGCTGATTCCTGTTCAGGTTCGACCATCTTTGCGCGTATCTTCTCTATTCGCCGCACACGATCTTGAGCCGCCTTCGCTTTAGAGGACTTATAACGGAATCGATCAACAAATGCCTGCATATGTGCAATCTCTTTGAGTTGTGCCGTATAGGTGGCGCGTAGCTGTTCTTGATAGGCAAAACGCTGTTTAACGAATGAGGAGTAGTTGCCAACATATCGACGCAGTGTTTTATTGGTTATTTCTATTACAATGTGGGCAACTGCATCGAGGAATGCGCGATCGTGGCTCACCATGATGAGTGCCCCGTTATAGGTTCGAAGAAAACTTTCCAACCACGTCACGCTGGCCAGGTCGAGATGATTCGTCGGCTCATCGAGCAGAAGAACATCAGGTTCTGCAGCGAGCAGCTTGGCGAGTGCGATGCGCATCTGCCACCCACCGCTGAACTCCTCGCAGGAACGATCCATGTCCTCGATGGAGAATCCGAGACCGCTCAGAACGCTCTTCACATGAGATTCGACCGAATAGCCACCTAGATGATCGAAGCGCTCTTGCGTGTTCGCGTAAGCGGCGAGCAGCTCTTTTGATGCGTCAACACCGGCATCGCTGATCTCTTCTTCGAGTACGGTGAGTCGATGCTTCAGATGAGTCACTTCATCAGCTACTTTCATCACTTCATCGAACACGGTACGCGATCCGAACTCTATCGCTTCTTGTTGAAGGTAGCCGATCGTTACATCTTTGCCCAACATCACGCTTCCCTCATCGGGGGTTTGAATACCCGCGATACAGTCGAGCAGAGTGGTCTTTCCTGCTCCGTTCGGACCTACCAGTGCGATTCGATCCTCAGCGTTGATCTGGAGTGAAACGTCCTCGAACAGTATGCGTTCACCAAAGCGCTTCGTGATATGTGAGAGATTAAGTATCATCGTCAGAATCGTGTGGTGCGCGATACTGGATTTGAACCAGTGACCTCTGCCGTGTGAAGGCAGCGCTCTTCCGCTGAGCCAATCGCGCACATTTTTACTCTACTCATTGTACTACGGATGGGACTGGTGCCACGCGTACGCATGCGCAATGATCGTGTTGATATCTGGGTATGCCGGATTCCAGCCGAATTTCTCGCGCGCCATTTCAGGACTTGCCACCAATATCGCCGGATCGCCTTCTCGAGGTGGTGTGAATATGATCGAGAGCGCCTCACCGGTCGCGTTCATGCATGCGTCGAGTATCTGTAGATTGGAAAAGCCGTTCCCATTACCGAGATTGTATATCCCTCCCTCATCTCCTGCCCCCAGCGCTTCGATCCCGAGGAGGTGAGCGCGCGCGATGTCGCACACATGTATATAGTCACGTACACAGGTCCCGTCGACCGTAGCATAATCCTTACCGAAAACCCTAAATTCGTCCTCGCTCGCAATGATCGACTTTAAAATGTTAGGGATCAGATGGGTCTCCGGATCATGCATCTCGCCAAGACTGGTATCGCTCATCGCTCCTGCAGCATTGAAATAGCGAAAGCGTATCGAGGTGATCCTCTCGCTGTACACATCAAGTAAGTGCTCAAAACGTAACTTCGACTCACCATAGGGATTGATCGGTGCGGTCAGTGCCGCTTCAGTGATCGGAATCTCTGAAGGCTCGCCATAGACAGCCGCGGTGGATGAAAATACCAGTTTATCGACTCCGGCATTGATCATCTCCCTGAGCATGATATGGGGCGCTTCAACATTGTTACGATAGTACCTCACAGGATCGAGATATGACTCACCGACCTCGATATACCCCGCAAGGTGCATCACACAATCGATATCACCGAGGAGTGCTCTGAGCAGATCTCGGTCTCCGACGTTGCCTTTAATGAACCGAGCGCGCCTATCGACCGCCCAACGATGCCCGTTCTCAAGAGAATCGAGCACGGTACAAGTATGGCCTGCATCTGCAAGCATCCGAGTCGTGATCGAACCGATGTACCCGGCTCCGCCGGTGATCAAGATATTCATAAGGTCAATTTAATCACAAAAAACAGGTGAAATATTGTTCACAACACTTCACCTGTTTTCATCAATGTGGCTCCCCGGGTAAGACTCGAACTTACAACCCTTCGGTTAACAGCCGAATGCTCTGCCAATTGAGCTACCGGGGAATTACAACGAATTAGTTTACACAAAAAAAGAAGCACGCGCAAATAAACTTGAATATAGTCTATTTGGTGATGGTGGGCCCTGTAGGATTCGAACCTACGACCAAAAGATTATGAGTCTTCTGCGCTAACCACTGCGCTAAGGGCCCACGGGGTCAGTCTCACATTATAGTATATCTCGCTATGCTATTCGAGATAATCGCGCAGCTTGCTTGAGTGCCCCGGATGGCGGAGCTTATTGAGCGTCTTTGATTCGATCTGTCTGATGCGCTCACGGGTCACTCCGAATTCCCTTCCGACCTCTTCAAGAGTACGCGGATGTCCGTCGCTGAGCCCAAATCGAAGTTCGATCACTTTTCTCTCGCGATCAGAAAGCTCGCTGAGAACGCGATCTATCTGCTCCTGGAGCAAAGTGATGCTTGCTGCCTCGACCGGACCAAGAAGCATCTCATCTTCGAGAAAATCTCCGAGTTGGCTATCCTCCTCCTCGCCGATCGGAGTCTCGAGCGACACCGGCTCCTGACTGATCTTGAGTATCTCCCGGACACGATCCTCATCAAATCCCATCTTCTCGCCGATCTGCGCAGGTGTAGGATCCTCACCTAATTCCTGCACCAATTGTCGCTGGATGCGGATCAACTTGTTAATCGTCTCGACCATGTGGACCGGGATCCTTATCGTGCGCGCCTGATCGGCGATCGCGCGGGTGATCGCCTGACGGATCCACCATGTCGCGTAGGTAGAGAATTTGAATCCTTTTGTATAATCGAATTTTTCTACTGCGCGGATGAGTCCGAGGTTTCCTTCTTGGATGAGATCGAGAAATGACATTCCCCGCCCGATATATTTCTTGGCGATAGAAACCACCAAGCGAAGATTGGCTTCGACAAGCTGAGCCTTTGCCTGGATACCGATCTGTTCTTGGCGTACGAGACGACGTTTCATGACACGCGAGAGCTCTTTTCCTGCGTCCTCTGCCTTCTCGATCTCTGCGGTAGCCTCGAGGCCTTTCTCGATCTTCTTCGCAAGGTCGACTTCTTGTGCAGCGGTGAGTAGATCGACCTTCCCGATCTCTTTGAGATACATCCGAACACTGTCAGCGGTCAACCCGGGACTCGCGGTCGCTTCTGCACGCGTCTTCGCACGGCGGTTCTTCGACGCGGTCCGTGCCTCCTCACGCAGCAATGCATCAATTTCTTTTACATCGACATCGTTCTTTTGATCTTCGTTCTCGACCGCAGCAAGCTCGGCGTCATCGGGCTCTTCATCTCCCTCGAAACCACTGACGATCTCAATATCTTGTGGCTCTATGTCCTCAAGATCGAGGACTTCCTCATCAAGATCGATATCCTCACCTTGCACGGCGGTCTTCGCGTCCACCGGCTTGATCTTTTCGGTGGTCTCTTTTCTGACCGTCTTCTTCACTGCCTTGACCGGTGCCTTTTTGACGGCACTCTTTGGTGTTGCGCCCGCTACCGCGACCGCTGCGTTCTTCTTAGCTGCCGCCGGCTTTTTCACGTGAGTTTGCGTTGCTTTGGATACGGTATTCTTTTTCGCGTTCGACCTCACGGCTTTTGAGGTCGTTTTCGAATTCGATGCTGCTTTTACCTGTCCCCCTGTTTTTGACTTCTGAGTTGTTTTTTTCTTCGACTTCGCTGTAGAAGTCTGTCCAGGGGTAGCCTTGACCTTCGATTTCTTGACTGGCTTCTTCTGATTGGTCTGCTTCTCTTCGATCAGCTTCGGCTCGGTCACCTTTGGTTTCTGCTTGAGCCTTTGCCGTGGCTTTTGAGCAGGTTTTGTTTTCTGTGTGGGCTTTGGCTTCATGACCGGTTTCTTGCCCTTCGGGATCGCTTTCTTTTGCGGTGTAATCCTTGTGCTCGCCATGATCTATCCTCCTGTATCAAATCATCCACAGCTTATATACGCAAAGTAGAGGATGAAATCCCCTAAATCATTTATGTATAAGAATTATTTGTTTTCGATGATCTTGTTCTGGAGATCCACGATCTGTTCGACCAAAAACTGTTTCGCTTTCTTATCACTCTCTGCTCTCATCTGTGCCTTCATCGATCGCAGCTGTCTCTCATAAAGGTTTTGGGCAAGACTCCGCGCGAACTCATCACCGATCCCCTCCTTGGCAAGAGCGCCTGCTTCGAAGTCGTAGCTTGAGAACAGAGGAGCGATCCGAGAATCGATACCGATGAGCTCACTAAGAAGCACACTTGAATCAGTTTTCGGGTCGCATTGCGAGATCATGAGAAAGACATCTTGCAGGAGCTCTGCGGTGAACACATCAGGCGACATCGTCTCAGCCAGATCGCGTCTGATCTTTGGATTTGCGATCATCAGTCCGAGCGTCTCTATCTCTCTCGGATCGTAGCTGACTTCCGGCTCGACCGCATGTTGGTGATTCTTCTCTTCAGCCGAGATCTCATAGTCCCCACGCCGAGGGATCACGCGTGCACGTGACAGCGCATTCATGACTTGTGTCGAATCGATACTCGAACCTGCAGTAGCGAACATATCTGCGAGGTCGCGTGCATAGCTTGCGGCAATCGATGAGGTCTTGATCGGAGCAAGTATCGACACGGCATCCTCAAGTGCACGCACTTGTTGCTCAGGGCGGCTCAGATCATAATCGGAAAGCCTTCGTTGAAGTGAGAACGTGATCAAGGGGGTGGTCTGGTTCAAGAGTTCGTCAAAACGTTCGCGCCCCTCATCCGTCTCCATCATATCGGCAGGGTCCGAGTTGGTCGGCAGGACCATCACATCGAGCATGACAGGATTCTTTGTCGCCTCTGGTGTGATCGTCTCATCGATGAATTCGACGGCACGATCTGCTGCTCGCAGACCGGCAGCATCCCCGTCAAAGACGTATATGACCTGTTGCGCGAATCGGGAGAGTAGTTTTACATGTCCCCCGGTCAAAGCGGTGCCCAAAGTGGCGACCGCGTTGGTGTGTCCTGCCTTATGAAGTGCAATGACGTCGGTGTATCCCTCGACGACCAGAGCGATCTTTGTCTTCACGATATTGTTCTTAGCGACATCAAGACCATAGAGGGTGTTCGATTTATGAAAGATGGGGGTGTCATTAGTATTGAGATATTTCGGATGCCCCTCTCCAAGGATCCGTCCTCCGAACGCGCACACGCGACCCTGGAGGTCTCTTATCGGGAACATAACGCGTTCATAGAACCGATCACGCAATACCCCGGCATCGTTTTTGAGCGCGACGTTTGCTTGGATCATATCCTCATCGCTGTGTCCTCTTTCGCGAAGATGAGCGACAAGCATTCCCCTTCCGGGCGCATAGCCGAGCAGCCACTCGCTCGCTACTTCACTGCCATAGCCACGTTGCGCAAGATAGTCCCGCCCATTGGTCACCTCTTTTGTGGGAGACCTCGTCAAGACCGCGTGATAAAACGCAGCGGTTTCCTTGCACACCGCGTACGTTCTCTCGCGAATTCCCTTGTTCGCTCCCCCCTCATCGAATGCTTCGATCTCAATGTGCGCGCGATCAGCGAGAGTGGTGACCGCTTCGGTGAAGTTGAGGTTGTCAGACTTCATCAGGAAGCCGAATGCGTCTCCGCCGGCTCCACATCCAAAACAGTGCCACAGCCCACTTGCAGGGTCGACCTTGAAAGAAGGGGTCTTTTCTTGATGAAAAGGACAACAGGCCCAGTACAAGCGCCCCTTGCGCTTCAGAACGACGCGCTCAGATATGAGTGCTACAACGTCGGTCGCTTCGCGGACTCGAGCGATATCATCCTCTGAGATTCGCGCCATGAGTCATTTTACCTCATGTCTACTTGAGCCAAGGGATCCTTCCGAACAGAGGCATGAAAACGAGCGCCACGATCGTCATCAATTTGATGAGGGTATTCATCGAAGGACCCGATGTATCCTTGAAGGGATCGCCGACGGTGTCTCCGACTACCGCCGCCTTATGTGCCTCAGAGCCCTTCCCGCCCCCATAGCCGCTTTCTATGAGTTTTTTCGCATTGTCCCAAGCACCTCCAGCGTTCGACATCATGATCGCCATAAGAAATCCGGTTATAAGCGCACCGGCTAACAGTCCTGCGAGGAGTTCAAGATGGATGAGTCCGGCAAGGATCGGCACACCGATCGCAAGCAGCCCCGGTATGACCATCTCACGCAATGCGGCTTTCGTCGATATTTCGACACATGCCGCATAATCCGGCTTACCTTCACCATCCATGATGCCGGGAATCTCTTTGAATTGTCGCCTTACTTCTCCGATCATAGCGTGGGCGGTACGCCCGACCGCGTTCATTGTGAGCGCCGCGAACAGGAACGGGATCATTCCTCCGATAAAGAGACCAGCGATGACCCAAGGCTGTTCAAGAGACATATTCGTCTCGAACTCCAAAGCGGTCAAAGCCTGCTTGAACGCAACGAACAACGAGAGCGCGGTCAGCCCTGCTGATCCGACTGCAAATCCCTTTGCGATCGCCGCAGTGGTGTTACCCACACTATCAAGCGCGTCGGTCACCTCACGGACATCGGATCCCATCTGCGCCATCTCAGCGATACCTCCGGCGTTATCAGCGACCGGTCCATAAGCATCCACTCCGATCGTGATCGCGATAGTCGAGAGCATACCGACCGCCGCGAGCCCGATACCGTAAATACCCGATACATAGTCACCGCCACCGTGATGACCGAGCAGATACGATACAATGATGCTTGCCGCAATGACTATGATCGGAAACACCGTCGACATCATGCCAACGCCCAATCCTGAAATGATGGCGGTCCCGGCGCCCGTCTCGGCAGCCTTTGCAATGCTTTTCACCGGAGTATGATGATCACTGCAGTAGTATTCGGTGATCTTTCCGATCGCCATACCGGCTATCAGACCCACAAGGACCGTAAAGAAAAATGTGAGCCGCTCAGGGGTACCACTTGCCGCAGCCCACAAATAGAATATGCCGAACATGAGCAATACCTGCAGCGCAGCCGCGAGATACGTTCCTCGATTGAGGACTGTTTGAAGGTTAGTGCCTTTCCTTACTCGGACCGAAAAGAGCCCGACGATCGAAGAGAGGATACCTGCTGCTGCTATCAACAGTGGAACAGAGAGTCCGAAGAGGAGATCCATGGACCAATCATCTCCTTGAAATCCACTTACTCCCCAGATGGTGATAGCCAGTATCATAGGTGCTAAAAGCGCTCCAACATATGATTCGAATAGGTCGGCCCCCATACCGGCAATATCACCGACGTTATCTCCAACGTTGTCTGCGATCACCGCAGGATTACGTGGGTCATCCTCTGGGATACCTGCCTCGACCTTACCGACCAGGTCGGCTCCTACATCGGCCGCCTTGGTATAGATCCCTCCTCCTACTCGCGCGAATAGTGCAACGACCGAAACTCCCATCAAGAATCCGGTCATCACCTCTGCGCCATACTGGAGACCCATAAGGTTCTCAGCACGATACATCAAGAACAAGGCCCATAGGCTT
>Ga0123353_10013605_pt1 | contig 11665 bp, 6 predicted proteins | sample TergutLab28metaG_3_FD_92763 | JGI IMG/M metagenome (GOLD analysis project Ga0123353, IMG submission 92763) | Labiotermes labralis P3 segment gut microbial communities from Petit-Saut dam, French Guiana - Lab288 P3 | ecosystem: Host-associated > Arthropoda: Insects > Digestive system > Gut ... | reverse complement strand
TGGTGGCCGTATTGTACATAATGTGCAGACAAGACGATATTCCAGCCACTTTCGTCTTGCAGGAAACGGCTGAGTTGCAGAATATATTGAATAACGCCTCAACCACGGAGAGGCCCGATATGCCGGGGCAGTGACCTGCCGGGCATACTACGGGTTGTGATCGATGGGCGTAATGGAAGACGCCGCGCATGAAACTGACGAAACTTGTCTTGGCTGGATTTAAGAGTTTTGCCGACCGCACGGAGTTCGAATTCGATGCCGGCACGAGCTGCATTGTCGGGCCCAATGGGTGTGGCAAGTCCAACGTCGTGGACGCGATGAAGTGGGTGCTGGGCGAGCAGTCGGTGAAAAGCCTGCGCGGCGGCGAGATGATGGACGTGATCTTCAACGGTTCCAGCGCACGCAAACCGGCGGGGCACGCGGAAGTCACGATGGTCTTCGACAATTCCGACGGCCTGCTCCGCCCGACAGGCGACGGCGAGCCGCCCGAAACCATTAGCATCACGCGGCGGCTGTTCCGCAACGGCAACAGCGAGTACCTCATCAACAAGCTGCCCTCCCGCCTGCGCGACATCCGCGAAATGTTCATGGACACCGGCGTGGGCGTGGACGCCTACAGCGTCATCGAGCAGGGCAAGGTCGAAAGTTTCCTCCAGGCCAGCCAGGACGACCGCCGCGCGATCTTCGACGAGGCGGCCGGGATCAGCAAATACAAGGCCCGCAAGAAGGAAGCCCTCCGCAAACTGGAAAAAGTCGACCAGAACCTGCTGCGGATCAACGACGTCCTGGCCGAGGTGCAGAAACGGCTGCGGTCGATCAAGCTCCAGGCGGGCAAGGCGCGGAATTACCAGTCGTACACCGAGACGCTTCGCGGGCTGCGGTCGCTGTACGTGTTGGCGCAGTATCACCAGTTGTCCGCCGTTCGAACGGACTTGCAGCGGAAGCTGGATGCCCAGAGCGACGCGCTGACGGCGCTGGCGGGCAAGATCGACCAGTTGGAGAATTCCCGCACGGCCACCGAGGCCGAGGCGGCCGACCTGGAGCGGTCGGCCCGGGACGTGGACGCCCGCCTGGCGGGGACGACCGGCGCGATCGCCGCGGCGACGCAGCGCGCGGAGATGTTGCAGTCCCGCGTGAAGGAGCTTGGCGAGCAGCTTGTCCGCGACGCGGCCAGGTGCGAGGGGCTCGAAGCCACGCTCGAAGAAACGGGCAAGGTGCTGGAGATCCGCCGCCGCGAGCAGGAGACGATGGAGGAGGAGATTCGCGTCCACGCGTCGCGGTACGAAACGCTGCGGGCCGAGCATACACAGGGCGAGCTGAACATCCACTCCCTGACGGCCCGGCTTGAGGATGAAAAGGCCGGCACGATGGATTTGTTCCGCCGCACGGCGACGCTGCACAACACGATTCACGGGCTGGGAATCCGCCGGGAGAATTTGTCGACCGAGCGGGGACGCCTGGTCGCGAAGGCGGGGCAGATCGACTCGTCGCTGGGCGGTGTGCTGTCGGAGCGGGCCGAGCTGGAGGTGTCGCTGGCGGACATTCGCGCGCTGCTGTCGGACGCTCAGGCGAAGCTGGACGAGAACAAGTCGGCCGGCAAGAAGCTGCACGACAGCGAGCAGGCGTTGATGCACCAGTTGTCCGACGCCCGCGAGCAGCGGTCGGCGGTTCTGGGCCGCCGCAAGGCGCTGGACGAGATGCAGCGGAGGCTTGAGGGTGTGAACGCGGGCGTGCGTCGCGTGCTGGAGGCGCGGCGGCAGGGGCGGCTGGAGAGCCTCGCGGGCATGCTGGGCGACTTCATCCAGTCGGACATGTCGCACGCGGCCGTGGTCGAGTCGGCCCTGGCGGGGGCGGATCAGCAGTTGGTGTTCCACCGCTACGAGCACGTGCAGGCCTGCGCGGACGAGTTGGTACAAATCGTGGGCGATTCGTCGAACGTGGAGGCGATCTGCCTGGACCGGCTCGAACCGTTGTGCGAGGAGTTTGGCATATCGGCCGTTCCGGGCGTCCAGGGCCGCGTGATCGACTACGCCCGTTGCGACGCCTGGCTGGCGCCCGCGTTGTGGCGGCTGCTGGGACGCACGCTGGTGGTCGAGACGCTCGCGGACGCGTCGGAGGCGTCGCTGCGTTGCGGGGCCGGCTATCGGTTCGTGACGCGTCGCGGGGACGTGCTGGAAGCGGACGGGCGCGTGCGGATCGGCGCGGGAAACCGCGGAAGCGGCATCATCAGCCGGCGGACGGAACTGGCCGAACTGGAATCGCGCAACCGGCAACTGGACGAGTGGATCGAGCAGTTGCAGTCGCGGCAGGCGACGGCGCGGAACGAGCGGCAGCATCTGGAAGACTTGCAGCAAAAACTGCGCACGGCGATTTATGAAGCCAACATCAGCCACGCCGAGTGCGACAGCAAGCTCAAGCAGCTCAACGAGCGCGTGGCGCAGCTCGAGCGGGAAAAACCGCTGATCGCGCACGAGGTGGACCACCTGGCGGCGGAGATCGAAAACGCCGTCGCGCAGGAACACGATGCCCGCGCCAAGGCCGGCGAGATGGAGCGGCTGTCGGCGGAGCGTCAGAAGGCCACGGCCGACCTGGAAACCGCCATCGCCGATTCGCGCAAGGCGCTGGCGGAACTTTCGGCGCAATTGACGGACGTGAAGGTCTCGCTCGCGCAGGCCGAACAGCGCAGACTGGCGCTGCGGGACGCGCTGGCGGGCCTGACGAGGCAGCGCGAGCAGATGGCCGGCGACCTTCAAGCCGGACGCAACGACATCGACCTGGCCCGCCAGCGCCGCGCCGACGCCGAAACGGGGATCGCCCGGACCGGCGAGGAACTCATCCGCCTGCGGGCGCAGCAGGAAACGCTCCTGGGCGAGGCCGATGAGATCGCCGAATCGCGACGCGGACTCACCGGGCGGCTCGAGCAAATCCGCGCGTTGCTGGGACAGCACCGCGCGTCGCAGGAGGAAGCCGCCACCGCCGCCAACCAACTCCGCGTCGAATTGGGCGAAGCCGACGTCCGCATCGAGAACCTGATTGGCCGCTCGGGCGACGAACTGCACATGGACCTGCTCGAGGCCGTCAAAACCTACCAGCACGACGACGGCCGCGACTGGTCCGCCGTCGAGGAGGAAATCAAACAGCTCCGCGAGAAGATCGAGCGGCTGGGCAACGTCAACATGGACGCCATCGCCGAACAGGAGGAACTCGAACAGCGCGAGAAATTCCTCAGCGAGCAATTGGCCGACATCACCGCGTCGAAGGCGCAACTGGAGGAACTGATCCAAAAGATCAACCGGGAAAGCCATGAACTGTTCGTGCGGACGTTCGAGTCGGTCCGCGGGAATTTCCAGGAACTTTTCCGCAAGCTCTTCGGCGGCGGAAAGGCGGACATCCTGCTGAGCAACCCCGACGACGTGTTGGAAAGCGGCATCGACATCGTCGCCCGCCCGCCGGGCAAGGAAACGCGAAGCCTCAGCCTGCTCTCGGGCGGCGAGAAAACCATGACGGCCTTGGCGCTGCTGTTCTCGATCTTCAAGAGCAAACCCAGCCCGTTCTGCCTGCTGGACGAGGTGGACGCGGCCCTGGACGAAGCCAACAACCAACGCTTCAACCGCCTGGTGGACGAGTTCGTCGCCACCAGCCAGTTCATCATCATCAGCCACTCCAAGCGCACGATGAGCATGGCGGGCGTTCTCTACGGCGTGACGATGCAGGAACCGGGCGTGAGCAAACGCATCGCGGTCCGCTTCGACGAGAGCAAAAAATCCGCCGCCGAAATGGAAACGGTCGCGGCGGAGTGAGAATTTTTTACCACAAGGCACAGAGAAACACAGAGGTGACCTGTGGTGTTCGAGCGACGTTTCGCGATGGCTTGCCGTTTTGCGAGGTAGAACGTTTTGTACGGCGAAACGCTCAGTCTGGCTTTGCCTTTTTGCGTTGTAGAATGTTCCATTCACCGCGAGTTTTGCGATTTTTCCAAAAGGCAGGACACTGCGCGATGACGATCCAATTCGGGGATATCAGCTTTGTCACGGAGAACGTCCCGCGGCTTCGCGCGTTTTATGAAGCCGTGTTTGGCGGCAAGGCGGAGGGCGATGACTTTCACCGTGGGTTGGCGCTGGAGGGGATATATTTCACGTTCGTTGACGCCGCGACGCTACGGGAAAACTCCACGTTTCATTACGTATCATCCGGCGGCGCGAATAATGTCATCGTGAGCTTTAACGTCGACGACGTGGATACCGAGTACCAACGGCTGCTATCGCTGGGGGCCGAGATGCTGAATCAGCCGACCACGCATCCGTGGGGCGCGCGGTCGTTCCAGTTCAGAGACCCGGATGGAAATATCCTGAATTTCCGCGGTATCCGCAAGTCTTGAGTCCTGCAAAGAAACTCGACAAAGAATCATTTCGTTATACTCCTTGGTGTGACCAGTTGGCTCCTTTCTGTAGCGGGCCTTCATCGTGAGGGCCTTTATGCGGGTGCGTGAGGTGTTGTGTGGAACGGATACGTGATCTTGTTGTCCGGGCGGGGTCCGCGCCGACGTGGGCGGGCCGCGTCGACGCCTATGGGCGGCTGGTCGAGTTGTTTCGCGACATGGCCTGCGGGTACGCGTACGCCGTCGTGGGCGATTTTCACCAGGCCCAGGACGTGGCGCAGGAGGCGTTCATCCTCGCGTTCGAGCGACTGGGGAAGCTTCGCGAGCCCGAGGCGTTTCCCGGCTGGTTCCGCCGGATCGTCTGGTCCGAGTGTGGTCGGGTGACGCGAGGCAGGTCCATTCAGCCGGTCGGCCTGGAGGCGGCCGACGACGTTCCGGCGACCGGGCCGGGGCCTGAAACCATCGCCGAACAGGCGGAGATGAAGGTCCGCGTGCTCCAGGCCATTCGCGAGTTGCCGCCGCCCGAACGCGAGGCCACCACGCTGTTCTACATCAACGGGTACTCGCAACACGACATTGCCGATTTTCTGGAGGTGCCCGTCAGCACGGTGAAAAACCGGCTGCGGGCATCGCGGGGTCGGCTCAAGGAAAGGATGATCAACATGGTCAAGGACACGTTACACCAGCACGCGCCGGACGAGCGGTTCAACCAGGCCGTCATCGACGAGTTGCTTTCCCGCCCCCGGCCTTTGGAGATGCCCCGCCATCCGTCGCGCCAGGCGTTTGAGGCCATCCGGGCCGCGTTGAGTGAGTACGAGGTGATCGAATCGGGCAGCGAAATCGAGGACGAACGGACGGCCCGACAGGGCGGTGGAGCCCGGCTGTGGTCCGACACCGCGTATCGAACGGGCGACAAGGGGCTTCGCACGCAGATGTCCAGCGTGACGATGAGCGCGATCGCGGGTCGCCGACCGCCGGTTCGTCTTCTGGCGGCCGGACGGGTCTTTCGGCCGATCCGGTCATCCGCCCACCGCGCGAAGGTGTTCCACCAGCTCGACGGTGTGTGCATCGAACCGGCCGCCGACGTAGCCGCCTTCAAGGCAACCTGCGAACGGGCCATCCGCGCCGCCGTGCCGGGGTGCGCCATCACTTGGCTGGAGCACGAGGACATGACTGGCCTCGTCGATCCCGGTTTTGAAGTCAGAGTCGAATCGCAAGGCCAGACGCTGGAAGTCCTGGGCGGCGGCATGCTCACGGAGCAAACGCTCCGGGACAACGGCTACGACCCGCACCAGGTCGCCGGCTACGCCTGGGGCCTCTCGCTGGACCGCCCGGCCATGCTGCGCCTGGGCCTGACGGACATCCAGCAACTCTGGCAACCGCCGTATATCCCATGACGCGCACCTTCCCCCCGGGATTTTTCGTGGCCATGGATTATGCTTTTTCCTCACGTCACTTTTCGCTATGATCCACCGCGTGGATGTGACCTATCGAGACAGGCCTGACACGAAAGAAGGAGTGCCTTATGCGAACGACGTTGTGGATGCTGGGTGTGGCGGCGGCGGTGGCGTTGGCGTTTCCGGGCGCGGCGCAGAACCAGTTGATTATCAAGCCCAACATGGGTGAGCTCAAGTGCGAGATGCCCGACGCGAATTACCGCCTCATGGGCGGCGCTCCGGGCATGATCTTTATCGGGAACGAGGAGGTCAAGCTCGATCTGAACTTCAAGAAGGGCAACGACAGCGGCGAGGTGGCGTTCGCCATCGAAATTCAGGAGATCGGCACACGCACGCCAGGCAAAACGGCCAAGGGCGAAGGCTGGACCGACACCTCCGGTGACGCGCCGCTGATCGACCTGATTGGCAAGCCTGTCACGCATCCGATCAAAGTCAAATTCGGTGACGAAGCCGCGGCCGTCTTCACCGTCGACAAACTCCCCGTTCCCAAGCGGTTCGGCACGTACGCGCTGGTGCTGGTCCGCGGGGACAAGCGGCAGTTCCTGGGATCGCTCTGCCGTTTGCCGGCGCCGCGCGAGTATGGACACGTCGAAAACGTTCCCGTGTTCGGCGAAGGCCAGATCATGGATGACCAGTACGACAAGCGGGCGCAGCAGTATTACCGCATGGGCATCCGCGGGTGGCGGAGCGAGTTGAGCTGGTCGGAAAACGAAAAGGGCGAGTACAGTTGGGACCGCTACGACAAGTTGTTTGCCGTCGCCGAGTCGAACGGGCTGAAAATCATGGTCACACTGGGCGGGCACCCCGAATGGACGCGGTACTTCGGCGAGCCCACGCCCGCCAGCGGATGGTCGCCGCAGTCCGGCGGCTACGGTGGGACGGGCGATTGGCTGTGTAAACCGGAGTTGTATCCGCGGTACGAGAAGTGGATTGTCGCGTTCTGCCAGCGGTACTGGAAGGACGGCAAGGGCGGGCTGTGGGGGCTGGAAAATTACAACGAACCGTGGGAAGGCGGCGGGATCAGCGGCTGGGCGCGCGACTGCCTGGAATACCGCGAGATTCAGCGGACGATCGGACGGGCGGCGCGGTCGGTCAGCCCGGACATCCGGTTGCTGGCGGCCTCGTCGATCATGAACACCGAGGACAAGCTTTACAGCGATGGTTCGGATGAGTTCGATCAGTACGTGGACATTTTCACGGACCACTACGTCGTGCCGGTGGGGTGCTACGGTCCGATGGTGGCGGCCTCGCGCGGCAAGTGGTCGATGGAGACCGAGACATGGTTCGTCGGCGCGGAATACCAGTTGCCTCAGGCGCTGGCGCAGTTCATGGCCTCGGGGCAGAAGCGGATCGCGCCATGGCATCCGCGGGTGCTCTTCGACGAGGCGCCCGGCGTTCCTGACACGAAACTGTTCCCCACGCCCGTGGTGGCGGCGACGGCGACGTTCAACTATTTCGTCACCGGCAAGGAGTTCGAACGCCTCGTGTTCCATGACCACCTGCCGTGGGTCTTCCAATTCGGAAAGGACGACGACAAGGACGCCCTGCTGGTGATGTTCGGGCAGTTGGTGAGCATCGGTGACGACAGCGTGAAGTGCCGCCTCTGGGCGCAGGTTGACGGAACGTCCGGCGGAGAGATGGTGATCGACAACGCGGACGGGCTGCTGAAATTCCACGACCTCGCGGGAAATCCCGCCTACGTGGGCGAAAAGACCGTCACGCTTCCGATGTCCATTTTCCCGACGTACATCCTCTGTGACAAAGGCCCCAAGGCCGCGGCCGAACGGATCAAGGCCGCCAAAATCACCGGAAAACGGCCTGTTGAGATCATCCCGCGCGACTTCGCCACACCGCTGGCCGACGGCATGACGATGAACGTGGACGTCCACAACTGTCTCAACCGCGCGATCAAGGGCAAGCTGATCGTGACCGCGCCGAAGGAGATCACGCTCAAGAGCAACCAGATCGACGTGACGCTGGCGGCGGGCGAAACCAGGACCATTACGCTGACCGCCAGCAAGGCGACCCCGGTGGTCACCAACGCGTATCCGTTCTCGTATGTCTTCGACAGCGACGCCGGAAAGGCCGAGTACGCCGAAGTGGTGAACGTCTGCATCGTGCCCAAGGCGAAAATCACCGTGGACGGAAACCTCGACGACTGGAAGGACATCCCCGGCGTGACGGTCATCGCCGGACCGGCCAAGGCCGACAAGACCGAACTGATGCGCCGCCCCTGGCTGGATCTCAAGGACCAGTTGCCCGACGGGTCGTTTGCGGAGTTCAAACTCGCCTGGGACGAGAACTACCTGTACGTGTCCGCCCGCGTCCGCGACAAGACGCCCGACGCCCGCGGTGACCGCATGGAAGGGCGCGACGAGAATTCGTTCTTCCACACGGCGGCTTCGGACCAGAAATCGCCGTACAAGGAATTCCTTGCCCTGGATCGGAACAAGGGCAAAACCTTTGCCGCCGTGCCGTACGTGTACAGCAACAGTCCCGAGCGGTCCATTCCGTTCCGCCGCGACCGGCTCCAGATCGGCATCTGCGTCTCGAAGGACGATTGGCACGATCTCAAACCGACCACGGACAAGGTTCCCTACGGGTTCCATGCCGTGCCGGACACGGACTACGAGTACTCGGTCTACCTCTGCGGAGACGGCAAGAGCGAGTGCTGGCGTCAGTTGTCGCCGGGTATGGCGCGGATTCACGATTTCCCGCGTCAACCGCGCGGTGAGATTACCACCGGAGCGGTCAAGGGCGCCAAGCACGTCGTGAAGCTCGAGGGTGACACGTACACGTACGAGCTGGCCATTCCGCGCGAGGAAATTCCGACGATCAAGCTGGAAGCCGGAACGACGCTGGGCATCATGCTCCGCGCGGGCGACAACCGGGGTTTGCACTGCGATCTCGGCGTGGACAAGGCGGCCACCAAACTCAACGGCCTGACGCTGCACCCGTACTGGGAACGCTCCATGGACTGCGGTGTGATCTGGACGTTGACCAAGTAGGGATTTCGAACGTGATGTGACTGCGTAGTTGCATACAGTTTTGACTCTACATTTTGCGGTTTTCCGTAAAAAGACCGAAGACCGAAGGCTGTAGGCGCGATGTGGCGTTGCGAAGAATACTTCGCGGTGGCAAGTCGCGCCTTCGGTCTTCAGTCTTCGGTCTAATTGTGGAGCAATGTCGGAATTTTAGGCGTGATTGCCCCTGGGGCGTTTTGTCTACGGAATCCTCGCCCAGACGGCTTTGAGGTAGGCGCTTTCCGGGGCGTCGGCCATGACCGGGTGGTCGGCGGCGGCCCCGGTCTGGCGGAAGATTTGCATGTCTCTTCCGGCGAATCTCGCGGCCCGGCTTAGCGAGTTGACGAAGGTTTGCCCGTCGACCAGTCCGCTACAGGAGCAGGTCAGCAGCAGTCCTCCGGGGGCGACGACCGAACAGGCCAGGCGGTTGAGGTCGATGTATTTTTGCAGCCCGGACTCCATGAGGTCGCGTCGCGGGACGAATTTGCTGGGGTCCACGACGACGACGGGCCAGCGTCGTCCGTCTCGGGCGGCCTGCCGGAGAAACTCGAACGCGTCGGCGTGGTGGAAGTCGATCCGCACGGAGTTGAGCTGGGCGTTGACGGCCGCGGTGGCCAGGGCGTTTTCGTCGAGGTCCACGGCCGTTACGGTTTTGGCCCGTCCTCGGGCGGCGGCGTAGCAGGCGAACCCGCCCGTGTAGCAACAGACGTCCAGCACATCGAGACCGGGCGTGAATTGCGTCAGGGCGAGTCGGTTTTCGCGCTGGTCGCAGAAGAAGCCCGTCTTGTGTCCGCGGCTGAGCAGGACACGGAAGCGCACTCCGTTCTCGGTGACGTCGGTCTGGCGGTCCTTGGCGGCGGCGAGTTTTGGCAGACTGAATCCCTCCTGCTGCATGATGTGCTTGTCGGCCCGGAGGACGAATTCGCGGACGTTGAGCCCGGCGTCGATGAGGGCGTCCTCGATCAGTTCGACGCGGCGGAACATGGCCAGGCTGAACAGCTCGATAACGATGAAGTCTCCGAACCGGTCGGCGATCAGGCCGCTGAGCCCGTCGCCCTCGGCGTGAATGAGCCGTTGGGCGTCGGTGTGACCGTCGAGGGCGAGCGTGTCGCGCCGGAGCAGAACGGCCCGCTTGACGCGGTCGCGCAGCGTCGCGTCGGTCGGGGGCGCCGACGTCGGCCGATGCGAGAGCATCCGCAGGGCGATGGGCGATTGACCGTTGTAAAACCCCCAGCCGAACAGGTGCCCCCGCATGTCAGCGACGGCGACGATATCGCCGTCGGACACGTTGCCCTCCACGCGATCGACCATCTTCTGATAGATAAACGCGCCGTAACTGACGCTACGAATGGTGACGACGCCTACGCCCGCCGGCGGTTTGGGCGGTTCGACGCGCGGGGAGCGCGGATGTTGCGGCGGACGGTTGTGTGATTCGTCGGGTTTTCGTTTCACGGTTTCAGCTCCTCCGGCAGCGTTTTTTTCCACACGTTGTACGCGACCTCGGGGTGGCGCCAATGGCCGCCGGGGATTTGTTTCCAGTCGAGGTTTTTCACCCCGCGACGACTGAGCCAGGCGATGGCGTCCCAGTTGTACCCGCCCGTCACGTATTCGTTCCGTCCCCAGAACATGAACACGGGAAGGTGCTTCACCGTCTCGGGCGGACGGAGCGAGTCGAGCAGTTCCACGTTGCTGTTGGCCGAGCGCCCCAGCATCATGCCGAACCGGTCCGGGTTCCGCAGGCCGATGAAATGCATCGGATATCCGCCGGCGGAGAACCCCGTCAGCAGGACGGCGGGCCTGGTGGTGGGCACTCCGCGTTTGGGTTTGGGATCGGTCCGGTACGTGCCGATCCGGTAGGTCGCCTGCACCTCGTCCATGATGGTCAGGACGGCCTGTTCGTCGTGGGCCAGGTCTTTGTACCAGAGGGTTCGGATGACGGGCAGGACTCCCTGGACGCTTTTGAGGGTCGGCGCGACGACGATCAGCCCGTTGTCCTCGGCCAGCCGTTTCCATTCGCGAATCTGCGCGTTGGCATCGTCGAACCCGAACGTTCCGTGCAGTGTCACGACCATCGGCCAATCGCGATCGGGCGTGTAGTTGCTCGGCACGTACAGCCAGTATGTATACCCGTCCGCCTGGCGCGACAAGGCCTCGACGGGCGTCTGTTGATCCTGCGTAACCGGACACCCGCCCAGAACGGTCAGCAGGGGAAGGAGGGCGATGGACAGGGGACATCGGAATGACATAGATGCAATTCCTCGGTTTTTCATAAAACCAGTAGCCATCAGCCAGTAGCCAATAGGGTTCTCGTCGCGCGATGGTAAAATCGCGCATCGCGTTCGAGAGAGTGGTCTTGCCGCTTCGCAAACTCGAAGGTCGGTATCATAATGTACGCCATCATTATGCTCTGGTTTATGACAAACTTCGCCATACCTGTTGGCTACTGGCTATTGGCTACTGGCTGTTTTTCACACGAACGAAAAAAGTTACTAACCTTTCGGTCTCGCGAGACATCATAATATAGACATGGCTATGAAAGCGACGGGATTCGCGCATCGGGCGGTGAGGATGGTGCTGGCGGTGGGGGCGCTGGCCCTTTGTGCTGCGCCGGTGGCGGCGTTGGAGCCCGCCCAGGTGCTGGTGGTTGCCAACGCCGATAGCCTGGATTCCGTCGGTCTGGCCAAGACGTACGCGGAACTGCGGTCCATCCCGGCGGAGAATGTGTTGGCGATTCCCTGCACGGTTCAGCCGACGATTCCCCGCGAGGAGTACGAAAGGAAAATCCGCCTTCCCATTCGCAAGTATCT
>Ga0123353_10013603_pt1 | contig 11666 bp, 10 predicted proteins | sample TergutLab28metaG_3_FD_92763 | JGI IMG/M metagenome (GOLD analysis project Ga0123353, IMG submission 92763) | Labiotermes labralis P3 segment gut microbial communities from Petit-Saut dam, French Guiana - Lab288 P3 | ecosystem: Host-associated > Arthropoda: Insects > Digestive system > Gut ... | reverse complement strand
CCGCAATGTTGTTGTAGGTCATTGCCGTTGATGGGTGGTCTGTGCCCAACACTTTTTCTTTAATCACCAGCGACTTGAAGAACCACTCCAGCGCTTCCTCATACTTGTTCTGATTATCATATACAATCGCAATGTTGTTGTAGGTCATTGCCGTTGATGGGTGGTTTGTGCCCAACACTTTTTCTTTAACCACCAACGACTTTTTGTACCACTTCAGCGCCTCGTCAAGCTTGCCTTGTTTGCGATACACAATCGCAATATTGTTGTACATGGCTGCAATGTTTTCCTGATCATCGTCTTTTTTCGCAATCGCCAAAGCTTCTTTATAACAAGCAATTGCTTTTTCGTATTCTGCCAGTTCATCATGTTTTATACCTTGCTCAACCAAAGCTTGTGCAAGTTCATCGCTTGCGGGGCCGGTGAGTTGCATGTATTCTTCGGCAGATTGCTTGAAATACCCAAGCGCGCCGCGGTAGTCGATGAGTTCTTCTGCAGCCTGGCCCATGCGGTAGTTATGCGCGGGGGAATCGGGGTGGGGCAGAACGATTGGTTCGGGTGGCGGAGGAGACGGGACAATTTCAACTTTGGGTTGCTCGGTTTTCTTCTTGCGGCGCCGGTCTCGCGCGATCACCGCCGCAATGATAGTACCGCTCGCTGTAATGACAGCGGCAGCAATAATTGCGATGATGTGCCAAACTTCTATCTCCATCACTCCCTGTATTTGATCAAAGCTTGCGCCTCTTCCAAGCTTGCATACACCCCCGCGCCCACCAGGCCAAACAGCGCCGCGCCATAGGCGGCTTCCTCCTCGTGCGCAGGAATTTGCAACCGCATGCCGAACTTCTCGGCGAATATTTTTTGTAGGGGCAGGCCACGTCGAATTCCGTTGCCTGAAGCGACCAAGATTTTATGCTTGCTTTTATTGGCTTGCCCTGCATTGTACATGTCAAGCAGCTCGTTGACCGAGCCTTCCAGCACGCCATATATAAAATGCGCGGGCGTGAAGTTTTCGAGGCCCAGATTCGCGATGCTGCCCCGCAGTGCCGGGTTTTCACGCGAGCCGCAAAATGCAGTGGAGATATCAAGCGGCTGCGCAGGTGCCTGCGCAGCCAGGGTATCCATCGCGGCGTAAAGACGCTTCGGTTCATAGCCTGCCAGTGTAACCACCTGCCGGAAGAAGCCTTCGAGGGCTGCGTATGCCCGCCCGCCGCACAGCGCTGCTCCCACTTTCAGGTGTCCCGCGATGGGCATGGGGCGTGTTTCCATGGCGCTTGACGCGGACGGTATGCCTGCCGCCCCTATAGGCTCATAAAACGAGATCTGGCTGCCTGTGCCCACATTGACCAATACGCTTTTTTGTGGTTCACGCACGGAGCCAATGAAACTTGCCTGATTATCGCCAATGGCGGCAAATACCGGGATTCCATGTTCTGTTCGGCCTAGTTTGGTTGCTCCGGATGTGACCTGCGGGAACATGGCAGGGTTCATTCCGGCGGCTTCAATCGCATTTATGTCAAACTGGCCCGCCGCTAAATCAAAGAGGCCAAAGCTTGCCGCGTCCGTGACATTCAAGAATGGCTTTGTTACACCCGCGAGCTTCATCGCCGCGTAGTCGTGAATCGTGCAGAAAGTGCTTGCATTGGCTGGAATTTGGTGATTAAGTGTGTTATAATAATGCGTGACAGAGCCGAAGCCGGTTGCAATGGCGTAGCCGGTCAGCCGGGATAATGTTTGCGCATATGTTTCGTCGCCAATGCGTTCATTGCCGCGCTCGTCCTGCCAGATGGCAAGCGGGCCGGCAGCCTCGCCATTTGCATCAAGGTAGACGATGCCGTGCATCTGCCCGGTGACGCCCAAAGACACGATATCGTTATATTTTACAGCAGCGGTATTGACAAGCTCGAATACTTTGCGTAAAATCACGGAAGGGTCTTGCAGGCGTTCAAAATCGCGCCCTGCAATAAAGCTGTCGTTGGGTACAGTCGTGCTGTCAATGCATGAACCTGCCTTTGCGTCAATAACGGTCAAGCACAGTGTAGTCGTGCCGATATCAAGTCCCAAAGCTTTCATGTTATATCCTCGTAGATTCTAAATCGAGTCGTGCAATAATGTCATTCTGGATCGCGGGAGAAAGATCAAGGAAGTTCACGAACGTGCCGTGGATACGCATGACGTAAACGCCGCTGGGCGCGTATTTTTGCGGGTTGGCAAGCACTTTGCGCAGGGTCTCCGGCGTGGTGACGTTTACGTACAGGTAAAACGGCGGCGTGCTCGGGTTTGCGGGATTAAAGAACAGCGGCGCGATAACACGATTCTTAAAGGCCATGCCCTTGTTTTCATAACCCGCGGCATCCGCGAAATATTTTGGGTCAATGCCGAAATGCGAGGCATACCCCCCGCTCATTTTTTTATAAGGCAATTGGAACGCCGAAAGCGTACGCAGGCCCAGGCCGTTGTTCGCGTCGCCTTGCAGCGGGTCTGTGCCGTAGTTGAGCATTGTGCGCGCCTTTCTGCCGTCCGGGGTCGCGCCCACCCAGTAGCCGTAAAGCAGGTGGGTTGAAGGTGTGCTGAAGTCCGGCCTGAACGCATTGCCAAGATAGTTCTTCTGCGCGGCGACGATGTCCGCTACACGGCATGCGACATCCGCTGCTTCTTTATCAGCAACAGCGATATGATTGCCGAATTTCGGGCAGTGCCGCAGAAATTGCAGCAATTCATCGTCGCCTTCGAAATTATTTTGCAGGGCCGTAAGCAGGCGCTGCGCGTCTTGGGGGCGCTCGGCCAGAAGCCGGGCAATCGCGATGAATGAGTCCGCTATTACAGACAAACCGTGAATCAAGCAACCGCTGCCGTTGTATTTCGTTGCCTGATTGGCAGTATCGCGTAAGTCATACGCATCGCAGCCCATGGCAGCGCTCAAAAACGGCACCGGTAACAGCGACAAAGCCTTCGAGCAGCCGTTGGCCGCTTCCGCCATGATGCCTGCGTATTGCTCGACGGCGGCATAAAATCGTTCTCTTATATCAGTTAGAAGCGCGGCGGGGTCAATCGCAGGCTCTTCGTCGCCAATTTGCTTGCCTGTAATGCTGGACTTGCCCTGGTTGAGCGTGAGTTCGAGAATCTTCGCGAGATTTAGCCAGCTGTTGGTCGTGTTGGCGTTGTCGCAGCCCATGATGAGGGGCTCCTGGCAGCCCGCGATGGAGTAGCCCGGCAAGTCCTGCGCATCTACGCCGGCAGCCGCGAGCACTTCGAAAACTGCGTCATCATTGAATAAAGAGGGCGTCAGGTAGCCAGGCGTGAAGAAGAAGCGCCCCAGCGCCCGGTAGAGTTCATCTGGGGTGTTTTTGTGCAGCTTGACGGAAAGAATCGGCTGCGGCAGGTTCATCTCGTAATAAGCGTCCAGCAAAGCGTAAGTAGAAATGCTGGTGAGGTCATTGCCGTCGACATCCTTGCCGCTGACGATTAAATTCTGCGAAATCGCCCAGCTTCTGTCGCCAACATTGAAGAATACAAGCAGGTGCTTGAACAGTGCGGCGGCACTTTCACGGTCGAGACATTCAGCCGCGCGGTAGGGTTCGAAGATCCTGTCGGCATTGCCCACCGAGAATGCAAATGGATTCGGGGCCTGCTCCAGGCACATGGCCTGCCACAGCAGCATATAGCTCTGGATGGCTTCATAGAGATTTCGTGCGCCCTGCATTGGCACACGATCCAGCGCGTTGGCCATGTGCTCGAGTCCCTGTGATTTCGCTAAAACAGCATAACGCTGTGCGAGGATCACGGCCGCTTCAAGCGAAGCTTTTATCGCGGGGTTTTCAATTTCCCTGGCAACAGCCGCAATGCCATATTTGAGAATCGGCCGAAAATCGGGAATCAAATGGCCTGTCACTTGCTCGACGAAGAAGGCCACTTCAGCGGTCAAGTTCTCCACGCCCGCGTAAACTTCGCCCAGGGCCTTTACATATGGCGATTGCTGCTCATAGGCCCGCATTTCTTCGATTTCCTCTTGGGTAATGCCCTCGCCCGGTTCAATGTCGTTATAGACTGCCGTGGGGTCGCAGTACCCGGCGAAGGACTCCACTTCGAACGTGGGGTTGATCAGCGCATAGGAGCGTGCGAAGGCGTCGCGCTGGGTGCCTGCAAACACGGCGTTTTCGCTGATGTTGATGGGCAACTCGCGCGCGACGGCTTTCAGCGTTTCCGCCGCGCGCATTTGGGGCGGCAAGCCCGCCAGTTCAGTATTGCAACGGCGTTGGATTTTTTTGATACAGAACCAGCCATCCAGGCGCATGCGTTCGCGTTCTTCCCTGAATAAAGCCTTCGCCATGCCTGTAATTACTTGATTGGTCATAACTTTCTCCTAAGTCTTCACTATTTTCAGCCCCGCCTGTTCGAAGCCATGTATAAATTTTTGCAGCGTTTCATCCGGGACAAATGCCGGAGAAAAGATATATTCCTTCCATTTGTCGCGGCCATATTCGTGATAGCGCAGGAATTCAAACGAAATACGCGAAGTATCCAGGCGCGTAAAATAATCGAGATAATCTTGCAAATGCGCCGTATTATGCCCCTCGAGCAATAACAAACGCACTACAATAGGCTTGCCTTGTTCGGACGCAGCTTCGATATTGCGCTTGATTTGCGCATTGCCAATGCCTGTGAGTTCCCTGTGAATTGCGTCGTCCGGGTGCTTGAAGTCAATCATCAGGTGGTCAATCACATCGAATAATTCAGGCAAGCTTGGGTGCGTGCCGTTGGTTTCGACTGCTGTGTTGATCCCCGCAGCCTTCAAGCTTGTTAAAAATGCAGCAATTGCCTCGTACTGCACCGTAGGCTCCCCGCCGGTGAGGGTCACGCCGCCGCCGCCGAAAAACATAGCTATGCAGCTTTGCGCATAGTTCACCAGCGCAGTAATTTCTGTTGCGCTGGCTTTGCCGTCGATATCAATGCCCTCGGGGTTCGAGCACCAGGGGCAGCGCATGTTGCAGCCCTGCAGGTGGTACACCAGGCGGTTGCCGGGGCCGTCCTGGCTGTAGTTGAAGCCGGATTGGAAGTAGTTTAGCTTCATAGGCGAAATTGCGGCAGATATTCGCGATGCGCCGCCTTCATCTCATCATAGCAGGCCTTTGCCTTGCCCCAGTCACCCACGAGGGGGTGCGCCAGCAGGGCCTGCATCGCGGCGTTGTCGCTGCCGGTGACGGCCGCTTGTATCGCATAACGCTCGTATGCTTTTACAGTGCGCATCATGCTTAGCATATGGTCATTATAAGTATGAACCGGCACAGGCGTCGCACCGTCCGCGCTGATCACCGCCGCGAGCTCCACGCAGTCGTTGTCTTCCATAAATGGCAATGTTCCGCGATTGAGCACATTCACGACCTGTACATCGCGCTTATTGTTCGCGAGCGCATCGATGAGCGATACTGCCGCCAATGAATACTTATGCCCTCCGCGTTTATCGAGCAAAGCGGGCTTTTCTTTTAAATTTTTATCCTGGTAGAGTTCAAGCAGCTGCTCTTCGATCCCCATGCACTCTTGCGCACGCGATGTCTCATCGGCCAGCAGGCCCTTGCGTTTTGTTTCCCTATTATAATAATATTGCAAATACGAGCTTGGGATTCCCCCTGCGGCGCGCAAACAATCTAAGTCAAAACCGTCGTCCTTGATATTTTCGAATACTTTCGTCGTAAATCCATCGCACAGCATGCCGGGTAAAAGATCAATGCCATCGCGCTCAACGCTGGTGATCCAACTTAAATGGTTGAGTCCCAGATAGGTAATATCGCAATTAGCCCCGGCCTCTTCGCGGGTGTCGTCGAGCATATTGATGGGTGCATTGCACAGGCCGATGCACTTGACATTTGTATGATTAAGCACAAATTCCGTGACAATGCCAGAGGGATTTGTGAAGTTGATCAGCCATGCATTGGGGCAAAGCGCCTCCATCTTACGGCATATTTCCGCCATGACGGGAATTGTTCTTAAGGCTTTGAAAAAGCCGCCGATGCCCGTGGTCTCCTGCCCAATCAGGCCATATTTAAGCGGAATGGTTTCATCTAAGTGACGCGCCGCAAGCTTGCCTACACGTATTTGCGTCACGACAAAGTCTGCGTCTTGCAAGGCTTCGTCAAGGCTGTCAGTCAGCACTGCTTCACAGTCAATGCCCGCATTGCGCAGCTGCCGAATGCAAAGATCACCCACGATTTTGCGTTTGCGCTCGTCGATGTCCATGAACGCAATTCGTTTGAGCTTAAGCGAATCGCGGGCTTTGATAAAGCCGTCGACCAGCTCGGGGCAATATGTGCTGCCGGAGCCGATGACCGCGACTGTAATGGTTTTCACGGATTCACCTCAATTTCTTCGATAGGTACAGCACTAAATCGTCGTCGTTGACGCAAGCAGTATAAGGTTCCAAGGGTTTATCCTGATACCAAACGCCGCTGCCGTCGGGGATATAACCGCGCCGGGCATACATGCGCTGGGCCGGTCCGTAGCCGCTGTGCAGGCCAACGCCCAAGCCGATTTCGTCAGCCGTTTCGGCGGCGATCGTCTCGGCGGCATCCATCAGACATTCGCCGATTCCTTGCCGCTGAAACGACTCGAACACAAGTAAGTCGCAAATGATCGGAATTCCCCTGCCCGCGAATGGCCCATTGCTCTCCTGCGGCAATATGGTGAGATACCCCGCCACCTGGCCGTCCAATTCTGCCACGGCAATGCGCCGCGTGCCGTCCTGCTCCCATCGCCAATAATTTGCGTAAAGATCCGTTGGCCTTTCCCAGCCCTGCGCCCGGATAGCCTTGTGCATGGCGGCAATGTCCGCTTCGATCATAGAACGCACGCATAGCGGGCCTTGCTCAAAATAAATTTTCATGCAAACTCCTTTAAAATCCAGTCAATGCAGCCCATTACAGGCGCTCTGTCGAGCTTGCGAAAGATGAGCTCGCGGCCGCTGAGCTGTGCGGCTTTTGCCTTCAATTGCTTGATATAAGCCTCGCTGGGCAGCTTGGTGTGTATTGAACCCGAAAGCACGACCTCGCATGGGTCAGCGAAATCGAGCGTTCTCAAGTGTGCCGTGATCATTTGCGCGCCACGTAAGGCCATTTGCTCCGCGATGCGCTGCGCGGGCGGGTCGCCGGCGTTGACGGCTTCGAAAAACATATTGACAAAAGCCCGCTTTGTATTGTTGCCGCCCTCGCAGTCGAGCTCCTGAACCAGGGGCATAAGGCCTTCCGCGCTATCAATATTGAATAAATCGAAGATCATGCCAGTTACCGCACTTGGTTCAATCCCCAAAACCAAATCATCATAAGCGCATCGAAACACTTGCGCGCCGATCCATGAGCCATTGCCGATATCGCCGGAAAACTCGCCCAGGCCCGCAAGCATGGCGCGCCGCCCCTGCCGGTCAATCGCGTTGCAGCAGGTGCCCGTGCCAAGGTTGAGGCCAATGCCCGCGCCGGACTGGCAGCCTGCTTTCACGACAATATAGCCGTCGTTGACAATTTCGAGGCGAGTCAGTCCCATGGCGTTCAGGCGCTGCATGAGGGCTTCGTATTGATAGGGATGGTCAACCCCGGCCAGGCCCATGAAGGCGAAGCCGATGTCATCTAGGCCCAGCCCGGCTTTGCCCAGCAAGGCCTGCACGCCTTCAAAGATGCGCCGTGCCGCTTCGTCAAAGCCGTTTTCGCCGAAGTTCTCGTGGTTGGTGCCCGGGCCCTCGTGGCTGGCGAGCAATTCTTTGCATTCGTTGAACAACGCATAGGCGGTTTTAGTGCCGCCGCCGTCGGCTCCGATGTAAAATGGCATGGCTGGCCCTCTATTTCAAATTTCAATTTCAAAAACGATTTTACCATGCCGCGCGAAAAAAAGCAAGAGAAAAATCAAGCTTCCTTGTACGCTTTGGCGACAATTCGATCAAGCTCCCTGCGCGTGACGTCATCCAGGACGCATTCGCCGTCCTGATGCCCGGCGGTGGCCTGCTCCAGGAACGCATGGGCGCGCTCTAGAATGGTTTGCCCGCCGCCTTGCTGCCATGTATCCCAGTCACAGCGGCCGAAGATTTCGGATATCCAATGATTATCACGCATGTGCTCCACGGTATGCTCTTCACCCAGGAAGTTGCCGAAAATCCCGACGTCTTTTATCACATCATAACCGATGGCTTCCTCCGTTACGTCGAATCCCGATATAATATAATTAAGGTAGCTAAGCCATTCGTTGTCAATCACAAGCTGCTCGAAACTAAAGCCCTGGTCCGCGCCGACGATGCCCTGGCAGCCGATGAAGCTCAGGCCCGAAAGCCCGGCAAAGGCGGCGGTCACGCCTTTTTCAAAGCCGCCCTGGAAATCCGGGCGCAGCGCATCGGTCAAGGCGGCGTTGCTGCCGCCCTTCAAGCCATAAAACCGCGCGAGCTGGCCTGCAGCCGCTGCGAAAAACGCCTGGTTCGGCGAACCGAAGGAACATAGCATCGACCTTGGGTCCACGCAGTGGCAGGAAGCCTCGAACGCCGGGAAGCGCCCGGTCATTACATATACAAGATAACAGCTGCCGAGAATCTCAGCCGTTTGCAATGCAAGCGTGCCAGCGACTGTAACAGGGGCCGTCGCCCCGCCCATCGCCATGGGGGCAATGCGCAGTTCTCCGCCCTTCCCGGCGAAATACAGCGCCATTTCCAGAGTATCCGCTTTAAAGCTCAGCGGGCTGATGCTCTCGAGCAGGTAATTGCTTTTCACGCCCAGCAGGTCGTTGAGCATCCATACATATTTCATGCCAGTGGTTGTGAAGGTGTAGGCATTGCCCGGCTTTGTGGAATATTTATACATGTCCGCCACCGCGACTGCGTCCGCGATGGCAGCTGGCACGTCAGATGGTACGACGACCGCCCCTGCGGCGGGAATATAACCAAGCTGCTCCATGAGCCGAAAGCCCTTGATATTGTCGTCCCGCAGGCCGTATCGGCGCGCCTGGTCCCCGTAATTTACCAACGACACCTGCGTGGAAATGCGCCCGTATAATTTTTGCGCTTCGCCCGCTGGCACAGCTTTGCTCCCTGCACGCATAATCTCAATGCAATCCTCCATAACCCTGCGTGGGAACGATAGCCGCTGGCCGTCTTTTACGGCGCAGCCTCGCTCCCCGCACATGGCCAAGAGCGTACCGCTCGGGACGCTCATGCCGATTTCATCGAGTATTTTCAAGGCGGAGTCATGAATTAACTGCAATTCGCTTTCCGATAAAACTACGATGCTTGATTTGATTGACCGCATAAGAATCTCCATATTCATTAGATAAAATGAAAATGTCCTACGCACAAAACGGCGTAGGACACAGCGAAGCGATTTGCTCGCCGCAGGCATGGTGGACCTGAACCGCCACCGTTTCTATCCTCGCGGTGACTGATTAATTCTCCCAGCGCGGTATTGATTTTGAAGTCCCGTCCATTTGGTCCCTTCGAATATACGGTTACGCGTTGAATGAACTGTTTTATTGTAGCAGATTGTTGTTCGCGTGTCAAGGAGCGCAGGCCATTTAATTGAGTTAAATATTTTGCAATTCCATCTTTAGAAATAGGAGCAGTGGCCGCTTCAGCTAACTGTAGCTCGGTCACTTTGACTTCAAGCCGGAACTTTCGATCTTCCGTTTCCTTAAGGCGAGCACGTAGAGTTTCGCTGTCAAGCCCTGAAAGGATTTTGTCAACAATCGTTTCAGCGCTTTTGGAGGCTTCAGCAAGCTCTCTTTGCGTTAACCGCAATTCATCCCTGCGGGATGCGACATACTTTTCAGCGTTTTCTGCAATATAGGTTGATATGGCTTCTATGGTTTCAGGTGTCGTTAGGCCTTCGAGGTACTCAATTACAACACCCTCTACTTCGTCACGCTGGACGCTTGGTAAGTCGCATTCGCCTGTATTCCTTCTTTTTGAACATTCGTAATATTTTTTTGGGGTTTCGGTTTTGGTTCGAGCGTTCCCTCTGCTGTTCCCTACCATCGCACCGCCGCACTCGCCGCAGAAGATAATCCCCGAAAGTAAGTAAGGCTCTTTTGCGCGTTGAGTGCCGGACTTATTTTTAATCATCTTCTGCTGCACCCTTTCAAAAAATGGCCTCGGTATAATTACCGGCATACCGCCATCAATACGAATAATATCCTCAGCAGGTTTGTCTTTGCGATTGTTGCGCCTGCCCAGGGCATCCTTGCTGACGGTTCGATTATAGATATACACCCCTGTATACTTCTCATTTTTCAAGATATCGTGGAGTGACGCGGGGGCTATCGCGCCGCCGCGCTTCCCTCGAATACCCTTGTCACGAAGCCACCGGCAAATCACATCATATCCCTGGCCATCCAACTAGGCTGTATAGATGTAGTGTACGGCCTCGGCTTCACGTTCATTCAGGACATAACGCCTGTCTTCGCCAACATCATAACCCAACGGCGGTACACCGCCAGTGTGCTTGCAGGCAAGGGCGTTTTCGCGCAATCCCTTCATTACTTCGCGAGCAAGGTTTTTACTTGCGTATTCCGATATGCCCTCTAGCATCGCTTCAAGGATGACTGATTCAGGGCTATCATCCAACCGCTCCAGCACTGATTCCAGCCGTACGCCGCACTGCCGCAATTCGCGCTTATAAAAAGCGTGGTCATAACGGTCGCGGCTAAATCTGTCCAGCTTATGTACAACGACAACATCAAATAGGCCCCGCTTCGCATCCGCAATCATGCGTTGAAAGCCTGGCCTGTTGTCTGAGCGGGCGCTTGTGGCTTCATCCGGATACATGCCAACTATGACATACCCCTTGGCCTTGCAGTATTCCGTGCAAGCCCGCACCTGAGCCTCAATGCTTTCCTCGCGCTGGTTGTCAGAGGAATAACGTGGGTATATTACAGCTCTTATCATAACTACCTCCCCTCCTAATCCAGCTTGATTTCCCTTCCGTCTATCACAAGCAAAGTAGGCTCCATATCCGGGTATATCCATTCAACTGTAAATTGCATATCGCCGCTGGGCGTGCCGACATGAGAAGTTACCCAGGCTGAATCCTTGTATCGCTGAATCTCAAATGTGAGAGTGCTGTTATAGGTTAAGCCGTGACGATTGTTAAGCGCGATGCCCACTAGTATTTGGGCGCTTGTAGCGTATTCGGCACGCTCTCTGCTTGTTAGGGTGAAATCATCCACGTGGCCAATTGCACCCTCTTGCTGATTGTATACGGTCCTGCCATTGATATGCGCTGCAAGCAAAGCATTGTCTTTCACCGTTATCACAAAAGTCAATTCGCCGAGGCCATGAATAAACCGAGCCCTGAGCGCGTCGCCATCTTGAAGCGTTTCTTCAAATTCGCCTACAGAATTAATTCCAACAGAATACAGTCTGTTGAGAATCCCAGTCGCATGCAGCTGGCTCACGCCGAAAGTGTCCATAATGCGCTGAAGCGACCTATCACGTGCTGCTGGCGACCTTGTCGTTGCTTGCACGCTTGTAACAGATGCCGGAGCGTTGTTATTGTTTGGGTAAATAACATGGGCGACGATAACGAACCCAACTACAACAATGAAAGCGATCAAGCAACCATGTGGCCTTCGCTTGGCAGGGTTGCTTGACGAAGGTGGTTGCGTCGCGTGTTGTTCATTTGCTGAATGACTTATCATTTTTCGCCTCCGTT
>Ga0123353_10013599_pt1 | contig 11668 bp, 4 predicted proteins | sample TergutLab28metaG_3_FD_92763 | JGI IMG/M metagenome (GOLD analysis project Ga0123353, IMG submission 92763) | Labiotermes labralis P3 segment gut microbial communities from Petit-Saut dam, French Guiana - Lab288 P3 | ecosystem: Host-associated > Arthropoda: Insects > Digestive system > Gut ... | reverse complement strand
TCAGTCGACTCATCTTGAATTTCTGTGGCATGTACGTAACATAAGACGAGAAAACAATACAGGAAGTTGAGAGGTGTTTATTCAGCTTTTCATTACCGGCACAAACAAACTGCGGTAGCACATCTAAGACGTGCTACTTTGCCTAAAACTGATTCACATTTTAGCTGAATGCGTAATTTGATAACGTTACATTTTATCTTTATGGTTTCCGCTACACGCAGAACACTGTGAAGAGGTTCCATACCTCTGTCTAGGTTTTGTTTTCTCTCTTGCCTCGACCTTGATGGCATAAGACAGGTTTTATGGTTCAACGTTCCAAAGAAAGGGAAACCATGGAAGCGAGACCGGAGATGCACGGCAAAGAAAGGACTTGACCTACGATAAAAGTCGTCAAAAGTTAACGAATCTATGCTAAATCTATACTACCAATAATATTTGTCGCCCACCATACTAAAGAACGCCATCTCTACATAAACCTTTTATTTGAGTTTGATGTCTGTATATTTATTGTCCTGGCAGTCCTTTCGCCACACACGCACAGAGGAAATCAGCGTTTCGTATTACACACATTGTCGGTTCACAAGTGTTACAATCCTGAACCTGGGCAGACAACCACAGGATGTAGGTTTCCAGAGGTAACGCATACACAAAAAAGAGAAACAGGAACATGGTGGCGACACGGGAACATCTGCTCCATTGGCCCTTTGTTCCGATTTCCTTCGGAGCAACGGGCCTCGTCTCGTCTACCCAGCCTTAGGGGTCTTCCGGCCAGCTGCTGTATCCAGCTTGCTACCAACCAAATAGTCTTTGTTAACTGAACTTGCTGCGTCTGCTTGCCTTCGAAAATTACTTTCAAAGCTTAACTATGTACTTTGAAAACAAAGCGTTCCCTATAATCCCACTTTATTTAACCATGGCAGGCTGCTTTTAAATTAATCTTGCATTAGTTCTTTTTGTGATACTGTGCTTGGTAGTCCAGACTTCTATGACTGCTAGTATTGTTTGACAGTGTACGCATATTATTCTGGGTTTGAATACTCGTGTATAAACAGACTAGCTCCACGTTATTCATTCTCCACAATGCAGAATAACAACAGAAAAAAACCTGCGACTACACAGCGTATGTGATATATCCGTTCAAATTCATGGTTCTGTTTAAACCACCACCATTTCGTGCAAACATAAACATCGGTGCCTGAGCAGTAAATGATCGTTAATGAAATCATGTAATGGACAGAACTTCGGGAAATAAATGCCGAAGAAATGGTAACCCATCTCACTGTTTACAGTAAGTTGTAAAATCAAAGTACAAGTACATTAATTTTATAGCTGCAATATTACAAAAATTTCAATGGCATCTTCGACAGATCGTACATGATATAGCATGGTACAGTGTGTACAATGGTACGATCGTGGCGACATGGGTTAACTATGAAAACAAAAACAACAGATCTCAGCAATGGCACTTGAGCACATGGTTTTCGGTTTTGGCCGCCATGACTACAAAAGAAATTCACTTACCTTGTCTCCCCACGATTTCCGCTACATGTTCAGAACTTGGCACAGGCACACACTCCGTCATGTTTTGGCTCTTCTTGCCTCTGTTCTCATCGGGGAAGGCAGGCGTGAGAGTCTCGCCGGGTGATGGTTCAGTCGTTGTAGGTGAGGAATCATTGAAACCTAGCATTGATAATTCAAATGCTAGCTGAAGTGCTCTTTGGTCTTCGAGACCGCTATTATTTCGATCCATATCGGAAAACAGACTAGCAGGCATCACAGGATATAAAGGAATTATTACAACATACAATAAAAAGAACACTGTACAAAAATAAAACTACTCTTTAACGGCGCTGTTATGACGGTGACCGGCTGGTGTGCCGACGCAGTGTGGCCGGCAATGCGACTGGACTGCAATGCCTGTTTAGGATAAAGGCATGTGCTCAAACAAAACGTCACGGACCTTTGGCGCAGTTGCTCGGCGCGGTAAAATTGAATACAGCTCTACTAGTGGTGCACTTGGAGCACGTGACCGTACGGCGCTCCCGCAGTGTGGCCCCCAATTGGGTGGATATTTTCCTCCCCTTGCTCCGCCATAACGAGGCGGATGGAGACATGGCCGATGCTAAAATTACCAACTGCGCCGAGGGCCGAGGCGCGGAGCTAGACAAAGGAAGCAGGAACACGTGTTCGCATGGCTGTGCTTAGACCGCAAGTAGTGAACGAAGCCCAAGTTTAACGCTCGAAAACGTGTATTTACCAAGTTATGCAGTATAAAAACTTGTAATCAACAGTGCATGCTACACTTATCGTATTTCCATCTTATGCATTGAACAGTAGGCATATGTGAAAGACAAAGTAAGAAATGTGACTGTTGACATCTGCATCACACTATTGTTCTTGCAGGAGGCCTAATGGGGTGTTCGCAACTGCATGCCACTGTTTTTTCTTACAGTACCAGATACATGTGCTTACAAAAGGACATGAATATACATTAATATGAACTAAAATTGGACGGTCCGGCTTTCGATTCCCAGCACGGGCAAGCTTTTTCTTTACCCCCAAGCGACCTGACCGGTTCTGGGGCCCACTCAGCTTTCCGTTGCATGGGTGTCGAGGGTTCTTACCGCGGGTTCAAGCAGCCGGTTAGAAGCTGATCACTTGCCTCAATTAAGTGCTGAGGTAAGGAGTAAGTGGTGCTATACCTCCACTCCCCTATCCGTCTTCGTGGCGTGTACTACCTTTTACCATAAACCAAAATAAGTTAGTGTTAAAACAGTAATTTAATAAGCTTTAGGTTTCTGTGACCGTGCATCGTGAGCAAATTGTGAAGTGAGAGAGAAAACCAACAAGATGCAACAGTTAGATGTTTATTTTTAATAATTTCTCAACATGTTTCGGGCATCATTATGCCCGTTTAATAATTCAAGCCACCTGCATGTAACTTCAGAATACCTTCAGTTTGAGAAGGTCTGTGTGAACGTGCATCCATTGAATTTGCCCCCTAACAGATTGTTATAAAGCAAGTTTTTCATTTCCTTGTGTTATGTTTGACTCCCAACACAATGTCATGTTTACAGCGTACAAGCGGAAGTAGAAATTATATTGAGATTCTTCTGCATTCTCTCGTTTCTGCATTAGCCAATTTGAACGTGAAATGAACACAAAACGAATAGACGATTCCACTCCTGTTTCAAGTTCGAAACTGCTAGGAGAATGTTATATTAAACATTTAAAGACGAAAATTATCCCGGCTTATATTAAACAGTCCGATTGTACAGCGCAGTAAACACACTCCATCTCAGTTTAAAAAGCACCGATCCGTTAAGGCGGCACAGGGGAATAACCGCTGTCTGCTACGTGAAACATGCAAAACACATACATGCACTCTGAGGGAAGAATGTAAGATTTTTAAATGTTAAACCTGGTGGTACATAAAAGAACTGCTAGGCTTTTGTTGGGTACTGAGAAAGTCTACGTTAAAAGTTTCTGGGAAATTTAATTTATTTACTAGTGGTTTCCTGTATACGTTGATGGATAAACAGTATCATCAGTAAATGAACCTCACTAACAATGTAGTGCAAAACTTAAAAAAAAGGGAGAAAACAAGTGTAATCTGACTTGCAGTTTTTATTCTTGCTCAGTTCATGTTTGCTGCGCCAGGATGAGAAAATATACAGCGTATGGTACGACATCTTTAAATAACCAACAGCCAGTTGCGAAGTCTCTGTTCCCAAAGAAAACGTTTGCTCCTGAAATTGTTCATATCAATGTCCTGACCATAAAATGGGTGTGGAATGTAGAACATATGAGATGACTGAGACATGCAACAATTTTACTCCACGTGTGACACTGGGTACAAAATGTTGGTAGAAACCACCAGTGAGATTATGGCATGGATAAAATAATAACAGTGAAACTGATCCCGGAGAACTAGGTTGGTTGAGATGGATCAGGATAGAGTGTGACGCCGGGCTGTGTGATCAATAAATCATCGTGCCAACATGAAATGCTTCTTATGAGAAAGACTTTAAAATAATCAACGAAAGCCGTGTATCATGGGTTTTGTAGTGCAAACTACGCAAATTTTAATATATGCATCTCGTCAGATGAATTTTGGCATGCGACTTTGAATAATAAAGAGCAGAAAATGTACGAGAAGGAAACCGTGGCTTATTTCAACGCGTTTTGCTTGCATCTACCTCGAAGTAAGACGCAAAGCCACAGAAATCTAAATCAAGCTTCTAGGTTAAGTTTCAAGCTAAGATCGAAATACTTTGACAGTAATATGCTTGTGTGGTTCACCTTTAGAAAAGTATGATTCGCGGAAGTTCAGATAACAAGAAACGACCAAAGTTGAGAATTCAAGCGTCGTCTGCTGTGAATATATCAGTCAGTAAAGCCGCTTCCACGTCGTAATATGGAGTCATTATTTTATCTGGCAACAATCACCTGCCACTTCTTGTAGGCTTTTTTTTTTTCGTGTTAACGTAACTCATACAGCTGACCCCAACATTCGCGGCGGAGTAGTGACGAGAAGTGACACACGATAGTTACCAGATAAAATGAGTCCCTGTATGACGTAAAGAGCACTAAAGTTTGACCAAATAACTTGTGAAAAAAAATCCGTATTTATGCACCTCTTGTGAACATGCCAAGGTTAATAAAACATTTTTACCAGATACTCTCCCCTGCCTGTCATTGGCCGTTCGACTAATCGAAACTACTTTTTCTCTTTCTCTATTTGGCACATGCATAAAGTAAGCGTGACCTTTACAAAATATTATGTTACTCAATAGGTCATATTTACCCCCACTTCTACAGTTATATACATGCTTTCTCAGAAAGTCCATATTAATGCACCTTTTGCTGATAATGCAAACGTTATACTGATCGTATTTTTACAGATAACACCCCGTCGTGTTTTCAAACTAAAAGAGAGTAAAATAGTTTCTTGTTTCCGTCAAACACAATAATACTATTTATTTTAATATATTATTATACTGATCGACTTATTTCAACCCGCTCGATATTGATGATACTATGTCTACCTGCAGTCATACCTCGTACCCGTCATAGATCTCATTTTGATTGCTAATCTTCTTAATTAATGGCACCGTCATAAAAACAAGAAATGAACCATATAAGATGTCTCAAGGTACATCAGAGTTAAACCGTGGTTTCTCACCACTAGTGTTAAACCCCTCATGCTCATGGAAACAGCCAGAAAATGTTTGTGCTTCTACTTTGACACCAGAATTTTATGGCTAAACAATTATTCCAGTATTACATTTCCTGTTGCTGAGGAATCCAAAGGCTCTTCGTCATGATCACAAAAGCCCGCCATTAGACATGGTCTGAATCAGGTAAATCCAATAAATATCTTCGAAACCAATTTGACCAAAACTCAATTCCGTCTATGTCTGGATTTCCAGAATGGTATCTGCACCTTAAACTATAAAACCAAAAATTTCGTGTCTATTAGTTCGCTTCATCTTCATCGTGCATGGCGCACGTCCTACTCATCTTATCCACCTCGACGCAATTAACGCAGCGGTGTTAAGCGATGAATGCAAATATGTGATACTTAATACAAAATCTGACGACATTACAAATACGTACATGTAAAAATTATATCATGTGAATGAACTACCTCGCTTATACTGTGAACAAAACACATGTGACGATTGCATATCTGCAGTCTATGAACTTTCACCATATAGAAGTTATGTAGAAACTATTAGCCAGTAATGGTCCATACCACTTCTCAGTCGACTCTGTTATTTTCAGACCTCAGAAATACGAAGATATTTCCTTCCACTTTACAAATATTGTAATAAAAACAACAATTATTTTCCGGTATAGGAAGGATACATAATTGTATTATAAAAAGGAAGATGACATTTCTCTCACGAATTTTAACAAATAAATACAGAACTACACGGTACTCAAAAGCTCGATTTACTTCATTTTCATTAATTTTTGCCTTGAAATAATATCTCACCCAGGTACATACTTTTTCTAGTACACCAGCTATATAAATACACTCCGGTAAAGCATTTGGAAGAATTTTCCTTCTGACAACTAAGATAAGTTCTAATAAATCAAGTGACAGCTCAGTAGTGTAAAATATAATCAATTAACGAGCAAGTCCCCCTCGGTTCACACGGATGGCAAGAGGCTGAATAACACTTGGAGACTTTTATATTCGTAAGTATTTTGTACCCGGATAATTGTATGTATTTTATATTTAATAAAGTCAATGAGATCAGCACTCAATACTGAAACTAAATCTTAGATGACGTTTCATTGTAGGAAAAATGAATTATGCGAGTGCATGGGTAATATCCGCACCTCAGGAACAATTTTACTTGCCCATGTCAATCAGATTTGATTAATGTGAAGTATACCTTAGTGTAAAAAAGCAATTAATTATTAATGGAATTACTTCAATAACGGTTACAATACCTGTACAGCACGGTAATAATAACACGACGGTTTCTCTGTTATCACGTACAAGATTATTTCGACAAAACAAAAATGTCAAACTGAAGTCAGTAGTGGGCTTCGATTTAATTTCCCGCTTTCACGCATATCGGACAGCAATATTTCATTTGCGAAGTGGGAAGGTCATTTCACAGCATTGTGGGAAATGGCACACGGAAGTACATGCAGTGTTGACACTTGTCACCTCTTTTGACGACCCCAAAAATGATAATTTCCCGCTTTCATGCACGTTCGCAATATTTATCTTGGGAGAAGGGAATTTCATTCCACTGTATTGTAGAACCTGGAACACCGCGGCACCATGCTATTCGACCGGATCCCCTTATGTATTTGGCACAAGAATGTGACGTTTCGCAAGACATATATCCATGTAACTGTAATCGTTGGTGTTGACATACGTTAGATGATCTCGGCGTTAGTGAATGAATTATATTTGAAAGTTTGGTTATGTTAGGTAGATGACGAATAACGTATGCACCACAAATTTAATCATGAGGACGTGACAACCAAACGATGTAGGCTTTAAGATTACGTAAGTGGGTGTTAATGATAGTGAAGTGTAAGTGGGTGTTAATGATAGTGAAGTGCTACTGCGATTGATCATGTGATTGTGTACGTAATCGTGGTTGGGGTTGAATGGATTTAGAAGGGCAACAAAAGTTGTCTCGTTACGCGAATAAACAAATACATATTTAACATATGTATCAGTTTCTTTTTTTGAGTTTGTGAGCGCGTTAAATAATTGTTTGCTGAATGGTACAATGACATTGCAGGAAGTGACACGATTTGATTTTGTAGCTCATACCAATCGTTTGTCAGTAATGCAGAGAATTAAAGTGGATATGCGGTCCATATTTGACAAGTGTGTGAAGGCTGTGCAACCAGATAGTTTACTGAAAAATGCAATTCATGTAGTAAGAAATACTTTAATTGCCGGTGATAGACAGTATAAACTAAACAGGAACTGCTATTTGATTGGATTTGGAAAAGCTGTTTTGGGCATGGCATGTGAAGCTGAGAGACTACTTGGAAGTCATTTATGTTCTGGAATTATAAGTGTACCAGAAGGTATTCAAGAAGCTATGAAGAATAATCCTAGCATGCAGTCTATGTCCGACAGTGTGTTAAACATCATAGAAGGGGCAAAAAATAATTTACCAGACCAGAATGCAGAGGAAGCTGCAAGAAAAATTAAACAAATGATTCAGAATTTAGGTAACAGTGATCTTGTGATAGTCTTAATATCAGGTGGTGGTTCTGCCCTTCTGCCTCTCCCACTCCCACCAGTCACTCTAGAAGAAAAGTGTCAAATGGTGAAACTTCTGGCTGCAGCTGGAGCTAACATAATTGAATTAAATTGTGTTCGGAAAAGATTTTCTGTTCTGAAAGGGGGAGGACTTGCACAGGTAGCTTACCCTGCCCAAGTAGTGGCTCTTATTATCTCTGACATTGTCGGAGATCCAGTGGATTTAATTGCTAGTGGACCCACAGTTGTAAACAGTGATGCACCAGATGCTGCACTTAACATAATAAGAAAGTATTCCCTGCTGGATAAAATGCCAGCTTCCATACAAGCTGACCTAAGCTCAACAAATAATATGACATATGAGAAAGAAGCATTACACAACTCAGAAACATTTTCCCACGTTCAGAATTTACTTATAGGGTCTAATATGAAAGCACTAATGGCAGCCAGAGAAGCTGCTCTCAGTAATAATTACAACTCTGTAATTTTGTCATGTGGTGTCGAAGGGCTTGTAACAGATGTTGGAAGAATGTATGCAACACTGGCAACTGCAGTCTGTGAAGATTTATGTAGAAAGTCTGCGCCCGATAAAATACATGAAGTTTTTCATTGCATGGGAAAGCAGTATAACATCTGTGATGATGCAGAAGAAGAAGTGCTGTGTGCTGTGAAAAATGTGATAAATAAAAAAGGAATATGTTTGATAGCTGGTGGAGAAACCACAGTTATTGTTAAAGGTAATGGTTCAGGGGGAAGGAATCAAGAATTGGCAATGGTCTTTGCTAGATACATGAATGAAAATTCAAAGTTATTTCCATTCTTGGAACAATTTCATGCTGTTCTTTTAAGTGCAGGTACCGATGGAATAGATGGCCCAACGAATGCAGCTGGAGCTTTGGGTTATATGTATCAAATTAATGCAGCTGCAGAACACAATATGAAACCAGATGAATATGCAAATAATAATGATTCATACAACTTTTATTTAAAATTGAATGATGGTGAAGATTTAATAGTTGTTGGACATACAGGGACAAATGTAATGGATGTACATATCTTGGTCATAGAACCAACTGAAAATGGTTCCTGATGCTTAGTTCTCTAATAATCATTTGACTAGAAGTGGTGCACTCCTAAATTTGAAATGTTTAAAATGTCCCTGCCGGGTAGTTAATAATGTAGTACATCACAATGGACTGGACAGTTTTAAATCCATAAACAGTTTCAATTTTACATTTTTGTATTGACATGGCCAAGCCATTGTAGCTATTTTTCTTTTAACACTTACAGTGAAACTGGGATGACAGTTTTTCTCTTTTATAATTTTTTCATGTCTTATTTTTCTCTAAACACTTGTAAAACTTTAATATACATTGCTTGGAGTTTGTATTTCTTTGTTCATAAGAGTCTGTGTTCTGTAATTAATTATTAGAATTGATTTAAAGTATGTGTTTGTTTTGCATTGTTTTGGGACATCTCTTCCATAATATTCCTTGCATAATTTAGTACAGTGTTGAACTAGTATATATTCTTCATTTGTGATCTTCATAGATTTTCCCTTCTGAATTTTGTTCACTTTCCAAATTAAATGCCTAATTAGTCCGTTAATTAAATTTTCCACCTGATTAGCTGTTGGTCGTGGCATTGTGATGTTATTTGCTATAGGTCATGGCTATGTTGTAATATTTGTAAAATGGAGGTTGAAATTGAGCACTGTTCTGTGTAGCTGGGATAATGGGAGTAAGTGTTGTGTCCCACATTTCACAGTGATGTGCCACAGATATAAGAATGTTTAAATGTTTCAAGTGTTCAAGTTTCAAATTAATCTTTCAGTGTCAGGTGATCCCTGTATATGATCTAAAACATTCCAGTCTACTATTGTCACATCCTTTGAACAGCAAGGCGTTGTGCAAGCATGTAAATTTACAGATTTTACCAAATTGCTGCATGAGTATCGTTCATTTTGGTAACACCTATATGTGTATTCCAAGCATTTATTTCCTGCTCTGAGAAATTCTGAATGTGACATTCACTCACCCCTCTATTCCTGTGACAGACTACAAGAAAATCATATTTTATTCTGTGCTATTATGTTTTCATATCTCCTTAAAATTCTCAACTTTTGGCTAGTATGTTATTTTTGTTCTTGTATGTTGTTGTTTTTACATACTTGTGTGGTGTTTCTAATTAGTGTGATAATTTTATGCTTGTCAGGTGAGAGATCAATTTGCAATTCTGCTGAAATGTCTTCATTCTTTTTTATGATGAAGTAGTATGTAACAAACAGTTCTTTCATCACATGTTCAGTGCTAATAATATCCTTTGATCTGCTTCTCTAAACAAGAATTCACTTGCATGTGCCAGAAGAGGCCTTGCAAGAGTTCTGTAAATGTTTCTATTGTATCAAAAGATTGAACATCTGATTTACTGCTTCACCGGTCCTTATGTGTATATATATAATATATTATATATTCATATCTTTGATGATGCATCCACCATACTGTCAAATGATATAATGCAGCCCAAATAGCAAGCGGTATATACTTGTTACAGTATCATGTTATTGATGTAGGTTTCAGTGCACATACATTAACTGTATGTGATGTCATGGCTGTGGATTATGTGATCATTTTAATTGATTTTATGTGGAAATGATACATGTGAGCCAAACTGCAACACTTAAGTGGTACAATACAGTAATCCTTCGCCTAACGCGGTTTGAACTATATGCGGTCCGAATTAAAGGTACCGAGGCAGTTGCCGATGGATGAAAACGTCACATGCGTTTACTCAGGTACTGAATCACTGTATGAATGTTTAATGCCGAAAAATCCATGTATTTAATGCGTCCGCGGCGACGTAACCTTCTATTCTGTAAGAACTTTACAACGCGGTTTTGACCACGCTGTTATAACCCGGCCTCCCGACTCCACTCGTTGGATTGTATATGTCCGTATTTGCAACTGAGTTTCGCACAGGATATCTCCAGCTCTACCGGTTATTAGTATCTTTCGGTATTTTCGTGCTCGCAATGACGAAGTTTCATAATGTGGTCTGTGTTAGGGCCCCGTGTAGTCTGGTTCATGGTTATCACTATTTCGGAAGCACCATCTACTTGAATGTATATACGGCATCTGAAGATTGAAGGCGATACCCAGCTGTCAGATTACATGATGCCATAATCCAAAATAATTCAATTTGAAAGCTCACACGATTTCGAAGTGCATACGTCGGCAGTAGGATAGAATAGCAGTTGACTATGTTACCGACGTTACCCCTCCAGATCCGATAAGTTTACGTGGTGTGATATTTTGCAACCAGAGGGAGTGTTTGGAGAATAGCACTAACATCTGGCGGTTTTACTTACTGAATTTCGCAATTTGTAAATATTTGATCGCCATTCTTGTAATAGCACCATTAGGCTGGTCGCAAAAGTGACCGAAACATGTTTATTTTACGGGTGTGCATTTGTTGGTTCACGTAGAAAAGTATGTTCCTGTAAAGCAGGGATATTGAACGTATTAAGTTCCATGCCCTGTTACTTCATATGAAATGCAGTTTCTTCATGGATACAAAATGGACCTCGTTTAAAAATTACGAGCCATAATTATGCATATAAAAGGGTAAGTTCGTGTGTGTGTAGTACGCATGGTCTGATGGCGTTTCTCATGTTGAAATGTTGGTATCTCGATACGTAACACGGGGCATAATTCGTCCTGCCCCACTACGAGTATTTCGTGGACACCATGGATTACTTAATGGCATGCTAGATATACTCTCTACAACTTGTATCTGTACTCCGTGATATGTTGTGGTATATGTAGATCGTGGTATAGTTGCTGTAGGATCAATTGAATTGTGGTTTTGTAGTTGCGGGTCTTAAGTTATCTTAAGCATAAAATTAATAATAATAATAAG
>Ga0123353_10013598_pt1 | contig 11668 bp, 9 predicted proteins | sample TergutLab28metaG_3_FD_92763 | JGI IMG/M metagenome (GOLD analysis project Ga0123353, IMG submission 92763) | Labiotermes labralis P3 segment gut microbial communities from Petit-Saut dam, French Guiana - Lab288 P3 | ecosystem: Host-associated > Arthropoda: Insects > Digestive system > Gut ... | reverse complement strand
GCACGTGTTTGAGTAAAGTGTGTGTATGTGTTGTGTAGCTAGCGGCCTCTGTGACGACCTGCTCATTTGTTCAGAGGAGTCCTACGGCGCACGTGTTTGAGTAAAGTGTGTGTATGTGTTGTGGTAACGTCAATAATGGGGTTGCTTAGGCACGGGTTGAGCTGTTGCGCCACCAAAAAAAAAAGACGTTGAAATGTTATGCTTATCTCCCGGTTAATTGTGTACAAAGAAATAATCGTTGTTTATTGTATGAACCTTACCCTACACCTTGGGAGTCGGGGTACCGCGGGCGATATAGCGACCTGCTACGGGCTAGACGGCCGGGGATCGAATTTCAGCTGGAAAAAGAGATTTCGTCTTCTCCGAAACCTCCCAGACCGTATCTGGAGAATATCCAGATTCATACTGAATGGATACCGGGATTAATTCACGTGCGTAAAACGGCCGGGGCATGATGTTAACCACTTATCTCCATCTAGTGCCAAGGTTAAGAATGAGTGGAGCTATAATTCTGCCCCCCCCCTCCCCATGGTGTGGACAGAGAAAACTTTACCTATTTTGCGAAACACATTGAGTATCGGGCGCACCAGCAACACTCTAGATCTCTCCGCGAAGGAAACTACACTTATTCAGTCGAGCACAACACAGGTTTATTTTGATTCAAATTGTGCTGACAGAAGGCTTGCTGTCAATAGTCAATATTATTCCACTAGTCGGATGCACGTGTAGAAGCATAATTTGAGTCCTTACTAAACCAAACCTGTTTTGTGCTCGACTGAGTAAATGTACTAGTTTATTTAGTACTAAACATAACAGGATGGCTTCCATAAACTTTATTACACACAGAATTTTAGTTTCTTTTTAGTTCTACAATAGTCAAGTGTTATGTTGACTTGTCCTCTGTTACTCGGAAAATGAATGGTGTGCCGGTTAACATGTGAGTAGGTGTCTCCTCGTCCTTTCCCCCGAGGATGGAAACAGGTCCACTACACGAAACGTATTTTTTTTAATAAAAGAGAATGGACCAAGGCCATTAACCAAGTCATTCAGGATGTCATATGTCACCGTCAGAATCGTTGAAATGAACTGTGTTAGCTTGTAGCTGTGTGGTGGGTTCTATACAAGTAAAGGCAGTACTGAGCGAAAGGACGAAATGTGACACAACTCAAGGGGCAAATGAAGACTTGATACAAGAAATGTTGTTTTAGTGATGTAAAGGGTAGAGGCAGAACCAAAAGTGTATCGCTCAATGAATACAATAGTGACGCAATTAAAAAAATTGCCTATTTGCAGTTAATACTACGACGGAGCTCAAAAATATAAAAATTACCTCCGACAATATACGCGGTGGTGCAGTTTGTTGAGGAACTGCGCTACAACCCGGAAGGTCGAGGGTTTGATCCTCCAATGGTGTCACTGGAATTTTTCATTGACTGATCCTTCCTTCCGCACTATGGCCCTGAGGTCGTCTCAACCTCCATCAGGAACGAGTACCATGAATATTTCTTGCGAGATAAGGGCGGCCAGTGCATAGGACTGACGACCTTACCTCTTCATGTGCCGCCTGTCTTGAAATCTGAGATCCTCAACCTCCTGGAACCCTCAGGGCCTGTGCAGGCTGGTACAGGGTTTGCTTAACCGTATTACTTTGCTTTTACATCTAGGGGGGTATGTTTCAGCGAACAAATTTACGGTTATTGTGGGTTGTAGTTGTTATATTTAGGAACTCAATCATAGTATTAACTCCAAGTGGTAATTTTTGGGATTGTGCCACTATTACATTCAGTGAGCGATATGATCTTTTTAAACAATTTTATCACACACGTAGGCCTATTTCAGGGTGGAACTAATCGGCATTGGGGCATAAGGGAAAGGGTTGACTTGTTTCTTTTAATATGCTAGAATAGAATGCGATGGAATGAAAGAAGTAGAAATGAGTTGCATTTCTGGTGGCTAGCATGTGGCGAATAAGAGGGCATTTGAGCCAGAAACATGGATAATTTTGCAGAATCACTGTTTTGGTTGAAGTGTAGTTATTTTGAAAAGAAGTATAACGTAAGTATTGTTTAATTTTATGTCGTAATTCTTTCGCATGGTTCCAGAATCCACTCCGTAACTGCGAGTGAGTGTGTATGAGTGCGTGCATTATGAATGTTACAGCTGATGGTACATAATAACAACTGTGCTCAAAGGGGCTACTTGCACGTGTGTTCGATACGTTTTACACTAATTTCTCCTGCAGTTATAATTATTTTCTTGTGGCTTGAAATAGTGAGTATGAATACACCTCTGAAATTTATTACAAAGAATAGTCTTCTTTTTATATATTATGGAAATGTAGATAATATTACGTGGCCAGCTGAGATGACGGCCACTTGCGCCATCCCTCTGGGTCATTCTGGTGTCTAGTAAGACTATATGGTCTTATCGAGAGCTTCGGTGCTATTATTACACCATAGGGCTGTAAAGATCACAGCTACAGATAAAACACATCGCTAGTGCGTGCATAAGCGATTTAACTATCTGCCATATTTCAGTCTTTTGAGACTGGGAAATGAAAATAGTTTACCAGTCTATTAGTGATGTGCTGGAATTTTACATTTTCATGTATTAACGTTGCCAGATGTTGTTGCAGAGATATTGATGGTAGGGTGACGGTTGTTACCTTTCAATTCGTTACTTTATCATAAGTTGTCGTAGTCACTAAATTCATAGAGTAGAGTCATTCTTGAGACGCTAACGGTCGGTAAGCTGACCATGAGCTCAGTGCTGTTGCTACAGGAGCTCGCCACTGGACCCTCTTCTGACAGTCCACGCCCTGATCTTTTGTTTCTGAAGGATTTATTTTAATATTATCTTCCCAGTTACCGGTATGTGGGCAAAATTCAGACTTTTAATGCTGAACGCTGTGGTACGTATAAATACCAATGGGCTTTAAAAGGGTAAATGAACGTTAGGAAAACATGTTAGGCCAGATAGGAGTTCAGTCACAACAGCAGCTGCCATTTCCTGCACAGCGCCCGCGTGACAGAAGTGCTGTAATTTGAACCACAGAGCGTCTCTTTTTAGGGAAAATGTCAGAGTGTCGTAACTCAGACTGGCACGTGCAGTCTGAGTTACGACACGTTTCAAAGTATCCGTCACTTCCAAAGTCTGCAGTTTATATTTCCCAAAGTGCAGTACGATAAGTTTTAAGTCTTCTGTGGTGTAACTGAGTTATAGGCGGGTCAATAATTAACTACATTCGATGGAGCTTATTACCTCCACTTTCAAGGTGAAGCAGTCAAAATCTTTTACGCTTCTTCGAAATGTTGGTAACTGTTTACGAGTCGACACGTCGTAAATTCCAGAAGATCTGAATCTTTATCAACACCGCTGTGAGAATCTGAAATCTCGTATATTAGGTAGGTGGTAAGAAACGCATGCGTCGCGGGGAATGGGGGAGAAATACTATTACACCATTCGGACACACTGTATAGTTTTGAGCTTCTTATGGTGTTAACTGTGAAGGCTGCTGTATTTTTTTTGGGGATGTGGCGCCGTGCGTTTTGTTATAAATGTACCTGCTGCCTCCACCGAAACATCGGTTCAATTCTACCAATCTACACGGCGTCTTGTGTCATAAAAGTCTGTCTGTACTGTTTGTAGTTGAGACGCAACGTTTTGTAATGTGGGAATCAGGTGTTTAGGTTGTTTTAACGCGTAAGCTATACACCTCATGCATCGCTCTATGGTGCAAATATCAAAATACAGACCAATTACAGCAGCTGCTCAAATTTCGGAAATTTTCTGCTGTCTTAAACAGTCTACGTTTCATGGCTGTGAGAATCTCAATGTATTTTTTTTCAGAAGGATGAGCGGGCACTTGATATGAAGCTACTTACTCATAAAATTTTTATTTCATTTAAATGTAGTAGTGTCTGTCACTGGATTTACTTTCTTCGGTTTTTATTCCTCATTTCTTTATGCTACAAAGGCTTAAGTGCTTTGACCCTTTCCGACCCAAAAATGCTCGCTCTGCTACCGTAAGTACAGTATTTCCAGCTCTGGAGATTCAGTGTGGCAACGTCGTCAGCGAGGGGCCCTTCCCTTACTTTGAACAAAGGTTAAGAAGACACTAGAGAAGCGAAGTCGGAGGGAAAGAGGAAAGAACGAGCAAGGAATGTACCTTCAGGCCTTCATGCATAATATAAACTCAGGCCTTACGGTGCCAAGCGAAACTCGACCTTACGCCCCATGACCATTACCCCTATTCCATTGAACTAAAGTTATAAAGGCAATCTACACTTGTCGGAAAGGTTCAAGATGGCATGTTTTCTCTTTGCCAAAGGTTTTGACAGCACTAAAAAAAACTGTGGAAAAGAAATTATGGCTGGGTGTAAAAGAAGTTACGGAGTGAGGGAGAAGGAAAACAAGGAGGAATGAAAAAGAAAGAAACGCGTAGAAGAGGAGATAATACAAGACAAAATGAGTATCTCTTGTAATTGAAGACGTATCCACGATGTCTCGAGTCTGATGACACTATTTCACACATCGATCGTCCTAGTTTAACAGTCATGTTAATACGATTTGTTCCTGATACGTAAGGCAATAGTTGTCTCCAATCAGTAGTACGTAGCCACCAAACTACACGACGTCATATCCCGGAAGATTTCAAAACTCATTTTTAGTCGCGTTCACAAAATTTCTAGAAGCGACTGGTAGCTTCTTCATGTCTGTCTGTCGGTCCGCGTGGAACAACCCGGTACCAACTTGACGGATTTTCATGAAATTTCATATTTGATTAGTTTTCGAAATCTAGTGGGGGAAAATTCAAGTTTCATTAAAATGTGACAAGCTTAATGTGTACGTTACATGAAGACATGTGTATGTTTATGACAATACCTGGGCGAATTTTTCTTAAAAAGATAAATATTTCAGACAGAAGTTGCAAGGAAAATCAACACACACGTTTTATTCTCAATAACTCCCCCCCCCCACCCGAAAATCGTGTGCTGCCTATGAGATAATGTGGAAAGTATGGTAGAAATAAACAAGCCACAGATGACAATATAATACGGCTCATGTGCTTTGCACGTTATATAACTAAGGCTACAGACAAACACTCGGAATATGTAATGGTTGCATGAACGCGCCTCATACGTACCTAACCTTGCCTCTCTTACCGCCATATTGTAGCATGTACTGTTACGTTTGTCAAGCTATAACAGCTTCCATATTTTACCACTATTTTTTTTGTATTTCATGTATTTATTTTCCCTCACATACATGTTAATTGGATAGAGGGATTTTGATAATTTATTTAATTATGGATCCAGGACAACTCAGTTGCTATATATTCTTTTCTTGTAAACATTCCTAGTCCTCTGTGCTCGAACAGATTCAGTTTTGTCTTCCTTTCAGTGCTTCACACGCTTGCAAGTAGGCAGAGTTATCGTGACTGACAGAAGTGGTGGTGAAAGTGTTGGTAGTGATTGCGGTCATATTGATGAGAGTTTGTAGGCCTGCCTGCGACGAATCTTTTTTTCTGTGTGTGGTTGCCATTTGCTTCAGCGACACTCTGTATAGCACGAAGAATTATACTCCTTGAGATCTTCGCCCTTATGCGATGTTACGCGACGTAGATTGGTAGTAATTTACCAGCTTCTCGTGACAACCTCTCAGTTCCATATCTAACAGTCCTTTCTACCAATAACTTGCGTAATAATGACCGTCATAAACGGTACTTGACAGAGTATGTTAATCTGGGAGGTCAAATCAACGAGAACGAAGTGTGTAAGGCATGTAGCACGGGTGGTAAATGTTGGCAGATTCGTATCTTCACTCAGGTGAAGAAAAAAATTTCTAAAATAGGACGTTATGGAAATTGGCCGAAAATAGTTAGAGTGATGTGAATCAGGCTGTGGACAAAAAGTGTGTCTTTTGTGAAGACGCTAATGAACTTTTCGATTCCACAAAATTTTGTTGAATTTCTTGACCATCTACACGAATGATAGTTTCTGAATTGGGGTTAATTACTGTGGCCTTATTTTATCGTTTAAAATCGTCTAAACTACCCGTCGGAGAACTGAAGATAATAATGAAATGGATCTTGGAAAAACGGGGCTGGATGCATATGGCTCAGAGTAGAGACGGACAGGCTTTGCATAAAACGGTAATAGACATTCTGTTTCCATAAAACCTGTACCTGTGCGACTATTGACATCTGAAGAAAGCACTAATTTTCTCATATTTTTTTTTTGTGTGCGAAAATTACCTACAGATATCTTATTTCTTAACCAAAATTTTAAACATGTTTTCAGTTTTCCAGCATACGTTGTACATATTCCTCCCGGCTTTGCCAGACTAATGACTCCAATATAGTTTGGTGAAAGGAATATATTTTAAAGCTCTTTATTATGTAATTATCTCTAGTATTCTGTTACTTCAACCCTCTTAGGTCCAAATTTGTACTGAAATGTAAGTGGGACCACATCCACGTGGACCTTATTGTACCGGTTACATTTCACAGTGCTGATTACTTCTGCAGCTGTGGATTGTGTTCTAATTCAACACTGGAGGGCTTTAATTGAAGATGATCACTATTATTTGTTTGGCTTAACGACGTGCCCTTCTTGCTTGAGGGCTAATGGCGACGGAGCATGGTAATAATCACATGATTAATTGCGAATTAGTATTATGGAGGAAGTTTTCTTGGTCCATTTAAAAATATCCCTGAAGACGTACCGCTGTAGACAGTATGGGTAATTGGTTTGGAGTTTATCGCTTTAAAGCACAGTGGTTGCTTTGCAGACCAACTGCTTCAATCTTTAGTCATTCTGTTTTTTTCTAAGAAACTGCTGAAATTTGTAAATATCCCCAGACAAAAAAATATGGAGCCTATTTTGTTGTAAGATAGGTGGCACATTGTATACGGGATTTTGATGGGAAAACCTGGGGGAAAGAGACCACTTGGAAGACCCGGACTTAGGTGGGAGGATAATATTAAGATGGATTTTCAAGAAGTGAAATGGGGGGAACATAGACCGAAGTGATCTCGCCGAGGATGGGAACAGGTGGCGGTTTTTTGTAAACGCTGCAATAAACCTTCGGGTTCGACAAAATGCGCGGAATTTCTTGACTAGCTGAGAACCGGTTGGATTCTCAAGAAGGACTCTGATCCATGATGTAAGTATGGGTGGCACATATGACAACAGCAGCAGCAGCAACAACAACAAAAACAACAACAGTCGTGCTTGAAAGGGCTAATTTATAGTCATCATCTTTGATAACTAAGTTATCTCGAGGTCTATTCGTGTTTTATGACGATTAGAAAAACAGACGCTGTTATTGGCCCAGAACACGGAGTAATTCCGTCAGTGTTAATACACATAGTACTGCTGAGCAATGGGCCAGGTAGCTCAGTCGGTATAGCGACTGAGCTACGAATCCCGGTGGGGACGAGATATTCCTCCCGTCCAGACCGGCCCTGGGGTCCACCCAGCCTCCTGTAAAATGGGTAACGGGCCTTTCCCGGGGGTAAAGTGCGGCCGGGGTGTGTTGCTGACCACTCACCCCCTTCTAGTGCCGCGGTCATGGAAGAGTACAGCTGTACCTCTACCCACCCTCTGGGTCACACTGCGCCTGTAACGGGATCACTTTACCTTTTTTACTGCTGAGCGCTAGGTTCATTGGTGGAACAGCTCATTCGTTATGGTGGCCTAGCCACTGCCCAGATACACCTACACGATCTTATTAAACCAGCAAATCACAATATGAAAAGGAGAATGATAAAGATCAAGACCTGCTCTTATATGGCACCCACTTTTTGGGTACTTTTCTACCAGAATACAAGACTTTGCATCCCAGGAGACCTTGATCTTTGTTTCCCTTGCCGTGAGATACGTCTATCACACAACAATGATTTAGCTCCAATAGGCTGCCAGCGTTTAGTTATACGGTTTCTGTAACGGTGCACCGACCAGGGCGCCTCCAGGCGGGGGTGCCCATTTTCTGGGCTCCAGGTTGACCAGGCGACTAGTTTTTATTTACGGTGGCCCCTAATATTTGTGCGCCCTCAGTATGAAACTTGCTTCATGTTGCTCTTCTGACGCCTGGAAATTTGACGTGTCTCCAACATTTTAAAAAAATTGTGCATCCGTACATTAAGAGTCTGAGGAAAACCACCATCTCGCAAGGATAGCCGGTGCCTGGGCAGACGTTTAGTTTGTTTATGTCAGGCAGCTTAGCGGTGTTGAAACCTGGTCTGTGGGCAAGACTATCCGTAAGTAAATAAACAGACAAGTCAGCAGGATATAAAATGTTTTAATAAGTAAATAAAAGTCTTGATAGGTGTGAGGAAAATTAAAATGGGATCGGACTTTTTATTTCACCACGCCAATTAAGTAGGAACGTTACTGGAATCAGATATGACTTCTATATGGCTCTTCTCCGGGTTAGTTTATTACCTATGATGTTGCTTTTGAGTACGCCGACATGTTGGGTCACGTACACTTGGATTCGTTTTCGACACTCCTCATACTAATTAGCCAGTGTGGGGCTGGCTGCATCACCCGGCAGTCCAAACGTGCTACTTTCTCCGAGTGAGGATGCACTCTCAGTTCATGCCCCGGTTGAAGATTTTCCTTGCTGTTTATTTGGTATCGTATTGACAGTGTCCCGACTGAGCAGCATAGTCACCGTGTGTAAGTAGTGAAAGAGGGAAAACGTGATCGGTTAATGTCTGACGGCACAGAATTTGGAATTGTTGTCACAAGGTGTAAATTGGGGGGGACTTTACAGACGAAATGGCAAAACAGATGCTTTCATATTGTTATATAAACTTTATGAACTAGCTGTATGGAATTCAGAATTCGCACATTTATTAGAGAAATTAACCCCCTGCAATGGAATCCAAGGCGGACCCAGTGGCCGCGCGGTCTAAGGCGTAGATCTGCGGTACCTGGCCTGCTGAAATTTCGTTTCTATTCCCGCCAGGGGCATGGATGTCTGTCTGTTGTGAGTGTTGTTTGTCGTCAGGTCGAGGTCTGTGCGACGAGCTGATCACTCGTCCAGAGAAGTCCTACCGAATGTGGTGCGTAGTTGTGTGTGATCTAGAAACCACGCGAATGAGGAGGCCATGGCCCATTGGGGGGGCTGTCGTGACCAAAATAGTAATAAAAAATGGAACCCATAGTTTCATTACTACGTTCGAGAAGGAGAAATCACCGGTGTCTTCCCTGAACCACATGAATCCATTCCCCACCCTCACACACTAGAATCTGCATTGGAATACAGACGGGTTCTAACCGCTAGTACCAGGAGTAATGAGGCAAGTGTAATAGTCTGTAAATTTCATCATTATATTCAATATATTATTATACAATATGATTGTGTATTTCCACGCATTTTTGACCTCGGCACTAGATGAAGGTGTGCGGTCACTTTCAAGCCCTTTTGCTTGGCCCCGGAGAGGCCTCCTGTCCCAATCGTATTGTTATAAGAAACTGTACTGAGCCCACAGACTGTCTGGTCGATGTGGAGACGAGAAACTTCTTGTCTCTCTCAGCTGTCGAGCTTCGTTTTCGCGGTCATCCAGCCTGTTGTTTAGTCACAATTCTCACTGAGCTATCCCCGTTAATTATTTGTTATTTATTATTATTAGTATTGTTATTATTATGTGCAATATCCGCAGTAAAACAATACTTAAAGAGAAATGATAGACTGTTTGGCCAATTACACTTGAACACATGCAAGGAAATAGGGATAAAATTAAACAATGAACACTGGTATGACCATATACCAAAATTAGTCGAAAAACGTCGTGAAGGTAAAGTGACCATATTGTAGAATCAACAAAGGCAAACCAACAGAACACTCCGTAACAATAAACCGGACAGCATAATCCGTGGTAATAAACGATGGAACATGCTTGGTAATAGATGGTGTAATTTCAGGAGACAAATGTGATCAGGAAAGAAGCTGAGTAGATTCTAAAATATTACATAGAAGTACAGCGCATGTGGAATGTGAAAGTAAAAGTGATACCAGTAACAACGGAGACAACTGGAACCATCTCAGAATCTCAGACAGTACCTGAGCAACGTTGCTGGAGAACATGAAATCAAGTAACTACAGAAAAGAGCCATATTGGACAGTGCAAGCCTAATGCGGAAAGTACAAATGTACAAGTACAAAAAGTTTATCATGGGATTTAACACTACCTGTACTGTAACTTGTAACTACAAAATGGCTGCAACATTATGTACACTAGAAACATGGCTTGTTTCAGGTATATAATGGTAAATACCCTGCATAAAGGTCGTATAATGATGATAATGTTGATGATAGTAATTATAATAAGCCGGGATAGCGCAGTCGGTAGAGCGACTTTTCACCTCTCCAAAATGTCCAGACCAGCAATGGGGTCCACCCAGCTTCGTATTCAGGGGTACCGCCGTTCTTTTCCAGGGGGTTGGGACGTTGATACCATGAAGACTGGCAGATGCTTACCAAATTTGGGGAGGTATGTGAGTGTGTCAGGATATCACAAAAGGCTGTTCTTAGAATCTTCTTACCCGTTAACACAGCATTCCTTCCATAGTAAAGGATCTATATCCTAATGATACATTTGTATGACAGAGAACATTAATTTCAACTTTCAACTTTCTCGCCCTTGAACATTCCCTAAGTTTTGGAACCCCGGTCGTTTTGCTCCGTATGCCAGTTACTGCACGGACCCTTTCAACTGCAAGTGCGTTTTGAATAAGGTCAAGGACCCCCGGAGATGGAGACAGAAGCGATTAATTCCAATCTTGTTGCTACATTAGAAGTGCTTTGTGGTTTCGGCACTAGACTCTTCTACATTACCAGGAGTCGCATCGCGTGACACATTGTTTTCTATCGAGGACGTTTAATTTGAGTATTCGGACAAAAGTTGTAATTTACTTCCAGTTAAATTCCTATTGCTTGCTCTGGCTACTGTCATGTTCCTTGAATGCCTGTATAAAGATCTGTTTTCCTTACGACACGATCAGGAAGAGTGAGAGTGTTAATGTACATTGGTTCATTGTAGCCTGCTTAAATTCCACTGTCACTGGCATCTTCATGTTTGAGGCTTCTTTCCTTTGGGATATGACGCCACTTCAATGGGTAGTCGGTTCCCACCTTTCGATTTGAAGTACTGATCTTATCTTCCGGACCCGAATTTGCAATATCTTCTGCGATGTTGTATGCGCTTGAAGATGAGACCATTACGTTGTCTCGAAACGTCGGGAACCGGTTTCCCAGTGACGCGTAATCGTATCATAGAACGTACAAATGGACTACACCGGTCCGTAAACCAAAATTATTCCCCTTAAACTTGTACGTCTTGACATAATGTTCTGCTCATTACATCAACCATCATCACGTCATAAAACATTTACAGAAGTTTTCAAATACGTCTATGCAATGGCGGTCAGCGTGTGAGGCTCCAACAAGCGCCGAGGTTAATGTGTGGAGCTATACTTCTCCTACCCCCGGAAGATTTTTTTTGGCTTGAAAGGACAAAATTACTTTGTGTGACTTTTACGGGTAATGTAAAGGTAATGGTAACGTTCACCCTAGAACGGCCACGAAGACCCAGAGGGGGAGTAGAGGTATAGTTCTACTCTTTCTTTAACCTCGGCGCTAGATGGTGGTGGGTGGT